>Ga0209208_10010386_pt1 | contig 12085 bp, 7 predicted proteins | sample S1TSphfallax_3_FD_187694 | JGI IMG/M metagenome (GOLD analysis project Ga0209208, IMG submission 187694) | Host-associated microbial communities from peat moss isolated from Minnesota, USA - S1T2_Fd - Sphagnum fallax MG (SPAdes) (version 2) | ecosystem: Host-associated > Plants > Peat moss >...
AACCCTATCATTCGACTCTAAATTACACTAGCATATAATAGCCTCTTGTAGCACCAATTGACTAAGTGTTTTACTTTGGTGGAGTTTTATATTACTATGATTTTGGGTAGCATGGAAGATGAGTAATGTTTTTTCACATCATTCATGAAGTCCAAGTTGTAGAATCAGCTTACCACATACTTGGACTTGGTTGTGATGATGTTTGCATAGGAACATTACATGACTTTAGAATTTCCCTTTCGGGGATGGAATCAAATAGTGGAATGACATGAATAAGGTGAGATATGAAGTGGATGATTAGAATTTTGACATCATCTTATGCTAATTTTAGATGATCATGGTAAAAGTTTTTTCACATTTTGTAATCTATACTATACTTGTAGCTTGTATGGTATCAAGTTGTTTGCAAAGGTGTGAAGATTTTTAATTGTTAAAGTATTTAAGCTTTGTACTTGATGTACATGTTGTCTTATTTGCAAGGCTAGTAAACATAATATAAATCCCTTGAGGTTTAAATTTCCATCCCATTTTCCTTCCATTGACTTGAAACTATTTTTTCTTTTTCTTGAATTGAAATTGTTGTACATGTTGTATGAACGATGGTTTGTTGTATATTTAGGTGGTTTTGGGTGACTAATTTGCAAGTAATTTTGCAACCTTGTTTGGCAACAAGTACTAATGTGGGTATGCATGTTTCACGATTATAAAATGTGTGGTTTGTGTAGGTCTGAGCTAAGTTATAGTGGGATAATGCACAAGGATTGGGGTCAACCCCCCCTAGTTCATCATGGATTCTTCTCTTCCTTTTTGTAGTTGTTTAAAACATGTTTTCTATTTTTTTCAATTTATGTTTCAACAAAACTTAGTTTAGCTTGTGGTTATGTTGTTCACTTGTGAAGATCCTATTTATGAATAACTAAGATTGTTGTAAAATCCATTACAAAATGCAATTGCTTGCCAATTCCTTTGCTTCTCAATGTGGCTTATGCCACACAAGCTCTCACCAAAACCTTGGTATCACCAACAACCCTAATCATCTACCATTGAATATCACCACCCATTTTCAATAACTCACATACCCAACTAGCTTTTTTTGCTTCACAAAAATATGTGATAGCTAGTGGCACTTACTTTGATTTTTTTCAATAACCAATACTACCTCCACATGTTTTTGGATGTTGCCACCCAAATGACCTTGACAATTTGAAAAAAAACATCAATTCTTATGCACTCTAATTTTTTGTAACCTAGATTGGGGTTTAGCATTTTATCTAAATTTACATTGTTAATTGACACATCATTAGTTGTAAAATTACAACTTAATAATTTTTCTTTTCGAATATGAGTCCATGCAAAAAATATATATATATATGAAATTTATTTGTATTATGATTGATTTAAATAATATACTAGTTATTTCATCAACAAATTTTCTATTTACATTTGAAGAATATTTAGTTATGATCATGTAATCTTTTGATATGAACAAGAAATTGAAAGCCTTGAAAGGTTAAAAAATGCTATTGAAAAGTTTTATTTTTCATGATGTTTATTGCAAAATAAGCCAAAAGGTTTTCATGTAGGTGTAATTGTTAATGAACTTTATCATTGTCAATTATGTGTTCAACATTTATAATGTTTTCTATTGGAGTAGGTGCATAATCTTCATGATATAGTTTTTCAAATTGGTTTGAACTTTTTTTTTGTAGTTCATTAAATTCATCAAAATTATCATTTTCATTTGTAGTTGTTAGTTCTATTAAATCTTGCCAATTTTGTTTTATTGAAACTTTTGCTTCCACATATAATGGTGTTTGACAAAGTTATTGTAAAGTTTTAATTACTATGTTAAAGTGAACATAACTTGACATATATTCTAACTTCTTATTTTAAAAATGAAAATAAAATAATCATCATGTAACATCAATAACACATTTTGTAAAAGATTTATATTTTTATGACATTTACAATGCTTCCACATGTATTCCATATTCACTATATCCTTTTAATTTAAAAATTGTGCAAATGCAAGACATGGTGCCATTAAACATTCCTCAATTGTATTCAACAATCAAATGAAGTTCATATCTTATGGATTGTGAATAATATGATCTCATAATGCCAAACCTAACAAACCATTTGAATTTCTTTTCTTTTCACAAGACATATAAGTGAGTACATGTTTTGTAGGTTTTAAAATTTTGATGGAAACATGAAAAGCAATCTAGATAAATTAAGATGCATAATGAACTTGATAACCAAAACATAATTTTTGATGTCAATAACATCTATATTTTGCAATTTCTAATATTTCATTCTTATACTTAACAATGTTTTGATCTTCAACATTAATTGTAAATGAAATTTTTTTTTTTTTTTAATTGTGTTTTTTCCTTTTTTTTTATGGTCTTTTAATTTTTCATACGTCATTTTTTCTATAATTTTTTTACTTATAGATGTATTATCTTTGTTTTTATGGTACTTTATGTAGATTCTCTTTTTCTTGATAAAATATATAAATGTTAGCAATACAAGATTGTGTTGGCATCACAAGACTTTTTTTGTTATTATTTTGAACATTTATATTAATTTTATTCTTATTCTTAAATCAATTCAAGGTATTTGATGTGACTTTTAACACGTAATACATTCAAGTTCAAACTTGGGTAGTTGGATAAGGAACTTGATCCAATTTGTTGGCAAGTCCACTTAGAATAGTTGTCTTTCAATTCTAATGGTTTAATTCAACATTCCAACTAAAATGTTATTCACTTACCATGAAGTTTTCAAATTAATTTTTTTAATGGCATAATAATTTAGAATAAAACATTCTGGATTTAATATAACATCTAAGATATGCAAGGTTAACATTCAAATTAGTGCATAAAATTTGAAGTTTTAGATTATGGTTTAACAATCAAAGTTTCAAGTTTAAGATTTCAAAAAGAGGTATAAAATTAAGGCATCAAGCTTAATGTTCTAGATTAGGGTTTTAAATTAGATTTTTTAATTCTGATTTCAAATTAAACTATTATATTTCAAACTTACCTTTAATATGACAACTCCACAATTTAGAAATGTAGGGTTTTACAATTGAATTCTAGATAAATTGCCCAAACTCACAATTTCAAGGATTTAAATTTTTTTAACTCAATACCAAAACAAAATTTTAAGATTTGAAATTTATCATCTTAGGTTTCAAATTTAGCATTTGGGGTTTCAAATTTAAGATTCTCAAATTTAAGGACTACAATTTAGATTTAGGGGTTTTTAATAAGTTTTAGATTTCAAGTTGAAACCCATCCAATCAACCCCTTTTAAGAAAATATCCATGATACCCAATATTCCAAAATTCTAATATTTTGATATTTGCATATGAAAAATATAATTGTGATGTTTGTACATTTCCATATATATGTCCTATATTAAAACTATGTTGCAAATTTATAATAAAGTTTGGCACACTTCAAACAACTTTGAAAAGTAAATGAGTTTGTCTCGAAACTCAACTTAGTTGTCTAAAACAAAAAAAAAACATGTAACATGTACATTCTCAAACTAGAAACATATGTGTAATTCAAAATTGGTGTTCCTTAATAGAAAAACCAATTTTTTTGCAACAAGAATTTGCCCTTAAGATTTTTATCCTTAAACAAATGCAAAAAAACTTTGCTTTGTTTTAAATTGTTCTTTAGTCCCCAAACTAAAACTTAACAAGATGTACTTTAGAACCCAAAATTGCTTGGAAAATAGCAAAGCTCACATAAAACAACATTATATTCCTCGTCATTATCCTACATATCTTGTAAGTAATATGGGCTTGGTTTACAACTTGTACCATGGATTTGCTAACACAACAATAGAATACAACATTCATATTTTTCAATGATGGCAAATAACATTTTTTATAAATATTCTCAAAGTAGGATGCCCTTTAAGGAATAGTCAACTTCCTTATAACCTATGGCACCTTTGGACCAAACATTTTGTTTAAGCATGCTACAAGTTTTAAAATTAAAAAATTATGCATCAAATTAAAAATTAAAATTCTAACTTGAGATTAGTTTGAAAACTTTGCTTTTCAATCCTTGGTTCATACACCTCACTTAGTTTTTGCACATTAGAATTTTCAAGCACCAAGATCACAAAGATGGACACATGATTAGTTAATAATTCTTACTCGCCATATGCAATGCCAACAACATTCTTGATCAAAACAATTGTTGTTTATTGGTATTGTACACTTGCACAAACTACATGTACTACTTGTAGAATTAAAGGGGAAAAAAATTGCATGAGAATCTTCAAGTTCAACACCATTCACAACAATGAAGACAAAGGATTTTTTTGATTTGTCATACATCCCAACAACAACCATCTCTATGGTTCCCAATTCCTCCAAATTTCATTGTTAAATAAACCTTCAATTGGTATGTGTTGAAACAAAACATAGGTGAACATCAAAAGGTTCATTGTTCTTGATAAGAATAGTTGTTCCTACTTTCAACACAAAACCCCAATCATCACTCTCCCATTTGTTCATGATTATGATGCTAAAGTTTGAAATCTTCATGAACATGCCTACATTTAAATGACCAAAATGTGGAAAACAAAAGTTCCACTGATAGTTAATGTGGTTGTTAGATACTTAACTATCTCAACAAGGTCATAATTGATGTATTTGTGAGGGTTGTTTGGTCCATCATATGGACTATATCTACTCACAATAAAACCTTTGAATGAAGACCCCAACATCCTTTATTACACATCAATGATGGTAGCAACACTCAAAGGTGGAGTTTTCTTCTTATTAGGACTTAGTTGCAAAACTTATAGGTCTAAATGCCATCATAATACAAAAACAAAAATAGTCTCACCATCAATTTTCTAAAGAACATATCGTACTATTGCCAGAAAAAAAACTTGAAAAAAGCTTTTCAAACAAACAAAATTGGAAAACATATACACAAAAGCACAACAACTTGATTTGAAATTACCACAACAAACATTCAACTTGCAAAAACATAATCTTTACACCGCCTTTCTACATCCCAAACATGATTTTCACAATAACAAATGTTATAAATACAAAATAGATACAAAAACAAAGTAAGCAAAATGAAAATTGCAATGTTATGTACAAAAGCAAGTACTTGAAATGACACATTAAAATAACCAAGACCAAAAACAAAGATAAAATTTGCTAGCAAAATGACCAATGCAATTTTATATACTTAGGCAAACTATTAATAGTGACACATGTATGAGATTAGACCAACAAAAAAAAAATGAACAAAATGATAATAAACTAACCAAGGCAATGGTATATATACTATTAGTAACACATTAAAATAGACTTGATATTAGATTACATTTAAAGTATATAATTATGGTTGAGTTTAAAATAACTTATAGGGTTAAGTTACAATTTGATTTAATTTATTCCCAATACTTCAATGTCATCAATTATCTAACCTAATAGTGTGATGCAACAATTTAGTATGAATAATTGTTTAACCTTAACAATTTATTTTGATTAATTAATTCCCCATTTGTTGCAACATGTACTATAATATATAAAAAACACAAGCTAGGGTAATATCTTAAACAATCATTAATGATTTTAAAAACCTTTACAACACATCCTTATGAAATTAAATGGACATCAATAAGACATTGTTATTGAACCTTATAATAGACTTGTAGATCATCACCTTGCCCTTTCTGATAAAAATGTGTCACATCAATATTACAAAATGTGGGTTCAATTCACTAGTCCTTGTTCACTAGACCAATGAATTCACTATTTCTTCACTAGTCCCCCATTCACTACAACCAATGAATTCATTCAAAATCCAATGAAGTCACTTGGTGTATAAGGACACCTTTTGTTGTAATGCATGCACATTAATTTATACCCTAGTCCTATCCATAACCCTAATGGTCAAAAAATACAAGAATTTACATATACACAATGTTAATATGAAAAGGTTACCATCTACATATGAAAATATTAATCAATGAACAAATATGAACAACAAAATTAAACTATCATTTGTATTTTTATTTTTTCACAAAATGTACCTTCCCCATGTTTTTATAAATTTTTGTACATCTTAAGATTCAAATTGAAATTACAAAACTAATAAAACCACATAGTAAAAATAATCTTTTTTATCTATCAGTTTTTAGAAACCAATGAAAATTTGAAAAACCCAATCAATCACACAAAATTGAGAAAAACAATTTAAAACTAAAAACCTCAACATCAATTTTTTCTTTTTTAATCAAACAAAATTTCATTCCATAAAGATTATACTTTCTTCATATCCATATGAACTATAATATTATCTATGCAATCTATACAAAAATACTAAGAAAAAATTAAATCCAAACACAACTTCAAACAAGATTTAAAATATTTTTTCTTTCATAAGTCTCAACAAACAAAATCTATATATAAAAAACCAATCAAAATCACATAATTAAAATAAACTTCTTTCTCTATATAGGTGTTTAGAAACCAAAAAAGTTTTTAAAACCTAACCAAAAATGTAGAATTCAAAAACAAAAACCCAATCATCATCAAATTTTTAAATATTAATTTAAAATAGAAATCTACCACACAAAAATGTACACATGAATTTTAATTATTCATATTATCAATTTAATGTATATTAAAACAAAGAATAAACAAAAAAAAATTTAAATAAGATTATAACTAGCCAAAATTTTAAATAGTGATCATTATTTTTTAGAAAATAAAAAATATATATTATACAATGATAAAACATCGTAAATTATAATTTTTAAAAAGCCTATCAATCTCAAGAACCAAATTGTAATTTGAAAACCCAATTAAAATATAATTAACATATTATAAAATAAAAAATTAAAAGTGATTTTTTGTTTTTAGGTCTCCATATTACAATAATTTCAAAGACCTTTTTTCTTTTTCTTTTTTTTTAATTTCAAAGGGAAAAAAAAAAACAACAAACAATTATACCACATAGTTTTTAAAAAAAACAAATACACGTGAATTGTCAACTTTTATTACTGCCAAAACACCCCCACAACCCGTTGAAGAAGTTTTGTTCAAGGGTTCAGTTTTTGTGCACAACTTTTACTGCTATTGAAACACCCCCACACAATGATACACACAACCTTTTTATTGCAACAACACCAAATTCAATTGTTGTAGACTTTGAACTTACTACAACAATAAAATAAAAAGGACATACAAAATAACAAACAATAATCGTAATACAACATCAAACTCCTTCAACACGACACTAGGGAAAAAAAACCCCTTAACAAACCTCTACCACAACATTCAAATGAAAAATAAAATCAAATAAATGCATAAACATACATGACTTGTTGTTATTTATTCAAATAGCCATTGTCAATTTGACATTCATTGTCAATTGTTATCCTTTGAACACATGGGCTACTTGATATGAATTTTAAATAGTTTGAAAATATGGGTCATGTTGGGGGTGAAAACACAAATAGGTGGATTATTTGAATTGTGGTAGTCACAATTTCTTTAAATTGTAAATGAACTACACATGTAGAAAAATGCCACCATTAAATGAAAAGTTTAAAAGTAAGATGCACGAAAATTTTCCCAATACAAAAAATTCTAATTAAATTTTTTTTAATGTAATAATATTAGCTCGTTTTTATCATTTAAAATCCATTTCACATTTTTAAAATCCATGTTTTTCACATTGAAATTTTGACCAATCACTCATTTAATGATCTCTTTAAGTTCATTCACTAATATTTTGACCAAAAGAATAGGGGAGTGTAAGTGCAAAATTGATGTGACCATAGTTATTATATTAAAAATTTGGTTTAACAGTACCCCCCCTTGAAATCCAGATTTCATCCTTGACATCAGTCACCTAAAACCACTTGTTTAACACCTACAACTAAATCATCAACAAGTTGTTCACTTGTAGTATCAATAGGTTATTCACTTGTGGTATCAATAGATTCAACTAAAAAAATTGGTTGAGGTTCTACTCTTTTAATAATAGGTGTGTCTTTCAGTTTTATATTTGGAGTCCTAAAAACTTCAAAAGCATGGGTAATACTAAAAATCAAAGTAACCTCTACACCTACTATGATCTATGGTATAATTAATGGTATAGGTTTTGGAGTGAAACATTCTTCCAAGGCTTCTACTTGAATGCTAACAACCACAACATGTATTTCCATAGGTTTTGTGGGCAAAGGTAAAGCACAAAACACAATGGCTAGTTATGCTCCCCTTTTGATGGGTTCATGTTCTTAAATTGTGGTAATAATATGTTCACTCTAATAACTTGTAGCTACAACAATTGGTTGCACAAGTGAACTTTTTTTGGAAAACATAAATAGGTACTTCAACCAATTTGCTAATAAGCCAATCATACTTGTAACCTTTGAAATGCAACCAGTATGCAACCAATTCATTCAAATAGGCTTTTTCATCTACATGAACAATCTCGAAACTTTCTTGGATTTTTTTTTCAATAATCTCTTGCACAATTCACCACCATTCTTTCCACTTCATGTTCTTGTCAACCAGTGTTTGGTTCTATATCTTAAGCAAAGCGTTGTCCAAAAGTAATTTTTCAAACTCCTTCAACTAGTTGTCCATGTAAGTAGGTTGAGAAACTTTACTAGGTGCTTTATGAAATGTTTTTAATTTGCCTTTCAGTTCTTGAATCCATACCATAAGTTCATGGGTACAATTTGCCATATCAATGTTGATTTTCGTCAACTATTGCTTCTAATGCAAATAGGTACTCTCTAGCTCCAACATTGTTTTTTTTCGTACACTAATGGTTTCCATCTTGCCATAGTTTCAAGTCAACTGATCAAAATTAATCTGCAAGGTCTTTAGGTCATATAGGTTTTGAAATGAGCTTGGGTTAACTCATTATACTTAGATTGTAGGGTTTTAACCTTCTTGATTACCTTTTCAGTTTCAATGCCTTTAGCAACAAGACGTTTGTTCTCTACTTGTTACTTAAAGAGCTGGGCTTTCACAATAGCTAGGTTTTTATCTTTGCTTTGAGGGGCTTGTTTATGATTAACTAATTCTAAACAACATGCTTGTAATTGGTTGTTAGTGTCCTTTAACATGTTCTCAACATTATTGTATTTGCATCTCATATCAGTTAAGTTGTTTATTGTCTGAAGTCATGTTTGAGCAATCAGGGTTACTTGCTCAAAGAAATGGGTAACCTATTTTAGGCTTTCATGTTGGGCATAGGCTGTTGACATTTCAAGAAAAATATAAACAAGTTTAATGTAAGCTAGTTCGATAGGTTTAGGTTAAATTGGTTGAATTGGTTTTATACTTGTTGATAATGGATTATTAACCTATTATGTAGGAGCAAAAGTTTCTTGAACAAGTAAAGGTCCTTAATTTAATATTTGTTCAAAGTCAGGTTCATTTTCGTTCCTCCATGAATTGGTCATTCTCTGTCCTTATTGATTTGTCATTTTGTTGTGTGGTGACATCAATTTCCGTGTCCTCATCACCTCCTTCCATAACCACAATTCATTAACAAGTATGAAGTTTCTTTTTCAGTGATGAACTAGTTGGTTTTAGACTTAATTGGTCCCTGGGTGTTGATGGTTCAATTTGTACCTTTGCCCATTACAACTACCGAACTAATCATGGCAATATGTTAGTTAAGCATATTGATCATCACTCACTTATGAATTGTTCCTTGGTCACAACCTTAGGAAAGGTTTACCTAGATCGTTCCACAATAATTTTCTTTTCCTCTATCCCCTAAACCAATTGTGGTCTTGGAGAATCAATGGGTGCATCCTCCTTTAACAAGGGAACCTGGGCATACTATCCCTAAGAAGTCAACACATGTAATTAGGTTTATTGACATATCATTGCATTTCCCAATGATTCGTAAACAAGGTATTTCACACATAATTAGGGGTAACAAGTTGGTTTTTAATTGGTTACCTCTTCAACATGTTACTATCACCCATTTGAACCAATTTTGGTTCACATAAATCACTACCCATTTTTCTTTCAGTTAGGTTGTCTATTGTCAGACTTCTAATGTTATATTGAACTAGTTCTTTGATGAACATGTTACCAGAATAAATAGTCTCAACCGGTTCCTCACTTGACAAGTTATTAGAGTGGGTTTTTTCAACCTATTGTTAGTTAGACAAGTTACTAGAATACTTCTTTTCCACTGGTTCCTTTGATAAAAAATCATTAGGCTTAGCCAAAACAAGTTGAAGTGTTTGATCCTTTATAAACCTATAGGGTTTCAATTTGTTAATGTTAATCAGTACCAAGTTAAAATCAAATTTATTTATCATCATTAATAATATTGTGATGTTTGCTAAACAATATTGGATCCTATATGGTCCAAACCATTGTCTTTGAAACTTAAGGGTATGTGCTTTGCCAACCTTTGGAAACCATAAAATATAATCTCCAAATTGGTATTTTGTTTCAATGTACAGATTCTAAGACCATAATGATTGTTTCCATTGGTTAGAAGCTATTAGGTCATGTGCTACCAACTGGTTTTCTTGCAATTTTTCTAGTTATGATAGGCAATTAGTTAGAACTTTGATAGGTTTTGGATCATAGATATACCTTATCTTGGACGATAACATGTATTTTATACGTAATAACGGGTGTAATATGTAAATAAGTTGAAATGGAATGTGACTAGTTCCAATCTTACAATAATAGTTTTGTAAGAAAATATAAATGTGGACAGGTGCTCATCCCAACTATTTTGGTTATCATTCACCAGTTTTGTGAGTAGTGTACCAAAAACTTTGTTAATAGACTCATCTTGTCCATTCCCTTATGGGTAATAGACAGTAGAGCTAGTATGTCTCAGGATGAAATGATTGGTTTAATAATAAATAACATTCTTAATGAAATTAGTACCTTGATCTATCACAATAGTAAGTGGATAGCCAAACCGGGTGAAAATATGGTCATATAAGAACTTCATGGTAACAACAATCAAGTAATTCATCAAGTGGCCCTAACACAAGCTTTTCAACAACACCAAAGGCACATTCTAATTCCTCCAAAATTTTCAACTATGATTTAATTTAATTTTCAATGAAAAAATCATTCAATATTCAAGAACTTTTGCACTGCAAGTCCAAACGTCATGGAACCAAGCCCATGCCCCCTTGCTTGTTGAGAGCTTTCCAAAGACACCAAGATCATGATCTCAAGCATCTTGATTCCATGGATCTCATAACTACAAAACAAAACAAAATAAACTACCTTTTCTCATATATAGATGTGCACATGTAATTGGATCATTTCTATCGATGTTTAATTTTTAAAAATGTAGTTTCATTTTTCAAATTATTTAAAAGTTCATGTCTCAATTATATAATTCATTTAATGTTTATATTAATACTAGTCAATTATTAATACCTATAGTGAATGCTACAAAAAAGGTTGGAGGTCTAAGTTACTTGATCACACTAAACAATTTTTTTGAAAACAATCCAAGTAATTGGGGAATGTCTTTATCAATGGTTTTTTTCAACAAAATTTTGCCAAGTGGTGATCCCACACAAGGTCATTTGACACTCACTTGTAAAATTTGGGGATTTTTTGACCATCCAATTCACCATATTATGACATTGTTGAATCTAGGGCTAGTCGCCATTATGATTACATGAAGGGAGGGAATCATAGAAGGGTCAAACTTGTCTCGTTGAAAATAGTTAGCATTCACTTTGTCATGTGTTGATATTGACAACTAGTCACCTCCCATCCACCTCCATCACCATTTCCTTTCTACTTTCTAAAAATGACTAACCACCTTTCCATACCTTATGTTAACTTCTATCACCAACATGCATATTTCCTATCCCTCTTAATCATCTACACATTGTCCATTAAATTGTTAAGAGTCACCAGTAGTTCATATTTTGTTGTTGAGGATCATCGTGTTTCATAATGCACCATAGTATAAAGGATCACCACCTCTTTGGTTGTACCAAGCATATTATTAAGCTTGAATTATGGTTTGTGTGTGTAAGGGAACACACTCTTTATGGTTTTTTT
>Ga0209208_10010387_pt1 | contig 12085 bp, 8 predicted proteins | sample S1TSphfallax_3_FD_187694 | JGI IMG/M metagenome (GOLD analysis project Ga0209208, IMG submission 187694) | Host-associated microbial communities from peat moss isolated from Minnesota, USA - S1T2_Fd - Sphagnum fallax MG (SPAdes) (version 2) | ecosystem: Host-associated > Plants > Peat moss >...
TAATCACTAACATTGTCAATGTTTGGTACTTATATATATATATTGTTGTAATTTAGTCACTGCCAATACACTCAATGATCATGTCAAAGACCTCATCATCTTCAAACAAATACTTTAAATCTAAGTCGTCTTCATCACTATCCTTAATCATATCATTTAAGCTTGTGAACGAAAAAGAATGTGCATTTGACTCCATAGCTTCAGCTTGGAATTTTATGTTTAAATGTCTTGAGTAGTCCACATTTACGGTTTTACCCCAACTTCTTGCTATCATCTACTTATGAGAACCTAAGCACTTCCAAGTCTCTAATAACCAACTACACAAGTCTACAAGTAGTATATTTATTTGAAGATCAAGGTGAACATGAGAGTCTTTGTTCTTCACTTGTTCCTGTATGGATGATGTTGGCAACCATCATTTGAAACAATTTGCAAAGCCACATTTTAGAGGCCTCCACAAAATGACATTTGCAAGTTATAATCTTGACATGCAATTAGTCGACACAAACAATACAAAAATATTTGAATACTCTTCCATCCTCCACAAGAAAAACTTTCAAATTTGTGCACAGACAAACAATCAATTAGCCATTTTAATTGTTCTCTTGTTCTTTGGCAATGACAATTTCTCACTCGAGAACATCCTCAAAGTATGGAATTAAATTGTGATGTGCAAATTGTTGACATGTCTTCAAATCTGACCAATTGTTTTGTGTCATTATAAAATGAAAGCCATGATCCAATCATTTCCTTCCACCTTCAAATTTGGGCAAGCACTAATGAAAATAACTTGAAAAGGGAACAACATACCATTGGATGCACATGATACACAACATTTAACTTGCCGCTTGCCTTCCATTCAAATTACCTTTATATCCTTGAAGCCTTTATTTTCCCATGTATGTTCTTGTCCCATTGGAACAAGGTGAATGCCTACACAACATTCATTACACATTTGAGTTTTTAAATATATGGTAAGCAATATTATGCTATTGAAATGGTATCACACAAGCTTGAAGATATAGTATGAATATCATGTTTCATTGAAATATGTAAATCACTCTTCACAATTTAAAAGCAAAACCTATCTTACATGTTTGATCAATATTCAAAACCAAACTTGCAATAATATCATGGGTTTTTTGTCAAAGAAACAATCCTATATGCCATGTGTTTTTCAAGACTCCTCCAATTTGGTGGAAGTTTCTCAAAAGTTGTGGTTGCATGGCAATAGCTCCAATGCAATTGTTTTTTGAACCCCCATGTCCACTTTATCGACACTTTAAACTTATTCAAAAGGTTTTGGTGCATCAACAAAAATGAAGCCCACAATGATGAGTTGCACAATTCTAACATTTAAAAATTGTCTTGCTTCTCACATTGTTAAAAGCAATTCACATACACATATATCTTGTATCTCCTTAGGTATTGATGCAAGTGGTACTTTTGTTGAGTTGTTGCTATCAATTTACAATTTTTCTAGACACAAAGAACTTGTATTGGTTCAAGTCTCCCATATGTTATAAAGTAAGTGTACATATTGCTATGAACAAGTGTCAAAAGGGTTTAAATGCGATTTAGGATTTCTGTAAAACTATCACATCCAAGGATTATATGAGATCAAAATGATTAAAAAACACACCCCCAAGTTATTAAAATTATGAGAAATTGTGTTTGTGGAAACTTCATTGCCCTATACAACAAGGTGTTTGGTGCAATTGATGCATGCAACTATCCTACATCCATTCCATGGAAATATGCGACATCTAAATATAAAATGCCATGTTAAAGTTCAAGTTCTATGATAATTGCATATTAATTACAAAATGGACTTCAATATAGTTTGAATATGCCTCACATATATAATCATGGTCAAAGTATTTTGACTTTGTGAGTAAGTTGCATCAAAGTCATTGACAACTACCACCATCCAAATAGTGTATGGCGTTGATATGTACATTCATGCCACATGTGCACATTGCCACCATGGCAATTGCCATTTAACATAATGAAATAAAAACTAATTAACATAACTACATAAAACAATTGCTCCATTATTGTAAAATTGTAAATCAACTATGTTATAACTAATCATTAACTTGTTGTAGACTCAAATAAATATCACATCACCTACAATCTATTTAATTAATTGAAAGTGTCGTCTTGAAGTGAAATTGAAGCAATGCATATATTGTACTACCAATGCCACTATCTTGTACATGCAAATCCTTCATAATGAACCTCCTTTTTTTTGGCTTGAACTATGAAAATTTGTGTCCATCAAAATTGAACATTTGCCATGCAATTAAATGTTTCTTGCAATTGATGTATAGTTAAATTTCAACTATCAACACAAGTTTGAAGTTTGAAATTTGCACAAAATATGCAAGGGCATGTGACACACAACAATAACTTTTATTAAATCTCAGGACTTACATCTATGGTTATTATGCACTTTTGCCTAGTGACAAAAACAATGTAAAGGATGAATAACGAGATGGTTGTTCTCCTTAACTTGGAGCCCATTGATTTTTTGTTAGGCAACTAGGAGACATGTTATGTATAACATTCTTTTACATTTTTGGTTCCTAGTCTAGAGAATGAAATGTTCGAGTTATAAAATAAAATATTTGTTTGATAGCATGGAATGGACATTTGATTTTTTTTTTTTGTTCATTTATCTATTTGAACAAAAAAAAATGTTCAAAAAAATTGATTGAAACCATCAAAGTTTTATTTTTGATGCTTTTGTGAAATTATAAAAGCTTTTATTTTTTAATGTAATGAATAAAAATATTCAAATTTGTGCATTTGGAATATCATTCAATATCCTTATGCATAAAAAAATTATGTTGTTAGGTTGTTAATTTCTATGCATCTAAAAAGAATTATCAATCTGAACTTTGATGGTGTAAATCCCAAGGTGGTTATGTTATAGACTTTTATGTTAAAATAACAAAGGTGAAGGTAAGATTACATTTACATATGAGGAATTTCGAAACCAATGTATTCATATTTTACTTGTAACACCTTATTTTGAATTCAAATGGTTGTTTGTAAATGTAAAGCTTTCAATTTAATATTTATGTGACTATGACATGTGTTGTTTATATTTCATTTCAATTATATGTTAATGATGACATTGTATGTACATTGCTTGTTGCATTATAGTTGTAAAAAACTCACATTTAAATTTAAAATATGAACAAAAAACAACTTTTCACATTGCAATGAAATTATTTTCGCATTTGACAACTATTAGAATGTAGCCTAGCTTTTGAATAGAAATAAGGTGGACCTCTTAGCAATATATATAACAATTAATATTTAATAACAATTGTTTTAACATGTTTTAGCTTAGCACAAGAGATGTAAATAAAATGCACACTATTGAAAAAGATCATGGATCATAAAAATTGTTCATATGAGAATTGACATATTTTCCAACATTGAATGTTAGTAAATAAAATTATATTATTAGAACAAGGTGTTTATCATTATTTACGCAATGAACTTATATGTAGTGTGTTTCATGATGCAAAATTATTACTATTAATTATAGTAAATGCAAAATAATGCCATCCATACTAGACAATAATTGGAAAGTAATTTCATCTACAAATTGGTAAGTTGCAATTTTAAATTGAACTAATTAAACATAGTACCATTCACAAAATCCATTAATCACAAGCCACTAATTTGATAATGCATTAGTAAATCTAATAAATTAATTCACTACGTATGTCAGTCAATCAGTGACAGGGGTTTTGGGGGGTGGGGGAGGCAGAGGCCGGTGAAGCAGCGGGCGACCGGTGTCAGTCTGTGACGGGGTTGGACCACCACGGTTTCCGCACCGGCCAGGTGTACAAACCAGGACCTGATCTCTGCAAAGCATCGCAGCCGTCCGAAAGGAAGGAATGACGGTCGGATCGCATCCTTCTCCCACCGCACCAGAGGCGGATATAAAAACCTTCCCCTCCCCCCACTACAAAAAGAACCGGCAATTATATAGAGGAGCGTGTTTTCGGAAATTTCCAAAACTTTCGGGAACCAAGGTTCAAAATGTCAGAACCGGGGTTTTGGGTTTTCTCACCCCCGTCGAGTAAGGGAGTAAATACTCGGACTAATAACCTGAGGGTACACAGGCTCGTTCTGATACCCGCACAACGTCGGTCGGGACCACTGCGCTAAGTCACAATATTGTTTTTATCTATGGGGATATAAATGCTTTAGGGTGGGACCCACGAGTGTTATTTTGGGAAAATTTCCAATTATGGCGACCAAACAGAGCGTTTGGGGTGGCTGGAATGGCGTAGCCACGGGTGTCTGAAGGTCACAGGTACCACTAGTTAGTTTTAAGGGACATCAATAGATTTCATTTGTTGATGGCTGAATGAAAACCACACAAAAATTTTATTCATCTTTGGGTATTTTCATGAAAAATTGATGTGGATACATATTTACAAAATAATTGCACAAAGTTGCATTTTTTTTCATAATATATGTTTATATATAGTTTCAATATGTTCAATGAAACTATTGCAATTAATTCAATAACATTAATGATGTAGAAATACCCTAGGTTGCAAGTGACCATTACAACTTTAAAATCCAATTACAACCTTGGTTGCAATTTAAGCCCCAATTTGATCATAATGTAAAACATTCAAATGCAAAAAAAATTCATCACGTGCATAAATATAATCATAATATGATATGGAATTAATTTGATGTAAATACCTATCAACCAATTTCAAATAGTGTAATGTTGTAAGTAAATTGCAATGTTGCTTCATAGTATGTTCAATATCAACCATTTATCCTTAGCAAAGCAATTCACATATGTTTTCTTTTTCTACTTGTGCCTCTTTTAGGCTCATTTTTCATAATACTTGCTCACAAGAAAAAACATGCGTTGGAGAATTGAACGTGGTGAAAATTAACACATTGAATAGAGGTAATACCTTTCAAGACTTCCCTAGCTAGTACTTGTGGAATATTGTGATTCAAAATAAGAGCAAATGGTGAACAAAATGTTGAAATAAATGGTTGTGATTGGAAAGCTTTGAAAAAGTTGTTCAAATTGTGCATTTTTGTCTTTTTAATTCAAAGGTCTATATAAATCCTTTCAAAGAAAGTTGATTGTTAACTATGACAAAAACTTGAAACCTAAACTTCAAAATTAAATGTAATAGGGTGAAAGTATCCTTGGGTGGTACCATTAGGAACCACCTCAAGGAATGAAAAAGGAACCAAAAATAGCCAAATCATTTTCTTGGGCCTTTTACTTTAAATGTTTTCACAACTATAATTTTTTTTTTCTCATGTGTATCAATTACATGCACTAATATATAGCTTGAAGTTTATTTTGGAATTAAATTTTTTTGAACTTTTTTTTGAATTTTTTAAAAATTAAAATGGCCCCTTCATAATTGATATCCTTAATTTTGGAAATTCATAAATAAATTATACTTATTCAATTTCCTAATAAAAATTTAAAAATAGAGTGACTTCCAAATTACCTTTTAAAAAAATTCCCAAATTATGTTTCAATTTTGTATTCTTAACCAAAAAGTTTAATGAAAGGAACCATTGTTACATTTTTAAAACTTTTTCTAAATGCAATGATTAGAAACATCAAAATACACAATATTTTTAATATTATTGAAATTTCAAAATCTATGGAACCTAATAAATTTACTCATTAAAAAATTTATGAAAATATTTATTTAAGTGTTTCCTATGATTTTTTCAAAATTCAATGGGTTTAAAAAAATCAAGGTGTGATGTTCCTAGTGGTACCACAAAGGAAACTTTTACCCAACAAGTACACATTCACTTGGGCAACTATTTCTTAATATATAAAATGTATATGTGCAACTAAGTATTCTACCATTGTTCTCTAGTACATCATTTACTTGCTATTCATTACATACACATTTCATCATATTTTGCAATATTGGCCTTCTTGCTTTAATCACAAAGTCCATACAATCACATTAAATATGCTTAACACTTTCCCATAAACTAATTTGTAAATTTTAGAAAAAAGAGAAATTAGATTTTCTAACAACTCCCAATGTTCATGGAACAATTAAGGTTCCTCATGATGGCATTAACTATTATTTATCTCTAGAAGCCAAGTAATTAGATGTTGCAAATTTACACTCCCATCCCTTTTTACTTCCTTACCCTCCTTGGATCTGCTTTCATAAATTCAATTTCTCCTCTACAAACTTGGTAAACAAAAGGACTTTACGTAACACAAAAGAAAAAAAAAACAACCACTAGGTCAAGACTAGGGGGCCAAAACCCAAGGGGCCCAAGGCACCACATATCACTCACCTAACAACCCACATCTAGGTCTTTCCAAAGACCAAAGAATTTTTTTACCACTTCTACAATAGATGATATGTCTAGAACCTCATAGCTTGTCAAATTCAAGTAGTAAGGATCCTTCCATATTCAAAGTTTTACTAACTCTAAACAAAAACTCCTTCCAAGCCAATCGGCAATAATCTTTTACAAACTTTTGCTTACTCATTATCCCCATGATACATTTTTCATTATTTTTGTATGCTCACATACTCCATTACCATTGGTTTCCTAAAATGAAAGTTTTCCCCTTGCTTGTAAAATCTAAACTCTTAAACTTCATGCCTTGCACATGCAACCTAGAAAGTAATTTTCAACAAACATCATTTATTACAATTAGCCTTTAGCTTCAACTTTCGAATTTTCAATCCTCACAAATAAGGCTTTCAATAACACAACAATTTAATTTTTTTCTTTTTCCCAATTATTTATGAACGAAAATCTTGAAATCACAGCTAGAAATGTTAAAATCCTAGTTTAAAGGACAAAAAATCTAATCATCCAGTTCTCCCCCACATACATCACCATAATGTTTGATTGCTTCCTTTCACACCTTCTCTCTTCAAAAAACTTTCTAGGTTCCCACATTTCATTTTATTCATTTATTCTTGTGCCATTGCTCACCTTTGTTTTTTTATGCCCCTAAAATTATCATCATATTTCTTTCCCTTTCTACCTTATTTCATTCTAAATCATGTCCATAATACCTAATTTGGATCACCGACACACAATATAAAAACAATTAGTGATCATAATATCCTTCGGCATGCTTAATATGTTCTTGTAAGGAAAACAATAATTTTGTTTACTTACAAATTAATCTTTCAAACTTTACCACATGTCCACATTATGTTCACAAAAATGAAAATGCATAGCTCCATTTTAAATGCACATTAAATTTGAAAAATGCCACCTTTTATCAAAGTTCAAATCATTTAACTTTGTTAAGATCATCCACATCATCCAATCTTGTCTCCCATTTATCCTAAATGTCATGACCAACTCCAAATATATCCACCATCTTTATGAAAACGTGATAAAACACACCAAAACAAAGAACCAAATACATAATACTTGGGCTAGTTCGATAGGCTCTTGTCAAATATTTAATTAATTTTCAAAAATCCAATTCAACATTTTTTTAATTTTTTTGATTTTTGGTAAAAAAAAAATATTTTTGGATATTTCGACAATAATAAATATTATATTAGTGCTTTCATTGGTTTTTTTTTTTCTGTTACACACCATACATGATCATTTGTAGTTTGTTTTTTTTGTTACAAATTTCTTGATTTAGAGTTCTATGACATAGTTATAAGATCCAATATTGGTGCATTGACAACCTCAATTCAATTCTTGGTATCACTTATCTATTTTGAAGGAGTAATTTGCAATGGAAGATCATTTGCGTTGAATAAATTTTATTAGGTATATACTTGGAAATGAATAGAGAGATTAGACATAAAGTGAATTCTTGTTACTTATTTATGTCAAGAGAGGTTTGCATCAAGAATAATTTGCATTGAAGAGCTTAGTGTATTAAAAAACATGCAAGTGCAAAAAAATTGCTAACCTACTTCTATGGAACATATGTTTGCAAAAATTTATTATATTTATATAGAAGTGAAAGGTTGAGTGAAGAATAGTTTGGTACCTAAATGGGCACTCAACAAAAATGGCAAAAGATGTTAACAAGTTCGTTTAAGCCCATCACAAAAGATGAACATCTCAACATTTTACAACATGAAGTTGAATTGTTGAAATAGGTTGCACAAGAGAAAGATACCCAAAGCACAATGCAAAAGCGTCTAATTCGTTGGCCTAGAAAATTCAAATCAACTCTACAAGCAAATGATGAAATCAAACAAAAGAAAAATCACATGTTCATAAGCGCATGACATACATAAAATGGTTTCAACAAGAATTGTGGCCACCCATCATGGTAGCAATAAAAAAATGCCATGGTAATAAAACTAATGCCCTCCATTTCTTGAAAATTGCTTATAAAGAACTAGGATATTATAGTCCTTATGAAAAACTTGGAAGATCTAACCTCTATGATTGGTCTATAGATAGAAAAAAAGTTAAGGCCAAATATGCCCATCTAGTTAAATTAGGCACATGAATTCAAACCAAGAAGTAGAACTTACTAGTCCTTGAAAATTACCTTGTACTTAGAAATTCCATGGTAACCATGTTGCAAAAAAGATGAAGGAAGGAGGACAACCCCTAAAATATCTATTGTCGAACCCATATTTCATGGAATGATCAAGCCTTTAGCCCCTGACGTGATTTGTGACACCAAACCTAGTGGGTTTAAGGTCACTCAATAATAGACTCACCAATTCACAAAACATTACATGAATTAGACATTTAGGGCTATTATCATAGCTACTAACAAATTTCCAACAAATTGGCAAGAGAAATGTAAGTTCATGGTTTTACCTAGCCAAGGCTTACAACATTTGACGCATTCCCAACTCCTTGAAGGACTCAAAAGTGAATCCAAGTACAAGACATCGGAAGGGGGAGGAGTCGGGGCACGCTCCTTAGCTCACAACACTTTGAGGGGTAGAGGGGTGTGTTGGAGCTCCAATATGAGACTAAGAAGAGTTGACAAGTTTCACTCACTCACACGGGCCTACACACAAAGTGATTAGTGCATAGTTGAAGCACCTTTGGTGCTAAGACGAGCCACGAGCAACACGGACACACAAGATTCACCACGGCCTGGACTTGGGGGAAGCCACCACCTTCCCCCTTATAGTATACTCTACACCTGTCCACGGGGCCTACATCCAAATGGCTTTTCTCTCCCGGGACTCCCAAGTGGGAGTCCCGAAATCGCGCCAGTGGGGACTCCCGCGACTTTGGAGCCCCATAACTTTGTGAGCAAACCTCGGATCGAGGTGCGGTCTAAAGCAAAGTTGTAGCTCTCGTCAAGAGCTTTCAACGGTATGTCGCATGCCGTCTACAGCAAAGTAAATCGGGTTGATTCTAGACTTTTGCTGGTCGGGAGTCAAATTGGCAATTTGACTCCCGGCCCTTCTTTTGGCCATAACTTGTGTTTCAGATGTCCAAATGAACAATGTGAGCCCATTTTAAACATCTAAATTCCAAAATCTTTCCAATGATATAAAGAACGCCACAAGCCATTGAATTTTGACCCCTGAAATTGTTGTCTGAAGTTTTGGAAGTCCATCGGGACTCCATCTCCCAAAGTGGGAGTTGCCTTGGGAGTGTGAGGGTTCACTCCCTCACACTCCCGGGAGTATGTGATGTGACTCCCGGGCTTTCTCTTGGCCTGCACCCTTGTAAACCCTTTGCCTTGGTTGCGAGCCCAAAGCTAGGGTTGCAACAACATTCCCCCTTCACTTGTTGTCAATAGTGATCAAATCGATGTCCATTTGGTACCTACAATAAGAGAGTGTACATGAGAAGGTAGGGGCTCCAAACATATCCATGTACTTGGCATAAAGGACAAACAATAGGTGACTATCACCCTTTATTTACATCAAGAGTATTGTTGCCACTGCAAATCAACTTTATACACACTACAAGGATATTGCCACCAAATAAACAAATAAGATCAATGTGTGTAGCAAATGGGTGAGATCTAATTTATAATGAGAATCATTGGCCAAACTTTGATAACACAAATCATTTTGTGGAAAATGTCATGGTTCCTTACCACCAAGGTTAGATTGAGTTATTAGGAGTACAAACACATCAAAAACTAGTTTGGTTGTTACATTGTTGGAGTACACACAAAAGTCAAAATTTCTTGGATTCAATTTTTTTTTTAATCCAAATATTTTTGTTGTTTTTGTTCCAACAAATTGTACAATTGTTTTCCAACCAATTGATGTTATTTTGCAATGTCCACTCAAACATGCATTCAAGATGGAGTTCAACATTTGGACAATTGGGGTACTCAAACAACAAATTGAGAGTGGCAAAGATCCCAATGTTGATTTCAAAATGAACAATTTGAAACCAAGGATCTATGAGCAGTTACACAATGCATGGAAAAAATTAAGAAGTAAACAAATAATGATTTTGAAAGGATGGGAAACAATAAGGCTTACAAGGGTTTGGAATAATGAATTTCAACTTGCTACCATGGATGCAAACAAAATCACTTTTCTTTTTACAGTAACACATGACATTGAAAAAGACATGGAAATCGACAAACCATGCACTAATCACTAGAAGAGATTCTGTCATTTGCAACCAACCCACTTGCAACTAGATGTAACTAGTTGCCACATGTAATTCAAGTAGTTGCAGGTGCAATTACATTTGAATTTGAAATGACTTTCGGTCACCTTTGTAGTTATGGTGCAATTGGTTTTTCCTTCATCTTTCAAAATGGATGACTTTTACACTTTGATTATATGCTACTATACATACAATATCATATATACATTTGATTTTATACAAATACATTACCAAACAACTTGAACTTTAAAACTGAATTTGGTTTTCTTTGCTTAAACCAAACAATGACCCCTTTCACTTCAAAAGAACATATCTTGTTCATTTCAAAACCAATTCGAACGATTTTGTTGCTTTGAATGTGCTAAATGTAAAACTACAAAAAAAATTTGAGGCTCAACTACAATAGAGCAATTACCAAAGATTTTGAGCTTCAAATTACAAACTAACTTTATTAGCCTAAATCAAACAATTGCCCCCTTCACTTGATAGGAACATATCCTATTCATTTCAAAACCAATTTGAACGGTTTTTATTGCTTTGAATGTGCTAAGTGTAAAGCTACAAAATCTTTTTGAAGCTAAAAGAAAATAAAGCAATTACCAAAGAACCTAAACTTCAAATTACAAATTGGTTTTATTAACCTAAACCAAACAATGACCCCCTTCATTTGGAAAAAACATATATTGCTCATTTTAAAATCAATTCAAACGATTTTTGTGATTTTGAATGTGCTAAATGTAGAGCCAAAAAATCTTTTTGATGCTGAAAAATAACAAAGTAATGACCAAAAATCTTGAACTTCAAATTACAAATTGGTTTTATTAACTTAAACAAAACAATGACCCCCTTCACTTTAGATGAACATATCTTGCTCATTTCAAAACCAATTTGAATGTTTTTTGTGGATTTGGATGTGTTAGGTGTAGAACTACATAATCATTTTGAGGCTCAAAAACAATTGAACAATGACAAAAAATCTTTAGCTTTAGATTGCAAACCGGTTTTATTAGCCTAAACCAAACAATGACCTCTTTTACTTCAAAAAAACATATTTTGCTTAATTCAAAACCAATTTGAATGATATTTATGGTTTTTGATGCATTAGGTGTATAATTATAGAATTTTTTTGAGGTGCAAAGACAACATAATAATGACCAAAGATCTTCAACTTCAAATTGCAAACTGGATGTATTAGCCTAAACCAAGTTACAATTAGAATGTAATTATATTTTTTTATCCCATATTGGTTGTCATAGCTTTGAAGCTTGTGAACTATTTATTTCTAGGTGCCTTACTTCAAGGAACAAATGATAAGTCAAATGAACAAAAAAAATGTTTGACCCTAAATGCTAAACCCAAATTTTCTTTAATAAAAAGTTGTAAATCTACCTTTTGAGATAAGATTTATATAAGTATTTAGGTCCACTCATTTACTAACCTACCTACTTAGGCCACCTACCTGCCTAATTAGGCCTATATATTTATCTAC
>Ga0209208_10010389_pt1 | contig 12084 bp, 6 predicted proteins | sample S1TSphfallax_3_FD_187694 | JGI IMG/M metagenome (GOLD analysis project Ga0209208, IMG submission 187694) | Host-associated microbial communities from peat moss isolated from Minnesota, USA - S1T2_Fd - Sphagnum fallax MG (SPAdes) (version 2) | ecosystem: Host-associated > Plants > Peat moss >...
TTCACACTTCACACTCGCCATGGAATACCAAATGCTCCATTATTTTGCCCAGTTGATTTTTCTTGTCCTTCTACTTTGCCAATTGGACATTTCCTGTTTGCCAAGTCCACATTGCTAAAATGCTAAAATGTCTAGTTAAGTTGTGAATTTTCACATTGCCAAATTGCCAACTCCACATCGCCAATGTTACATTGTCAAATCCACATTCGCCAATGTGAACTTCACATGGCCCGAGCTACATTGCTAACTTTCTAAGTCAACTTCATTTTGTGAATTGCTTAACTCCTCTTTCAACTGCCCAAAAATAAATTTTTACTTGCTGCCCAATTCCTAAAGTTTGTTCCTTTGCTGCCCAAACTCTTTTTCTTATCTTCTTTTTGGTGTGTGGGGGGTGGGCTTTGATTAATGACCTACCCTCTTACCTAATGTATCAACTTCACTACTTGCTTACATAGCCTACTTACCTAGGCTTCCTACCCACTTACCTAATGTACCTATCTAGATATTTACATGTGTACCTAAGTTACCTACCCACCTACCTAAGTCACCAACTTACCTACCCACCAATGCTACCTAGCTACTTATGCTATGTACCCATCTATTTAAATTACCAACCCATCTACCTGCCTATCTAAGTCACCAACTTATCTACCCACCAATGCTACTAGTTGTTTATGGTCTGTACTCATGTATTTAGGTTACCAACCTATCTGCCCACCAAGGCTACTTGATTATTTAGGTAACTATCCACCTACCTACCTAGGTTGCCTGCCCACCTACTTTTGTTACCTACCTACATAAAATATTTATGTACCTACTTACCTTCCTATTTATGCTACCTACCGTCTACCTTGAGTACTAGCCCACTTACATACCCACCTACTTAATGTACCTACCCACTTACTTACTTGCTTATTTGGGCTACTTACCCACCCACCTTGGTTACCTACCTACCTAATTGGGTAGGCATGTAACCAAGGTATGTGGGTAGGTAGCTTAGGTGGGCACACAAGCAAGTGGGTAGGTGCATTAGTAGGTAGATAGATGACCAAGTTAAGTGTGCAGGTAGCCTAGTTAAGCAAACAAGTAAGTACACTAGATAGGTGCGATAAGTAGGTAAGTAACATAGTGTACAAAAGTAGTTAGACAATAGATACATAGGTATTCTAAGTAGGTAGGTAACCAAGATAGGTGAGTGGGTAGCTTAAGTAAGTAGGTGGGTAGGTAGCCTATGTAAACATGTAATAGGTACACAAGGTAGTAGTAGCTAGGTAACCTTGGTGAGTAAGTATATTGATAACTTCAGTGGGTATCAATAATCAAGCTTCCAAATAACTTCATAATGAGTGAGGCCACCATTTTCAAATGTCACCCTTCCTTTTTCACACGTATTTGTAACATCACGCTGAGTGAGATATGCCGATATTGGACACAAAAACACTTAACAAAAGGCACAAGAATAGACATAGTGAAAAAGCTTCTCCATGCAAATGTGTAAAGCACAAGGCACAATTATTGTGAACCTAAACATATGTAGAAGGCGTAAGATCCCTCCTAGTCTAAAGGAGTAAGTGTACGAGAACCTCCCCCTTTCTACACCTTGTGATCTACACATGTTTAGGTTCATGATAACCTTCACCTCCTAGTTTACAAGTGGGTGTAAGATTCCTCTCACTTGCAAGGAATAGGCATAACATCCCTCCTCTTTTGTAGGAGTGATATTCATGAATATAACATGGCTTCTGAGTACACCTTGCAAACTTCTCAAAGTGCTTTATGTTAAGGTGCAATTTCATCAATGTCTACTACCATCAAGGTGCATGCCAATTCAAGCTACCATTACCACTATTAGACTTTGATGATGATGATAATGATGATGATTATGATGATAGGGGGTTGGTTACACCCCATTGCAAGCTACCATTAACCACTATGATGACATGCACATGGGGTTCCATACCATTTGAAGCTGCTGATAACTATGACACTATGATTACAAGCACATGATATGGCTCCATCCCATTTCAAGCTGCCATTAAATTTGTAACATTATGATTACAAGCACATGATAGGGTTGGTTATTTCCCACTTTTCAAGCTCAAGTAACCTGAAGTAACTCAAGCAGGTATTTCAACAGGTCCTCTTTAAATGGCAGAATCAGCAGTGACAGCTGATTCTCCATGGCTTGTCAATTCTGTCCTATCCTACTTGCCTTTAACACTTTACTGCAATTTACTCTCTACCTTTGAACCTTTATGTACTACAGAACCCGCCATCTATGACACGTTCTGCCAGGTAAGTTGTTTTCTGGGCTTGCCCAATGATGGCTTGCTTTGGCAGAATGCACCATAAATGGCCTGTTCCCTGACCAGAAAAGATAGGGAACACACCAGGAACAGAGGAAAACTACTGGGGGAGCATGGGAGTAACTACTGGCCCTACAATGGACCCTTAAATTTTGAAATAGTTCTTTACATTTGGGAAGGAACCCCATGGAGGAGGCTATCTTCCTGTATTCTTGGGCCCAGCCTTGGGCTATTGCCGTGGGCCAGGCTCTCTAATCCTGGAAGAGCCTCCATGGGGTTCTTTAACCCTCTACTTAAGGCCCATTCTGCCTCTGGAAAGCACAGCCTGAATTCTTCCTTTGGATCGATCTTTTGCGGTGGAAGGTACCAGCCAGGCTGTACTGAGCTCTTCTGACTAGCGGAAAGTACCAGCCAGCTTGTCACTATTTCTAAAAAAGTGAAAAAATCCCAGGCTCTGCTTTACATAGGAAAAGGGCCTGTACTCAGTCAGGCCCTTCTCCTATACAATTTGTACTTGAGGGCTTGTCCTACTGGCCTTGTTCTTCTAGTGACTCACCAGGAGGCAGATTTGAACATAGACCTGGCAATTTTTCTACTTCCTTATGCCATTGATTTAAGAGTACCTATACAAAGTTCATAATTTGTAGAGCTGAGGTTACATAGCACTGTTGTGCAGGTATCAAAAATGGAACCAAACCCCCACCGGTTACCTGGGTCAGTCTTTGGTCTCATACATACCCTGCTGTTCTCAGAAAATCAGAGAACCGGTTCAGTATATGACCACCACTCCCAAAAAGACAATAATAGTAAAAGAACTACCCTGAAACTGATGGTCCTTCTTTGCCAGTTCTGTAATGAAAACTGCAGGTTCTTTGAGTTTTTGAAGTAACCAGAAGTGGATGTTCTTTCATTATGATTTTTTTTCCCCATTATGATGATCTTTCATTTTTTTTAATTTTTTAATTTTAATTTTAATTTTTTTTCACTTTTATGATGTAGCTGAAGTGGCAATCATCCATATGATGATCTACCCAGATTTGGTTGCATACTAGATATGAAAGTAGAAAAAATAAAAAAAATCCTTCTATATTCTGGCAATTTCAAATTTTTTGTCTTCGAAATCTGGCAAGTTCAAGCCAAATTTTTCTATCATTTCTATATGTCGAAATCATAATCTTCATGTTGAAATTTGACAAAATTTTGCCGCCCCAAAAAAAAAGCACTGCTTTCATTATTATTTATTTTTTCATTATGCTTTTTTTTCTGGCCAAAAACTGGAACCGATGATTCTTTAATTTTAAAATTTACAAAAAATCAGAACTGGGGGGTTTTTAACAAAAATCAAATAGGTACCTGCACACCACTGTGTATAATAAACTGGTTCAAAAGGCATTTTCTGGTCATTTTGCTGGCAGCTTTTTTCATTCATTCATTCATTCATTCTCTTTTGAACCCTCACTAATGAACAAGCCTTCCCTCCCTGTACAACAGGCCTGTTCACCCCCTTCCTTGCCCACAAAAAGAAGAATCTCCTCTATTGCCTGCCTGCCTGCCTATTGCAGTTGTGCATGTCAGCTTTGCTTCAAGGTGGGAACTTTGATCATACAAGTACTGGGCCTTGGCAGCAAACCACAGTTCTGGTTTGGTTCTGGACTCCATGTTTTGGGCATTAACTGGTGGCCATGTGTGTGTGTGTGATTCTGCTGTCTCTGGTTTCTTGTCTGGTTCTGGCTTTTTTTTTTGGGGGCATTAGTGGTGGGCATCAACATCTTTTTTAACTAGTCAAATTTCATTAAAAAGAGAAACAATTTAAAATGAAATAAAAATGGAAATGATTTCGGAGGTTTATTATAGCCAAATTTGGCTAAACCTTCCTCAGGATGATTACCATTTTTCTTACATCTTCCTAAGGATGATACCCACTTGGCATACATAAAGAAATTCTTAATAAACAGACTCTAGTGCAAATGTGTACTTTTCACGTTGGATATTGAGCTGCATTCATTCATTGGTCTTATTTTATGGTTGCCTAAAGTGAGTTGTTGTTTGAACTAGAGTACTTGCATAACACACTCACTGTTAATATAAATAAATAAAAAATTGGACATAGCTCTTGTGGAATTGTTAACTGAATTTGTTTTCCATTCAGTTGGTGCCTTGGACAAAGAGTTTAGTGTATAAAGAGTACTGGTGAAATGGTTTCATACATAATTAATTTTTTTAAAAAAAAGTGATAAAACAAATCAGAGCTTTCTTCAAAAGAGAAGGAGGTGAATGTTAACACAGGGCCAAGGTCATGGGTGTGAAATGAAATGAAATGAAGAGAGTGTCGGGTCAAATCTTGTTGTGGTGGACCAAGGAAATGAAAGCATGGAAACACAGTGAATGACACGACTACTGACAGTGCTGAACATTCTGAGAATTGACATGCCAGGAGAAAAGATGGTGATATAAAAGAATCACATCAAATTTTGTCCAACTGCATTTGTTCCTGATTAGTATACATTGGCACCAGTAAAGCTTTGATTGTTGAGGGCGTTGGGTCCATATGCCCATTGGCTAAACGCCACTACTAGACAAAGTTTTCACTGTTGGTCACTCTTCTCTGGGAGAGACACAGAGAGAGAGAGAGAGAGGCTGGCACAACTGTTTAGGTTTGGGCCCCTGAATCTTGAGCAAAATGTAATTGATCAAAGATAACCAGTTTGTGGGGCAAAACTGGGGCAAATGGTATCAGTACCTTTGGAAGATACTTGTCTGTTTGTGCAGGAAGAAGAGTTCTCTCTTGGTGTGAGTGTTTTCAGCTGCAGGGGCTGTCTAGCCAAGACCCAGAGATCCCACAGATTGGACGGTGCGATGGATGGCTCAAAGCTTTGAGGAAGGAAAGAAACGCGGCCAGAGCTTCATGTTGGCATTTGATTGACTCACTGTCACACATCAATTTGGCTGCAATAGGGAGACAGATTTTTAGCCCATGCATTTGAGGATCCATGTTCTATGATAGGGTGGAAAACTCAAAGGACCTCTGTCCAAGTTTGTAGAGGGTTCAAAGACATTTGAACAGAACACAGCTCAAATCATTGGTCAGATCAGAGGACCACAAGAACAACGCATTTAAGCAGAAAGATCAGAGATAAAATCAAAGTATCAATAGAATAGCTGATAGCAGAAGAGACTGCAGACAGTCTTTACCTTGCAAAAACTGAATTCAGTAGAAGGAAAAGTCTGGTTGTCTTCATGGAGCCGCAATTTTGCCTTTTGACAACACCGTCTTGCACATTTGTAGATTGCATGCTTTAGGGATTTGCACATTGCCCCCTGTATACACAGCAAGCTCATCAGTTCATCTCATCTGAATTGAACTTTTTCCTCTTCTCACCAAACAATCAATGTAGCATGTAGGACTCAGATTTACAGACCAGTCTCATCTTGTCTATACATTCAGCTCAATCTTTCTCCATATGGTATCTGGTATTTGTTGTTCAATCTCAGTTGCACAGCATATTAACAGAAACATTCCCAAAATGCCAGATGTGCATCCTTTTCATTATGTTTTAGTGGTGTAAAAGTGCAATGTGCTCAGTTTCCTATTTATGACAGCAGGCTCAGAGAAAGAGGTCAAGCTCAGTGAAAATCAGGAGAGAATCTTACAATGAACTGTGTCTTTTTGTGAATATTCGCAGAGGGTAATCCAATGGCAATGCCTTGCAATTTCCCCAAATTCTTTTTCTGTAAAATCAGCTCTCTGGAGGGAGACAAAAGCTCTAGCGTTGCTGCATAGGCTGGAGATCTGAACCCATCTTCACTGTTCTTTGTAGGAGCTGAAGCCACTGGAATTCTATCAGCCCATGCAACTGTGTCATTTGAGCAAGACTGATTCTCACCTCTTGAAACAAATCTTGCAGGTGAAAGTTTCACACCTAGACATGAGGCATAGTCAGTGTTCAAAGAATCGTAATGTTCTCTTCCTGCCCTTTCCTGCTCCACAACAGATGGCATTATGTATGGTAATCTTGTTGGAGCTTCTGGAGATTGCACTGGACTTGAATCTTCCAAGTCTGTATCTTCAGTTTTGTTGTCATCAGGGTGCAAGATTCCACCAACAACATCTTGTGTGTTGAGCTGTCCACTTGTGTTGGCTGACTGCTCCTGAAAATATGTTGCCAGCGTGGGAGCCCATATCTCTGGGTTTTGATGATTCTTAGATTTCCTCCAACTGGATCCTGCCTTACAGAGTTTTAAAATGGCTTTCACTCCTTCAGAAGCAGGTTGTCCTCCAGGCTCCTGAGCTGTATAGTCCACTGAAATGGGACCCAGATATGGGGAGCCAACAGGGGAGATACTTTCTGCATCCCATTGAGCAGGATGACTTGAAGTAGGGCTATTATGCTCTTCAAAACATTGCTCAAAAGATTCATATGAGATACGGGACAAAGACTTTGAAAGTGTGATGGAAGGTGGTGTTGTCATGTGTGTTTGTGTGTCGATATCAGACCCTGAAGATGGAGCTGAACTTGTTGGCACTTGACTATTTCCATTTGGACCATGGAAAATGCTGGTTGGTGACCAACTGGGTTGACCTTGCTGATGCTTGTCTAGCCATGGCTCAGAAGAAGTCAATTCTGAGCTTTGCAGAACTCTTGAAGGTGGTCCAGATAAAACCTCTGAGGAGCTCCTCTGCAAAGAGAAACTAGAACTGCATTTAATTTTGTCAGTCTGTCTTTCCAAGGGGCTAGAGTCATCACAAGTGGTGAATGAGTGCCTCCAACTGTTTGCATGAGTGGGCAACTTGAGATCCTCAGGTGCAGTTTCTTGGCGTGGCATTGCCTTCCTTGTCAACTGCTTTGCCAAAGAATGAATTCTGGAGGGAGAGATAGATCGCAGTGATGGTGAAATGGACCTTTTTGAGGAGGTGGTACTGGATTCCAGGGGCCCAGAGTGATAGCCAATAAGTCCAGACCCTGGCCCAGAAGCTTTGTTGTGTCGTGCTGGCCAGCTGTAATCCTGCTCACTGTTGACCCGCAAAGACACTGCACCCGAAGAGTTGCTTTCGACAGAGAAATTACCATATCCACCTGCACCTCCTTTGGTTCTGTTATGATATCCCTCTAAGGGGCCGGAGTGGTATTGAGAAATATAGCTATGCCTGGGATTATTCCTTGGTTGCCAGTTTGGATCCTCATATGGACTGCTCTCTGGGGCTATTGAATTTGAAATCTTGCGAGACAAATGCTTAGCCAGGGCTTGAATCTTTGAAGGAGAAATTGACCTCTTAAAAGGTGAAGAATTTCGAGCTGCCCATATCTGATCCTCGTAGGAGCTCTCTTGAGTCACAGTGTTTGTGCCTGACACCTTGCGTGACAGATGTGTGTCAAATGCTTGCATCTTTGAAGGAGAGATGGAACTTTTTGAAGGGGATTGGTTCCGAGTCTGCCAGTACTGCTCCTCCTCATATGAACCCTGATTTCGAGCTGAACCTGTATTTGAGACCTTGAAGGACAGATGCTTGGCCAGGACTTGAATCTTGGAAGGAGAGATGGACCTTTTCAGAGGTGAGGGGTCCCGCCTTGCACCTTGCCAGTTCTGCTCATCATCCAAACTTTCAGGGCCTGCAGTAGTAGAAGAAACCTTCCGTGAAAGGTGCTTGGCCAATGCCTGTAATTTGGAAGGAGAGACAGCTCGTTTTGAGGGTGAACAAGAGCGCATGACAGAATGAGAGTGCTGATGTGGTCTGGTCCGGCCTGGTGAAGTATGGTTACTTGAAACTGGAGGGTAGTGTCCTAGAAGGGGGCCACTCATTGACCTCTGTCTCTGCCGACCTCGCAAGTCTTGAGACATGGAGTCTACCTTTTGTGTGGGGGGTGCAACAAGGCGAGGTGGGAGCTGGAGCTTCTTGGGCATTGTGTCAGCTGCATCATCAAATTTGGGCTTACCCGGAGCTTCCTCCCACTTGAAAGGAATCCTTGTCAGGTTTTGCTCAGGAGTGCTGGTGGGAGAGATACAGCTTTCCACAAGGAATTTTGCTGCAGCAGGAGCCACAAGATCAATGTGGGCTTCTGTCTCCACCTCTGAGATGACATGTCCACCACCATCTGCACTTAGCCTGAGCCCTTGAAAGCTGCTGCTCCGCCCCAGTGCAGCTGATGATGTCCTAGCATAAAACCTGTGGCTACTCCTAAAACTGCTATGGAGAGAAATTTCTCCAAGAGCTCGAAACTCCTGGGGTCTTGGCTGAGCTGAAGAAGCTTCCTCCTGATCACAGATGCTCTCTGCCACAATCTGAGCTGCTGTCCTCTTCTGTAGAAGCATTTCCCGTCTGTGGCTTCTCTCAACTCCTTGCAAAATTCTCCTGGCCATGGCCCTCTCTGCGGCCTCAGAAATGGTCTTGTCATTGCCAGGTGCCTCTTCCTTGGGCTTGCCTGGTGCCTCTTCCTTGCGTTTTCCTGGTGCTTCTTCCCACTTGAAGGGAATTGCTGCTAACTCATGCTGGGGACTGTTTTCCTGGGACCTGTTCAAGCTGTCCCAGGCTATAGAAGAGGTTGGCCTCCTCCTTTTGGCACTAGTATCTCTTTGTCCCTGAAGCTTATCTGCCATATTCATGCCTGTCTTCCTTCTGGTACTCCCCTGTCCCTTCTGCGATTTCCAAAATTAGACTTTTCAGATTCCCACCATTCTAATTTCTCTTGCACATCAAGAAAAGATCTATGACAACCAAATACACTGTCCTGGTTGCTTCCAATTCTACAACAACCAAGCCCCACTCCACTGCAATGTCTCCACATTCTGTAACACTATTGACAAGCAAACTAGTGAAAAGTCAAGAAAAGCAGGCTGACCTCAACAGCAATTTTTTCTTCTCTGCTCCTGAGCTCTGCATTTACTGCATTGGAAGGGACCACCATCATCTCACTGCTTGTACAGTGGTGCAGAGAATCAGACTTTGGTGAGAAATAGAGTTCGCCCCTCGTACACTTTCTGGAGCTTAACGTGTATGTTGGTTCTGTGGTATTGTTGTGCAAGAGTGGGGTGCAGTCCCTCTCCTTTATCAAGGGTTTTGCTGAAATACCTTGAGCCACTATGTTCAACCTTGGAACCTGCTTTGTGGTCAAGAGCCTTGCACTACTGGTTTCTGAATGCAGGTCCTTGTGGTTTTTCTCTACAAGCCCCTGACCCATTTAACTGAAAAAATCCAAACAAAACCTTGCATCCACAATGGAGCAGATCTCTGGTCTCTCCTCTGCTTGAGCTGACTTCCTGCCCTAAAACTCCAGAACCCCAACTTTCACAGATGTGCTCCTATTTGCCAGAGGGTCTTTCATTATACAGAACCTTCTCATCCTTCAGTGCTAAAATGTGACCCACAATTGGAAATTGGATGAAGAATTGAGTCTCATTTCTGCAAGTTGTTTGTACTATCGTGCATTGTCCTGGGCAGAGACATTTACAGTGTGAGCACTGACCACAAACAAGAAATAACATTACATATTGCAAACAGATGGCATAAGATCAACTGCAATGCTGTTAGAAGGTCCTACATTACTTTTTCGACTTGGTGGATCTCAAGATGTTCTTCTACAGCTGAAGATAAGCTATATAAGAGCTTCTTGTTCGGTTCAAATAATACCTCTAACAAGCAGCAAGTACTATCTTCTGATAAATAAAGAAATATTGCACTAAATGGAAACCTTTGCCAGTTACACATAAATCGGGCATTGAGGAAAATCACAGATCAAGCAAGACAACTCAGTTTGCTCTGAATTTTGGATTGAGCATTCTGAAATAAACCAATAAATCCTACATTGTGAGAACAAGATACTCACAGGCATTTTGGACTGTCCAAAAGCAAAGTGTTCCAAGGGTTGAAGGCAGTGGCATCTTCCACATAAAAAGGAACTTATTCCATCTCAGATTCCATATTCTTTCTCAGCTCACCATCTCTTCTGCAGCCCTGCTTCTGCACCATATGCAAACAACATCGAACCAAGTTATGATCTCCCTCCCCTTTTGCTTGAAACCAAGCAGTTTTGTACTAACAAACTTCAACTGTGATCATCATCTTAGAAGGCTCTTTCCAGCAGTTCAACACTCCTCAAAGTCTAGACCTTGATAATAGTCTAAGCATACGACTAGGAATGTTTGTTGTTGCCCGGAGACTGCAACACACGCCAATGTTTTGACTGCAAACACTATTCACGTATGATCTCAATTGAACTAAACACCATTTATGACTTGTCTGAATGCACGAGAGTAGACTTCCACCAAGGAAACGACAATGCAGTTTCACCTGTTACAACGGAGACAAGACGGTAGTAGATTACATTTCGAGTCTAAATGCGCCTTCATGCGCACAACGCTTGTAAGTACGAAGGGCAAATACAAAAGGCAGAACCTTCAAGCGAAGTCCATTTTGCCGTAATATGTTCTCTAGACGCAACAGGACACGAGAAGCCGGCTGCAGCACGACTACAACTACATGGCGGCAATGACAGGAACAGAGACAAACAGAAACTGTCTGCAAAAACAGACAACGGACTATCTGCGTAACGGAGAGGCAGACCGCACGGGAAAAGCGTGCGACGCGGACTGTTGTATACGAACGAAGCAAAGAGAGTGCTCAGTTCTTCTCTGCCTCGACGATATTTTCGCTTCATGGCTCCACTGCCGTTCACGAAAGCAAAACACTTCGCGACAGGGAAAACAGGGAAGTTACGAAAAAGTTTGTCTGCTCAAAGCTACTAAAAGCTACAAACAACACACTCTCCTTCCGAAGCGCAATAAAATACTTCCGCACAAGAAAAAGAACCATGAAGTGTACCTCCACACAAGAAGAAGAAAAAGCTTAAGAACAAGAAGCCTCATCTCGGATCGAACAAAATCAGACCTCCGAGCACTGCACTTCCGAAATCACAAATGCGCAAACGCAATGCTCACAACAAGAGCACGCAAATACTAGACTCTTAGAGCCAGCGAGAAATAACGATAGAGAGAGAGGGAGGGGGGGGGGGGGGGGGAGACAGAGATTTGTTGCAAACTTCACCTGCGAATCTTGAACTGCAACGACTGCAAAAGAGTGGGGAAGAACAAGAAGAACAAGAACAAGACGTCCCGTGCACAGGCATCAGAGCAGCAGCTGCAGTGCGGGCGCAACATCCGCCTCCAGAAGCGCGATCAAGACCACGACGCCGGGTTTTACGGAGTAGAAAGAAGAGCGCAGCGACACCAACCGTATCGAGAGTACAGTCCAGACGCACACTTCTCGCTCCCACGCACGGCGACCTGCGGCGCCCGCGCGCGCGAAGCGGGCCGGGTAAGTAGTCGGTTGCGCGGGGTCTTCACGTGTGGCCCTTTTCCCCACCTCCCGCGCCCCCGCGCGGCCCTGCCCTTGGCAGTTTCAAATATATCCGGGGGAATATATACAAACGGATATTAAACTTCCTTCTGAGGTGACCCGCCCCCCATTCCACCCCACCCCACCCCACCAGTTTTTTTTTTTTTTTTTTTTTTTTTTTTCCAATTTTGTGATGATGTTCACTCTGCAAATCGTCCAGAAGGGAATTTAGCCATTTCTGGCTATAGACCAGCTATGAAAGTAGAAATTTAGTAAAATCCTTGATATCTTGACTACTTGCTCAAAACTTTGTGTAGATTTGTTAAATTGTTTAAATATCTGGCGATTCTTTTTGAAAAAAGCCACGAAATGGTGAAATTTTGCCACAAAAGAAACACTGGACCCCACCCCACCTCACCCCAGTGTTTTGTTTTTTTTCAAATATGTGAT
>Ga0209208_10010391_pt1 | contig 12084 bp, 8 predicted proteins | sample S1TSphfallax_3_FD_187694 | JGI IMG/M metagenome (GOLD analysis project Ga0209208, IMG submission 187694) | Host-associated microbial communities from peat moss isolated from Minnesota, USA - S1T2_Fd - Sphagnum fallax MG (SPAdes) (version 2) | ecosystem: Host-associated > Plants > Peat moss >...
AGTCAAATTTGGCGATTTGGATTTTTATTCCCCAAAACCTGGCAAATTTTTGATCCTTTTTTCCCCTTGAAAAATCCTTTTATATAGCTACGTCAAAATCATATTTTTCAGGTCGAAAATTCACCAGTGAAAGAAACACTGCCACCTGAAAAATATATATATATTTTGACCCAAACAAAGGAATTTTCATTTTAAAAAAAAGACTCAAATTCGCCAAATTATGAAGATTTTTTTTCCAAATTTCCAAATTTTTATGATAAGTTCCAGTAGATATCCAAGAATATAGAATGATTCTTTTCTTTTTCCCCCTACTTTCATATCTATTGCGTAGCCAAATTTGGCTAAATAATTTTGTGAATGATCGCCACTTTGACTACATCACAAAATCCTTAAAAACCCACCCTACTGCAAAATAGAGAGAGTACAGTAAGCAAAGTTTACGTTGCGTAGTTGACAGCATCTTTTGCCAACTGGGCCAAAAATAGAGGTACCATCGTAATAGACTTACTTTGATCAACTTGGTCTTTTTACTTTTTGCTTTTTAAACTCTGCGGCACGTGCCGAGCCTATCCTCAATCAAAGCCAATGTCCAGGTGGATGGATTTGATGGCGGAGGTGGGCGACAGTACATGCACCCAGTTGCCCACGAGGCGGTCATCCATAGTTATCTAGCCTCCAGCTCAAGTTGCTTGCTTTAAGGCGGATGATTAACACAACTTTTGTTCATCGATGCAACATCCAGCAGCAGCAGCAGCAGGCATGCTTTCATCCAGAGATAGAAATTTTACATTAGCCAAGATTCATCCATGAGGAAACAAACATATATCATCTATCTATTCAGGAGGAGTAACTTACTTGTCTCTTTTACGTTTGTGGATCAATTCATCTGATCTCATCGCTTCTCATCCTTGATTAGTGAATGGAATGAATGGATGATTTTACCTACTCTCCTTCCCAACGGTGAATTAGCAGAATCGGACTTTTTATTTTGTGTGCGGAGGTGGTCGGTGGTAAAATTGTAATAATATGAAAAGGTAAATGGTTAAAACGTGATTATTGCACTGGCCAGAGTGAACCAGCACCCACCAGTGCACCGTCCACTGGATGCCCGTTATGACTCGGTTGTTGATTAAACTTAACCAGAGTTAATATCTGGTTTCACCTTGGTAACCCATTCTGTAAGAAGTAGGTTCTAGTCTACCTACATAAAGCTACGTAGGTAAGAAAAAATAGATGACTAATTGGTGATTTATATAGTTCATGCATTTAGGAAAGAGCTGATTTTCTTTTCCCCTTCAAAGATTAGGTCAGGTAAAGGTACCATGGTACTGGTAGCTTTAACACTTGTCTATCAAATAATTAGTTAATTTTAAAATTCTCATTTCCATAAATAGTTTTGTTCTTGAAAAATTCAACATTTTTCTTTGAGATTTTATTTTTTTGGGAAATTTTAAGATTTCTGAAAAATAATGTAATATCATGTGTACTAGAATCCTATGGTCGGGGAAAAAGCCCTCGATAAACCCAAAGTTATATATTGCTCTATTAATTTGTTTTGCACAAAAATTTTAAAATTAAGGTTTTGATATTTAAAATTCTTCACAACAAGTGCATAAAATTAAATTAAAATTTTTATGTAAATGTTCTTACATATTTGTTTCATATCCTTGTAAGTAGGTTTAGGGTTTAGCGTAGGGAGTGAGAAAGCTATGAGAATAACATAATTACACCATTACATAGATGGGTTTGAAACTGGATATAAATCCAGAAAGAAGGAAGTCAAAAATGGCGACTGAGGTAACCCACCGTGGTTACCTTGGGAACTGGAACCCAACAGAAAACTGTTTCCCGAGCCACTTACCATCCATCCATCATGGTGAGCTGATGGGTGCTGACTTTACCATCCATCCATCATGGTGAGCTGATGGGTGCTGACTCTCTTCAGACGGATGGGGGCTGGTTAATTAACCCCTGATTTATCGCCCTTGATTAATCGCGATTAGCGGGGTTAGGGCTGCGCTGACGAGCGGTGGCGGTGCCGTGGTCTCTTCGCTTTCCGCTCGTGGAAATCTTCAACGCAGAATCTGGTGAACTTAAGCAGATTGCACGCTCTTTGCTCATGCGTTTTCGTTGTTGTTCCTCTGGTATTTTGTCTTTCGGTGGGTCTGCTGGTTTTTGGGGGGCCGATATTATTGTGTATGCACAAGCAAATAACCGTCTTGAAATCTTTCGTTGAAGTAGTGTTTTTTGTTTCCCTCTCTGGCATCTTCTTCTGCTTTCAGAGCCTTTCGTTCCTTTGTGCTAGTTTTGTGTTTTCATGCGACTGGGGGGGGTATCTGTGTGTGTGTGTATCTTGAAGAGCGTTGAGGTGTTTTTTGCTTGTCTTCTTTGACGAAGGTTTTCATCTTTGCTTTCTTGCTTGCGGCAAGGAGATTTTTCTCCGGATTCAAGCATGACGAGTTCCTAGTATCAGGAGTCGCGGCGTAACGCAAATCTTTGAGGAAACGGGGGGAAGAAAGGGTTCTAAAGTCCGGTTCAGAGTCAAGGGTTTCGAGATCAGTCGGCGCTGAAAATGTCTGCACTGCTTGGATTGCATCGTTGAAGGGCGGCGGCTTTCTTGGAACATAACTCTCGTGAGCAAACAGGTGAGGTTCTTTACTTGTATGGTTGGCCGGATCAGTTCCCCTTTTGGCTTAGGATCTTGGTATCCCGCGCGGATGTGAGGTATCTTTTTCTCTTTGTTTTGGTTCCTTTTCTTAGCGAGGGTTTCTTTCTTACCTTTGCCACGGTTGTTCCAATTGGGGATCAAAAACGCTTTCTTAGACTCTGTGTTTCCGGGAGATGGTAGGATTGCAGGGAAGTAGTTTGCTGCCAAGATGGTCAGTGTTGGTATAGATCTGGTTGGCAGCTATTGTCCATCTCTGGTGGGTTGTCTGCTGGTCGTGGGGGCGTTTAGTTTTTTTCCGGATTCCATATCTCTCCCTTTTTTGTGGTCTTAGGTCAAGGAAACCCCTGTGGACTGATCATGAGTTCTTTTTTTGTTGGTTTTTTGGCTATTGTAGTGTTTGGTAGCTGCTGTAACTATTCTACCAACTCGAATGCCGTTCACAACGTTCTCAACCATGAGCCTCGGGTGCTTAACATGCAACACAATGGAAGGCTCTACAAAATCCTTCCGGATTGAAGATGAAATGGAGACACGCTCGTTTTCTGTGCGCTTGGAAGATGATGATAGAGTTTGCCTCACCAGATGCTGGGCTAATAATAAGAAGCAACAACAGCCACAGCTACCTCCGTCAACAACGACCACTGCCACAGAGCCAGTGTTAATAGCACAGGGATCCAAGGTTGCTCCTCTTTCAGATGAAGATATCATACCACGGCTGACTAGATGCTATGCAGTCCGCAGAGATTGCAGCTTTTTCCGCAACTGGTCTGTCAGCGAGGTTGAATCTGCCACACTGGTTGGTCAATGAAGGTGCTACCGTCATCTGATGGAGGCAAGAGTGTAATCTTTCTTCATCAATCCTGGTTTGGCTTTGTAGTTAGAGCTTCCTCACTTAGTCAGAAGCCCTCATGTCACTGGTATGTAGTGGTTAGTTTAGTGCTTGCTAGGTATTCTTTGTTTCCAGATCCTTCCAAAGAGACTGCCTACAGCTCACACTTTGCTTAGATCATTTCCAAAACAGTCAAGTCTGTCAGGGTGTTAAGATGGGTTTTGAGTGAATTTGTGCTCAAATGATCTGACATCTCTGTTAGTAGGGTTCAAGAACAAGTTTCAGTTAACTGTACAATACTGCTTTCCTTGTATTGTGTGGTTTGTATAACATAATACTGTTGTCTCTACTCTACCTATTTGGCAGTCTTCATTAAGCTTCGATCATGTCCCTGTAGAGAGTGTGTGCTGTGTATTCAAGTAGAGAACTGGTACTACTATGGTGTTCAGATACTCATGGTCGGATAGATATCAAAGTTTTACATTAAGGTCTGGGTTAGCAAATTATGCCATTTTCTTGACCACGTTATAGACATAATTGATGATCATAGGCTTGTAGTAGTGACTGAGATGTCAAAGAAAAAAAGTTTGTTGCATGTTTCATGGTGCAGTTTGTCTGCAGTTTTGATTCTTCCCTGTTGTGAAGGGTGGGCACATTAATGTTTTGGAGGTTTTGCTATTTGTTAGATGTGGGGAGGTTCTGTTTGAAAGCTAAGATGCAGGAAACTTGAAAGGTATGAGTTATGATGGTTCATAATAATGGTGGTGTACTAAGCTTTCGCCTTGTGAATTTGCTTGAAGAGAATTTCCCACCAAAAAGAAATTGAGGTATTGTTATTTTTCTCTTTCTCCATTTGCAATAAAAGGAATCTGTGCAGATAAGGAATTCTCTCTCTCTGCACAAAAGGAATCCTAAGTGGAATCCAGTGGAATAAGTGTTTCCTGTGTCTGATGGTGGGTTGATAACAGTAGTGGAGAAGAAAGGAAAAAGAAAGGAAAAACACCTTGACTAAGGCAAAAACACCTTGACTAAGGCTCAATAAATTTAGGCTACTTTCTGTGGAGCGTGAACTCGACAGTGTTTCTTGCAACATCGTCAAATAAGGTTAGCATATAGCCTAAAATGTGAACAATTTTATCTATTTTTGCTTCACTTCTACATATAAGTTAAGTTTGGCTAAATCTTCTTCTGGTTAATTGCCAGTTTAGGAAAATTGGAAGTAACACAGAAGACAAGAAAGAAAGTAACGGTGTTGGAAAGAGACAGTAGGATTTTGGGTAGCTATACCATTATAACAGTTTTAGTATGCAATAGTATGATATGCACGTTTCAGCTGCCATGACAAATTGAAAGATTTCTTCCTCTGAATATTTTTTCCAATTGACCTTTTTTTTTCCAGCATTTTCATTAGATTAAAAATATTTCTTACACTTTTGTCGAGATAATCATCACATTTAGTACAATCTTTCAAAAAGAGAGCTGGAAAGATTGACAGTAGTTGAGAGGAGATTTGGACGGACTGAAAAAGAAATATAAGAGAAAAAGAGCTTTACACAAGGCAGGACCCTATGTTTTAATGGTGACCAGCATTGCCCCTTAATCTCTCTAGATACTTCTTATATCGAATGTTGTCCTCAAAAAAATCTCAACTTCTCCAGAAAGTACAGACTGTAGTGACAAACGACTGTAAGCACAGAAATTCTGCTCAGAAAATGCACCTAAGATAAAATATTGAGACTCTTATAAGAATTTCTAAACACAATTCCAAAGCAACAAAACTGATTATTTAAATAAAGATACTAATCATCTGCCCTTGGCTCCAACTTGATAAACAAGTATGCCACACTTGACAACATGAGAAATATTATGATGGAAAATATCCATTTTTCATGTCAATGTTAACATTTTAACCAGTCCTCTGAAAATCTTGGGTTATTGTTAAGCATCCAAGAAATTATTTTTCTCTTAATACATGAAACCACAGTTGATATTTTAAACCAGAGACCTTCATAAGTTTTTTCAAAAATTTATAAGTAAATTGAGAGAAATGGACTGCAACAAATTAGTACCAATGCAGATATTAGTTTAGAAACAACAACAAATTAGTAAAACATTCATTGGTACACTCATTTGAGGAGGAACATATTATTGTTATCTACCAACAGAAAATGTGACTAAATTTCATGCTCTGCTACTTTCATTACTCTCTGGAGAAGGAACTAACTCAACAGAACAGACCTTCACACTCCTCTTCAAACAAACATCTGCGTATAAGCTTTAGAAGTTTGAGAACTTCTAAACCATGATGACAATCCGCCCTACCAAAGCAGGGATTAAAGTGAGGGAGAAAATGGGGAAACAAATGAGGAAAAAGATCTGTACCAATCTTGAGAGAGTTCAAGAACTTGGTACTGCTCCAAAGGGTCTTCAAATCCATCAGTTTCCTACATCTTGGCAACCTATAAAAGGCCAACAAGCATTGGCAGAGAGAACAGCTTTCTAGAAGAAGCTGAGTAGAGAATGATTGGGCTATAAAACATATTGTAATATGACCAACAACATCTACATTGCTAAAGTGATAGCTAACTACATTCAGAGACAACAACAGGATTGAAAAAAGTAGGAATTATTCAGGTTTTGTACATCTGGTTGAACATCTGGTGTTTTCCATGTGTAAAAGAAACAAGCTAAAATAATTGAAACAAACCATGGGAGAGAGAATTGGTAAAACTTATCTTTCTTTCCACACCAAAGAAGAATCTCTCCTCAAGCTTACATAGATCACTGCTGGATAAATTTCAGCTTACTCCTTCCAAACAAACCACAATTGCTCTTGAAAACAGCTCTAAAGCACCATGCATTTTCTCTTTCCATATGAGAAAGGACCATGGACCTGCACTGGAACCATCAACAACCTCAATGCAGTCCCCAGTTATGGCCTTATGAGCATGTTTGTGCGTGTGCACACAACTACACACAATAGTAGGTGTGTTCCATAATTGTGCACAAAACCAGGTCACATTCAAACCATTCACTACAGTGACATCCCAAAAAGGCTGCAAAACAACTTGACGAAACTTATCATGGGATTGTGATATTTCCTTGGTGGAATACGCTTGCATTGCACAGCTCAAGTCTGTGTTTCTGGGTGCTCCAGCAGTTTCCACAATATTAGCATCTCAAGGTAACCAGGTGTGCTGGAACCATCATATGCCATTGGGCCTTCAAATTGAGCATGAGGCTAACAAGGCTACCTCCACTTCACAGCAGCTTTTCCTTGATCACCTCCCAAAGATTTTCTCCGAATAGGTGACTCAATGCCAGTCATGTCCATAGATTTCTCTTTGAAAAGTCCCCCTGGGAGACTTGTCCGCACCTGACGAAATCATTGTGAAAAGGAATCATAATAACTTCAAATATAAACCAGATGAAGTAGGTAAATGAAATAAAGAGCCTAGTGTAGAACAACAATGACCAAATGATCTATCAGTTACCTGAGATATAGATTTTGCACGAGGAGCTGGGGAGATGGGTTTGCTGATTTGAGAAACCCCATTTAATGACAGCCGCTTTTGATGTTTCCTTGGTGATTCATCACCCTCAGTCCTATTTTGAGGGCTTCCCAGCAAACGGAACTTAGCCTTCGCAGATTCTGTTGCTGCCATGTAGCGGCTTGTTGTTGGCTTGAAACTTGCAGGAAGATCATTTTCACCAGCCTCTGCCTCTTTAGTGTTGTTTGCAATATCATTCAGAGGCTTCTTGTTGCCTGTATGAGGCCATTATCACACCCATGTCAGAATGTACAGTAGATGTCTGTAGCTATTGGCAATGATCTGTCTGGCATATATTGTACAGCTAGCTTGAACAGCATACAGTGGTTCAGACAAACTAGTAGACATTGTGAGCAAAGAACAAGAAATTGACAGCAGGTTTATCTCCCAACAATAGTGACAAAACTTTCACCAACTTCGATGAAATGGTTTGATAGGTGCTTTTATGTGAAGACCAGAGGGTTGACCTGCTTGGGATTGCTGGGGACTAGCTTTGCCCATGCTCTCTCCTTCATGATCAACTCCATTACAGCCAGGGCTGTGAAGTGGTGATGTCACACCATTAGTTGTCACTTCCTTCAATTCATAAGGTTCATGAGAGAAACTGCTTGGTAGATCTGAAGGAACTTTTACAGTGAATGGATGCTCTGGTGATGGTGGTAATATCACAGTTTTCTCATGCGCAGCTGATGAGAGGGATGCATCTTCCACATCTGCAGACAATGATGACATCTGAGTTGCTGCATTTTCAACCTCTGTGGATAGTGCCTGCTCTGTAGATGGGACCTCCCCAGAAGGTGTGGTGTTTTGTATTGGGAGATCAGCAGCCATGGAGTCATGAATGTGTGGTGGGGATGGAAGGGGCAAAGGAACAGCTGTCTTCTTCCCATTTTGAACTGGTCGAGACACTGGAACAGGCTTTTCTTCACCTTTCTTTGTTGAGGATTTCCCTCCAACCTTGAGAGAGATGTCACCTGGGTCAACATGCTTGTCAACATGCTTTGTCCTGGCCTCCAATGACTTCAGAGATGGAATGGCTTGTGAACCATCTTTCAGTTGATCAAGGCTGCGATTTTCCCAGGGACGGGCAGCCATCCATCGATCCATCCAACTCCAACCCCAATGTGGTTGATCTGGTTCAGTGTCAATAAACAGCATGTTTCGCTGTGGGGTACTTCGCTTCAACTGTCCATGCACACATAAAAGGATGGACATATACTAACTTTCAGCAACATGATAGCTAACAACATAAAACCTGAGAAGCGATACAACTTACCAAAACTTTATGTACTATCTCAGTAACTGAATTTAGTAAACATACCTGCTGAGAAAATGCATAGGCCATGGCCCGTTCACGCTTCCGAGCTGCCTCTTCTCTAATCTGCAATTTAGCCTTGTTGTCTTGCCCTGTTGTCCAACTTCCTTCCTGGAAAGACCAGCCAAAGCCCCCACATAGACAATGAGGGTTCTGTGTATTAGGTTACATTCTAGGTGTTACTTCTTACATCAATGCACTTCCAAACAGAAGAGACCACCTCCTAAACTTGCTGAACTTGCCTCAAAAAAAATAATGGGTATGTACTTTTAGGATAGCAATCTATTCGCAGTGAAATCTGTGAAATAGGAACCTTACTAACAGTCCCCATAGCATTCGCATGACATACAGGGAATGTGATGTTTGAAGTGAACTGAAGTTAACAACAGTAACAACAGTAGGGATCAAACATACAGCAGCTTTACTAGGTCGAGAGACAAGCTGGCGACGTTGTCTAATTTGCTGCTGTACAGCTTGACCATCCTCTGACATGCGAACACGACGAGCTCGTACTCTAGCTTGAACTCGCACAAGAGCTTCCATCGCTCGCAGTGTTGTGGCAGCTTGTCTCCTCACAGTGTGTCCACGAACCAAGGCTTGAAGTCTTATCACACCTTTCAGAGCCTACCAAGAGGGCAAAGAATTAAAATTTCTTCTCTAAAATCGTACGAAGTATCATGCAAGCAAACTCAGATTTAAGGAATTCTTTGATGGATACATATCAGCATGTAAGGCACTTTGAAATGTTAAAAAGACTCCCACACAGACATACAGCTTCTGGGACAAATGGTGATGAAATTAGTATCACGATTGGATGTATCATTGTTCTCTTGCAGATGCATGGAGTTTCTGAGAGAATACAAAGTACTGACACTGCCACCTTACCAAATGACTACGGAAAGCTCGCTGGATTTTGATAGCTGCCCACTCTTCCCTGCTCGCAGCATCGTTTCCATTGACTTCAATGTTGCCCTTTGACTGTGAAATACCATCCTTTTGAAACCCATCTATAAGATTGACTTGATCACCAGCCAGTTCTTCGTCCAAAACTCCCTTGCTTCGTTCCTGCTCACCGTTCAGGATGCCAGTATTCTCTATAGTCGGCAGTGGCAGTGGCACTGGTTTGGTGGTAGTCAAATTGTCAAAATTACCATGCCGGATCGCCTTGGCTGACTTTTTCTTTATGGCAATCACACAACAATGAAACAGTTATCAGAAAAATAAGCATGAAAAAGGTCTGAAGGCAGAAAACACCAGAGGCAGTTTCTTCTACATCCCACCCCACTCAGCTTCACCTAGCCATAAACAAGAAGAATAGCACCCAAGTCCAATCACAGGTGATATCACTATACATGTGTACAAAGTTTTACTGCACTAGAATAGAGACTTAGTGTGAAACCAAAAAGATACAAGAAGAAAGAAGTGAATGGTTCATGGTTTGTATTGATTGAAGAAGAATCAGAGAATGTGGGCTTGATTGCGGATTGAATCAAGACAGTAAAGAAAGTTGCAGCAGCAACTAGAAAGACTGTTCATGGAGAGGGCAATTAATTATACCTGATCATCTTTACTATTAGCCGCCTTCTCCTTTGAGGGAGACCTGAATGCCTTGGTCACAGCCTTAAACCACTTGCCAGGATTTGCCTTCCCCATGGTATGGAATTTCCTTTACACTGGCGTTGGGTGCTGCATAAACTTCAGCCAGGAATTGAATTGATTTAGCTGGGATTCTTTGAAGAGTTGTAGGCAATGAACATTGCATGCATGTCATGACTTGACCACTGCAGTTCTTGTAGAATAAGAAAAATATGGTCACCATGACAATGCAACCAGGAAGTTCTACATAGATATCATGAAACCATGGAAATCTCTACTTGTCACTCTCTATCCTCTGTCTTCATCAGATGCACAGCCATATTGGTAAAGACAGCATCAGGAGGACAACACTGAATTGCCTCTGATGATGGATGATGGTTGAAAAAAGAAGAGGTTAAACAAAACAGATTTCCTGTATTATTTTACCAACAAAGATTTGAGATCTAAGAGCTTTGAGTCCCTTACATGTGAACAAGAGAGAGGTTGATGACTGGATAGAGCTGATCCTCCCACAGTGCCAGCTGATGCTGCAGCTTTTAGTTTTTGATGCAGAACTCTCTGTCGTGCGAGAATTGGACCAGGAAGACTGAAGAACAAATGGGAGCAACTCCAGATCCTGAAACTAGCCATCACATCATGAGTTCAATATCATCACATAGAGCCAAGGTGCAGAAGATATTGAACTTGAGATAACCAAGACTGATTACTGATAGGGCTGAAGGAGGAAGGAACAGTATTGATCCAGCTGTACCAGATTTGTAAGCTAGTACCTTTCTCCACTTGATATCTCCAATCGTTGCTGAAGAAAAGAAGGTTTCGACAAAACCAACAACACACTGCCAACGCCAAGTTCTCAGCAGTCTCTATACGATGCTCCTTGGCAATTCTCGAGGCCTTCTACAGGAAGAGAAAACATCTAACATTCAGAAATGAAAATGTCCCCAAAATGCAACCAAACAAACACACACAGTGACAGAAACCCAGAACCAGTCAGAAATAAAAACAAAATCTCGTAACGATCTACTCAGTTGATCTAAACTCATCAGAAGCCTCACAGAACCACGGATTAAAGGTTCGATTGAAACCCGACATACATACGTGTATATATTATCGACAAACATTCTCAAGCAGCAGGAGGTTCTGACAACAAACAGGAGTTCCTCTTTTACCGTTTTCTCCCTATAATAAATACAACCACCGCAGACGAAGAAAGAAGGGGATTGGAAAAATAAACGAAAATCTCTCTCACCTTACTAACAACATTTGTTCTTCGCACTTGATAAAAGCTACTAGCTAGTTCTCGTCAGAAACAAAGAAAATTCTCGTAACGATCTACCTATGCAGCTAATCTAAACTCAACATCAAAAGCTCCACAAAACCACAGATTAAAGCTTCGTTTAAAACCCGACAAATATAGCTCAAAAAACATTCCCCAAGCATCAGCAGGAATAGGGGCAGTAGCAGCTTCTGACAAAAACAAACAACAAAACTTCCTGTTTTACATTTTTTTTCTCCCTATAATAACAAATGCAACGACAACAGACGAAGGAAGAAAGAAGGTAATGGACACAATACACAGAAACATAGATAGACAGACATGTTCAGATTGTTGTTCTCTCTCACCTTACTAACAACATTTGTTCTTCGCACTTGAAATATAGAAGCTACTAGTTCTCCTCCGCCACCATCATTCCGATGCAGATGGATCGATTTTCGTCGTCTGTTTGTACTCTCCGTCTGTCTATCTCTTCTCCGGCAGCCTATGTCTCTGTTTCTCTCTGTGTCTCTCTGTGTCTATCTCTTTGCGCGCACACAAGAAGAGCACACCAAACACTAGTACTCTGCAAAATGCGCAATACTCGTCCCTCCACAGCAGCAGAGCAGAGAGGCAAAAGAACAAGTACTGACAAGGGCGTGGGGGGGGTGATGTGTAAAAGACGAACTCTGATTACAAAAATAAGCCAAACAAACAACAAACTTTTCTTTTTCCAGTTCTTTACTTTTCTTTACTTACTCATTACACTGCTCTTCTCCAAAATGATGCGCATTGCTGCTGGTCTTCATCCTCCTCCTCCCACAGTAATGGAAAGAAGAAAGTGTACCTACTTACAAGAGCAGCATCGTC
>Ga0209208_10010392_pt1 | contig 12083 bp, 14 predicted proteins | sample S1TSphfallax_3_FD_187694 | JGI IMG/M metagenome (GOLD analysis project Ga0209208, IMG submission 187694) | Host-associated microbial communities from peat moss isolated from Minnesota, USA - S1T2_Fd - Sphagnum fallax MG (SPAdes) (version 2) | ecosystem: Host-associated > Plants > Peat moss >...
CATACACCAGGTGTAAGCCTCTCACGATCAATGGCTAGTTGAGTTAGTAATGCGTCCATCTTAGCCACCGCCGCCTACCAAGGACTATCCACACTTGATCTCACAGGTTGTTCCACAACAACATCCCTCGCCACAGGTTGCCCCACATCAACACCCTCACACACCTTGGCATTCGTAGTAACAACATTCCCATGTTCACACAATGTGGCTACTAGCCGAAATACACGAGCTAAGTTAACTTTTGACGCTATCAAATCATTGGCTGAAAATGATGGGGATCCCAACATTGAAGTCACCATCCACTACACTACACTCGATGATACATTCGTGTCCACTACACGTGATGTCGATGCCGCTGGCCCCATTGTCAGCTCTATAGGTGGCGTAGGAACCATGGAGGGAGTCCTAACCACCTCAGACAACAAGAATGATTGGGGAAGCCTAGCCTGTCTACCAGCTTCACCCCTTTGTGGATCCAACTCCACAATTGCCCCACGTGGCTCTGAGGCTCGAGTGATGCCTTTCGTCACTACAACGAACGCTTCAATTTGTGTTACATTAGCCATATAAAAGAGATCATCTTCCCCATAAGATGTGGGAGCCTCGCCTCCTGAATGTGATCGATGCTGGAAACTTGCCATCTTTGCTCCAACTGTTCAATCTTAGTAGCCATAGCTACCTCTGTTGTAGGGGGAGGAGTGGCCACGGGAGGTGCCCCAATCGTTGGTGTAACTCTACAACCCCCACCACCTCTACCACCATGACCTGTCTGAGCCACTCACCATGACCTCCATCACGACCTAATCTCAATTTTGGGCAAAGGTTAAAACAACGTTCACGAGGGTGGCCGACCTAGCCACAGTTATCACAATGAACTTATGCCTGTTGAAATCCATTAGCTAAAGTCCGTCTACCACTCTCCTGTGGATAATCCCTTCGAATATGAGCACCACCACATGTCCAACAGAGATTGTCCCTGTTGTTGACCAGCAAATGAAAGTAACGGTCTTTGTGCACCCATCCCTCCGAAACTTGACTGGGGTCGTACATGACCTCCACGACTCCCGCCACCACCACTACAAGGTTGTGAGGTGGACTATTATCCACGAGAAGTAGTAGTTGTATCCCTACTGAATCTAAATGTCACCACCTTCTCCTCCACCATGTTAAGTTCTATTTTCTTAAACAAAGCAAACACATGGGCTAATGTGGGAGAATCGTCACTCATGAGAGTCACATTGCGTATTCTCTGTCGCAATTCCTTGTCCAAAATCCCATACCAAAATTGGATTGCTTGAACTTCCATCACCCCTTAGGTAATTACAATCAACCGTCACATACGAGTGTATGCCTCGCAAAAACTCTCATTAGTCTTCCACTCAAACTCCTAAAGACTCCTCAACTTCTCCGTTTTCATCCCCTGGTAGTTATTTTTCAGCCTCAAAAAAAACTTCATGATAAGGTTAAACGGAGGTGGGGGAACAACCTGTGTGCTCATATTAGGAGTAGACAGTGTAGTAATACCACCACTAGCAACACCACCGTGAATAATAAATACATAGGATGAAAACCAATGCTGCCTCCACTCCTCAATTTTAGTAGCATGATCTCTCCGAAACTCATGACAATCATCCATTAAAGGACCCTCCAAGTGTTGAAACAATCCCTTCCATGCCAAGAAGGGTGAAAACAATCTGGCGTTACGTAACATCTACATATCGCACCAAGAATCAAACTCTTGAATGAAGTCTTCCAACTTGATGGTGCCCACTACACCCGAGTAATTTCGGGGGCCCTTCATGGCCCTAGAACCCCCGTCCATATCCCAAATCAATGGGGCCGCAATACTGGACGATAATATGGAAGACTTGTTATTCACGATAACCTCGTCCTCCTCAACAACCGATGATGTGGATGAAGGTAGCCGATACTTCAACCCACTACGTGTAATTCCACCATCTCCATCATGGTCCCCCACAGGACCACCAAACTATTTCGTGATGACCCAATCACCAAACTCGGTACCCAAACTGAATCACCACTAAGTACCGTGGACCTCGTGCTCGCACTAACCCTAAAACATATCTTGTAATCTATGGGTATAGGCAACTTGACTTGATTTGAATGATGACCTTGCCAGATCTCTAAGGTACGCGCTTGGTAAACAAGCTCGCTTGCTTGCTCGCTTACTCCTTATTTTGCATCGAATCTACCCACTTCACCCTGCTTTGCTACAAGAAATGAGTACTCAACTCAACCACATAACTGAATAGCGGCTCAACTCGTCCAAACAACCAATCACAACAAGTCGAAAATGCACTCCCCACTAGCTAGAAGCTCAATTTCCGACGAAATCCCTAGTCCGCCATAACCAAAAGTTGCGAAATTGGGCTACAAGCACTCAAACAACCATATCTCCATCGTTCCTACACCAAATGTCAATATGCTTTAACCAAAATGCAGAGGACAACCATATCTTCCTTCCCTCCAAAACTCAATTGAAAAGAAGGTATGTGTGCTGAACTATAGCCTACAAAAAATTGCTAAAAAAACTTGGGCGCAAATCTATGCAAATTCGAGATCTTTTGAAGGCTAATATTCCCAATCAGCTCCACCAAAAAATCCCAAACAATTCCTAGATGCAATTCGGCCTTCAAACAACATCTCCACAAAGTTGTAGCATGTAATCTTCCTTGGTTATTCAGCTAAAAATCCGGCAACGCTTCCACACTAGGTATGCACAAATTAGAAAAAACCATCATCACAAAAATAAACGTAACGCATAAACCGCTTAATGAAAACACAATATGTTTTGATAGATTGTAGATCGGCTCTCTAGCAACACTCCTACCAATTTTCAGCAACTTTCTTCAAGGAAATTTCCACTTATCTAAGAAATTGACGTCCTTGGAAAACCGTCACCAAAAACCATCAAACCCTAAACCATCAAATTTAAATGACCATAACTTTTGATCCGTTCGACGAAATCCAACGTTCTTTGGTGTGTTGGAAAGCTCTTGCCAAGGCGCTCCTTTCCAAACCACCCACTCCCAATTCGGCCACATAACCAGAGAACGAGATCACAAAACCCCACGGTTTAGCTACTCCCAAAAAACGTAGTTCTTTGAGTGTAAATGTCACGAGAAAGATCTACTATCATAAAACTCATGATGCAAACACATATAGTCAAGCCAAGCCCACTCCACTCAGAGAATCCAGGCTGATGCTAATAGGACGCCATAACTCAGAGCTCCACTAACTCTAACTACTCCCAACGCTTTAGGCTCAACTCAAAGAACTACGTTCTTTAAGCCCTCTCTCACACTATACCCCCACTCACAACATGAGGGTGGGTCTTACTAGAAAAGCCACTCTCCTCTAACCCTAAACCTAGAAACCCTAAATAGGCATTACTCATTACCATAGCACACTATATGTTATAACTAACACACATATGGTCATGACAGATGCAAATGAAGTTTGTGGATAGAAACTTAAATACTCATTTGCAAAAGATCCCCATAAGCAAAAGCTTCGAAAACATGCCCAAAGTATTCATTTGAAAAGCGAAAAGCTCTTACTCACCACAACAAAAGGTGTCCCTGTACGCCAAGTGATTTCACTAGTTATAGTGAACAGACCAATGAAAAAGCAGTGAATTTACTGGTCTAGTAATTGGGGATTAATGAACTGCACCCACATTTTGTAGTGGTGACTACACATTCCCCACCATCAAGGAAAAAGGCTTATGGTTGTGGTTGCAAAAAAATGCAATAACATTGTTTGCCATACTTGATCATGAATAGAAGGAAGGAAACACCGAGGGTAGGGGTAAGGATTCATGGGCCCCAAAACCAAAGGAATTAAAGAAAAGTTGTGGTTTAGCTCTACAAATACCCGTATCCATTAGAAGGCTCAAAGTAGGGATTAGGACAAGGGGGTTGTAGTTAACTACACTACTTGTGACAAGTTGAAGCCTACATGAAGTTAAGAAAATTGGACCAATTTGGAGTAGATTTGGCCATGTTTAATTTTTTCTACAAAGGGTTAGTTTATGGTTACTTTGCCCTATTCAACTCCACATGCAATTGACTTATTCCAAGTACTCATGACAAACATTTTCAAAAACAATTTGTTATTTTAGTAACACATTTCAAATTTGTATTTTGCTCATACACATTCACATACATGTGTTTTGTTTGAAACATATATGAATCCTAATTTCAAGTAGCAAATAATACATTTTGACAAAATTAAACACATTATTACCTTGGTAACTAGTTATGATAATGGCTTTGAAAAACAAATGCAATTGTTGCCTTAAGCAAGTACTCCCAATATTTAGATTTGTTGAGAAATTTTAATTTTAATTCAGATTTCCAACATAATTTTCCAAGGGAACTTTGGGGCAATTGACAAATGTTTCCAATAGACTTCAAAACTTTCCAATAGAAATTTCCTACACAACTTTGCATGGGCAACAAGCCTTTCCAATAGACCTAAAAAATTTCCAACAAAGCCAATTTTATTGGAAATTTTTCAAATGGTACTTTCAAACAGATTCATTCAAAACTTTTCAATGTTTAAATATTCCAACAAATTCAAGTGTCACATTTTATTAGCACAAATTATGCAAAATAATTAAGCCATCCATCATTAACATGTGAAATAATTTTATACTTCAATAATAAAATACATTTTTATTTTTTGGACACCATGATCAACACATATGAATATCTACAATAAACTTTAACAATGACTAGCATTGCTTTGAATGTGTCCTTCCATTTCTATCACATATTGACAATAGATGAAGTTTAGTCTTGACCTAGATCTTTTGTACGATTTCTCATCATCCAGGCTTCCTATATCAATCATCAATTGTAACAAATGTTTTGTTATGATTCAATTAAACACTTGAAGGTGAAGGATTATACTTTCAACAATTATACATAGTTTTTGCACCTCAAAATTATATAATATCATGGCATTCCAAGCTTATTCATGGTTGGGGTTCCAAAAAAAGGAACAAGGATTCAAGGACTTTTGTGGGGTTACATTTTGCAAAATAACATTTATTTGAAACAAATTTAAGTGAGAAAAATTGATTGGTCCAATTTAAAATAATTCATGTGGCGGTGGTGAATGTTCACATTCATACAAAATTGTGTATGAATATTTTGGTTTATAACTAAAAATGCATAAATTCCTAGAAATTCCAAAAATGAGTTTGAATGGTCAACCAAACATGTTTTTTGGTAAGATTTTTTCTTACACATGTGACTTGCACCTCAGTTAGACATTTTGAACCCATTGAACACAATTTTTTTGTCAAATAATTTTTTTTAAAATCTCTTTTCATTCCAACCTTCTCCTTCAAATTTTAAATATTTTGAATTTTTTGTATAATTTGGTTTTTCATCAAGTTCATATAATGAACACATACTTTCATAAAAGGGGGCATGCTTTTGTTGTACAAAAAGTTTGAAACCAATTGCATGATGTTATGCATTCCTTTTAATTATTTTTAAAAAAAATGCAATTTAGACATTTGATATAGTTAGTTGACATGACTCAAAATGACATTTACATAGTATCCAAACTATTTTAGAATATTTTTATTAATTTAACAAGACATCATTTTATTTATTGGCATACAACAATCAATCTAGAAGGTTTGATGTTTCTACTACATCAATAATGCAATTCAAAACATCATATCTAAGCTCATAAGTAACATAATTGCCTTTAATAAAATGGATAATGGGTGGCATTATGAACTTGGATGCAATTACTAAATGTGAAAATACATAGGCAAGAGGTTTGTCATTTCTAAAAACATAAATATGACAACCTACTTGGTGCCTTTCAAACCAATATCCTCTCAAAACTACATCTCCTTCAATGTAGGAATTACCTAACCTGTCTTTAAAGGATTCTTGCATAATGTGAATAGTCTTATCCACTAATAGTAACCAAAATTGTTTATCCATGTCATTGTCACAAATGACAACAACATTGTTGTCACAACCCTAGCCTTGGGCTTACAACCAAGGCAAGGGCTTGTGAAGGTGCGGGCCAAGAGTGAAGCTCGTGAATCACATTTCATATTCTTAAAAGTCTAAGAGAGTGTAGGGAATGAACCCCCACACTCCTAAGTGAATTCCCACTTTGGGAGTTTAAGTCCCAATGGGCTCCCGAATCTTTAGAGGGCGATTGTAAGGGTCAAAACTCATTGGATTGAAAGGTTCCTTATATCATTGAAAATCTCTTAGAAAGTGTATGTCTAAATTTGGTTTGGATGATCCATTTGGACACTTAAAACATAAGTTATGGCCAAAAGAAGGTCTGAAAGTCAAGTTATCAATTTGACTTTCGACCTTTAAAAGTTGATAATTGCCCCGATTTATTTACATGCAGGTGGTGTGCCACATACTGTTGAAAAGCTCTCGACAAGGGATACAACTTTGCTTTAGACCTCACTTCAATTGGAGGTCTACACACAAAGTTATGGGCCTCCAAAGTTGAAGGAGTCCTAATTTTAAGAAGTTCGACACTCTAAATTGGGAATCCGAGGACAAAATGACATTTCGGTACTAGTCCCGTGGCCAGGCATAAATAATATTATAAGGGGGAAGGTGGTGGCTTCCCCCAAGTTCGGGTCGTGGTAAGTTTTGTAAGTCCGTGTTTACTTGTGGCTTGTTCATGCACCAAAAATGTTCCAACTATGCACTAACCAACTTGTTTGGTTTGTGCAGGTTTGTGTGAGCAATTGACTTGCATGTCACCCTTCCTAGTCCCCATCCCAGAGCTCCAACACGGCCCTTTACCCCCGAATTGTTGGGAGCCAAGGAGTGTACCTTAATTCTTCATTATTCCATTGTGTTCACCTTGGACTCACATTTGAATCTATTAAGGAGCTTGGGAGTGTGTCATATGGCATTTACTACATTGTATAAGGGAATATTAGCATCATGAGATGGAAATGGCAAAAAACATTTGGTAATAAACTAAAATTCATAGAAATAAATAAGTTGCTTACTGGCATTTCCTTGTGATGTTGAAGTGCTCTTACACCACCAAATTTCACAAAATTGCCAACTGCATAAGACATCCTTCCTTCATCCATGAAGGTGATGGCTTCATTTGGCATGTACTACAAAACACATGTACAAATCAAACACAATTAGCATGACCACAATTGAAATACAAATGGGTTTACATAAATTAACATAATTACCATGACAAGAATAAAAATATGCTGATAGAAACTAACATAACCATGATAAAAGCATAAACAAGTTGACAAAATGAATTATAACATGACATGAACCCACATTTGATCAGGCTTTCTTAGTTGATGACGTAATAATGTCTTTTGCATGTGACCTTAGGGAAAATTGACCTTTCACAAGGTTTTTTGTACCCGATGCATGTGCTTCATTTGCCGAAATTGGCACCCCAACTCCTTGGGTGCTTATACCAGTCCCTACAATCTACAAAAACTAAACAACAAATGTATCAAAACAAAATTAAATACTCCAAATACAAGCCTTCTTCGACATAATTTCATGAATAACATTTAACTATACAAATATTGCATGAAATCAAAACTTGTCAAAGCATGAAGTTCATTGCTAATCACCTAGGGGGGAAGGTGTCCATGCATAAGTCTTTATGGACTTCCAATGTGAGGGTTCTTGAGTAACTCACTTCTACCCATGGTGGTGTAAACCCATGTATCTTAAGGTGTTGGGTGCTTCCAATGACCCAACCAAGTAAAGCCACAATGTTCCAAGTAGATAATTTTTATTAGCTACTTCAATATTGAATGGTTCAAGTAGAATATAAAAACAAGGCACATTGCCCATGCATTTGTATGGTAGTTATCAATAAACAATGTATTCATATGAGACAATGGCCTATTCGGTTTTGGGCTTATTTCATTAAACACCATGTTCATGTTTTTCAACACTAGTGGTTGTTTGGGATTCAAAGGATGGGGAACTTCAGTTTGTTCACATTTTTTAGCACCCCATATAAAAACATGTTTTATATCACAACCTTCTTCTCCTAACAATAATTTAACTATTGGAATAAAATTTGGCATTATTATCAATGACCTTATCCCAATGTCAAACCATGTAGAACACAATTGCTGAAATTGATAATAGTTAGGGTGTGGGGCAACCATCTTATTGTCATTAAGGACATGAATTGCAAAACAAAATAGACCATTAATGTCTAGGATAATTAGGTATTGTACAAGAATCATTGGAAAAGGAGTGTTGGCACTCACCTTTGTTTTTGGGCTCGCCTCCTTTTGGGAATTTGTATTATCAATTTGTTTTCTAAAACCACCATCATGTGGAAGCTTGGAATGTTTGGTAAGGCAAATGAACAAGTCTCCTCCACAAACAACTTGTTAAATTCCCAAGTCTAGGATTGCATGTTCCTCCCATGTTTCTTTTCCTTCCCTACACTTGGATCTTCTAATTCAAGATTAGAAATCTTCATCACATTACTCATTTTATGAGCAATTGGGATGTCATGTGTATGTGGCAAGCATAATTGCAATTTTCTTTGTTAATAGAGTTTAATATCTGGGTTGATCACAAGGTTTTTTTGTTGAAGCTAAACCATTCCCCTAGCTAGGATAGACCTAGAAAAATTCCAACAATTACTAGGTGTTAGAAAAAATTTCAATTTTCAACGTTTCAATTAATCCAATTCTATATTCAATGAAAAATGTATTGAAAAAAATTAGTTTTGTGAAATTACCACTCCCATACTCCCTTCAACATTTGTTGCAAGATTGTCAGATGGAATATGCCTAGGCTTTGAATTAGTTGCACCTCCTTGCATGTTAGATGATTGTTTCATAAATGCAAGCATCTCCTCCATCATACTAACAAGGGCCTTTTGGCCCTTCGCCAATTCATTTGTGGTGGATTTCAACTCATATGTGGTTTGGTAGAACTTTTCATGGCTACCTTTAATGCCATCGAAACAAATTGCAAGGTTAACAACTAGATCTCCAACAAGTCCATTGTTTTCTAATTTAGATGTGTCCATCAATGTCCTTTCCTACAACCAAACACAAAAATATCCCAGTCCATACCTACATTAGTAGAATTTGTATGAATTATGTAGGGATGGAAATGATTCCCAAAATTAAACAAGTTTACATGAATGGATTTCACAACATTGCTTTTACCTCATCATCATCCATCCTTGTTACTTTTTGTTTTTACCTTTTGACCATCTTTGCTTCTATTTGGATTTCAACCAATGTGGGGGGTCTACCCAATTCCTCTTCTTGAATTCCCTAGAAATGTCAAAGTAGGTTTAAGAACAATGGGTTAAGAATTTAATCCACAAAATAGATCATCCATAAAACAATAAGGAGATTGTGATATTACCAAACACTCCTCTAGACCACTTTCACTTGCACAACCAACATTGTTTGTATTTTTTTGCATGTGTCAAATTTTGGTCAACCTTTCAGCTCATGTCATTGTCTCATCCTGGGACAACAATTCCTTCAATTGATTCCAATGGGCCTCTAGGCAAATGCAAGGTCAATCTTCACCCTTCACAATCCTCCTTTTCAATTGCCCACACCTTGTCTTCAACACTTGTGCCACTCAATCCTTGACACACTTATAAATCAATGGGTGATTTAAATATTCAAATTTTCTATCCAAAGCATTTTTGATTACCTCCATTTCTTCAAGAGGCTACTTTTGTATGTTGTCGATGGTTGGGTTCAACTTGAATCCATATCCTTTAGTTGTTATTAACTAATGAACCCTACCACCACCACAAGGTTTACCTTGTGCATTGCAATGTACAATACACATAAAATATTAGCCTTCAGGAGCTAATTCAATGCTAAGCATTTTCATTATCTTATCCATGGCACGTCATCTAGGTCGTTCTTTACTTACCACCTTAATTTTTGCCCTTGATGAAACCACACCATAATGGTTTGTCAAATACATCAGTAGCTCCAATTGACCCACTACCCATTTGACTTCCTATTTTCCTAATGCTTGTAGGAACAAGAGGCTTTCCAAGGGTCACATGAACTAATCACGAGCCATGTGATGGAGGTGGCTTTGTTATATTGCATCCCTTAGACTAAATTTGTGGAACTACACTAGATGGAATGGCAGTTTGAGATGTTCCCCACCCTGAGGATTATTGTGGGGGAATAATATTTTGTTGCATAAACAACATTGTCTTGCTTGGAGGTTGTTGAGGTAACGTAAGGGGCATTATTCGTGGATTTGGATGAAAAGGCCAAACATGACATTGTTGTCCCATTGCTTGAAGTGTTGGATTTGTTGTCTACCCTGGAAGTCCTATTGGATGAGCAGGTGTGAGCCATATTGACACAACCATGTGTGGTAGTCTTAAGTTTTAACAATTGCATTCGGGATATTTGAATGTGGTAAGGCTATTAGGGGTTTTTAGCAACTTCATGTTAGAATAAAGAATGATAAGTGCGCATGGTTGCATGGGGGGGTTTTTTCTTTTTTTCAAAAATTGATATTAGATGAATGAGGTGTAGGGTTAATTATTTTCTTCAATAAAAGTTAATAATCATATTTTTAGATACTCAGTTGCGTGATTAGGGGTGAGAAGTATTAGAAAGTTGGGGTTAAAAGAAGACACCAAATTTGTAATGTTCAACAAAACATGGGTCTTGTTATGGTATTTAGTGGGTAGTCGCGTAAACGAGGATATTTGATATTCATGAAGTGGTTGAAAGGGTGTCAATGAAAGGTCCAATGGAGATACAATAATCTTCAAGCCTTTTAAACATAAGATTAATTCGAGACAACTTAACGATTAAATAAATAATGTGATAGGGTGGCAATGGCAACATGAATTTCATAATGAATGAAACATTTATTCAAATTATGGATAAACTCAACGAGAAGTTGCAATTACATGTTGAGTCATGGACTATGCCACAATGATAGTTCATAACTACAGGAAATCTAGGATGTGTCGAATGGTGTAAACTAAGTAATCTGCATTGTTATTAGGAAGTAGTTGACAAAATCAATTTGACGATGAATGTGTGGAAGATTTAGTACATCAAGATGCATGGTTTTAATTTATAGGTCAAGGAAAAAGAAAAAAATGTGTAACAATCTAAAACCATGATAAAATAAAACCTTAAGATCAATGGGAAAAAAAAAGGTTTAATTAAAATTATTGGGGGGTAAAGTGAAAATAGGTGAAAAGGATGTTTCTCCTTCTCCTTTCAAAGACCACCAAGCATTGAAACTTTCCATTAGAACCTTTCAAGGGCCACTAAACATTAGAACCTTCCATTGGAACCTTTCAAGGGCCACCAAACATTATAACCTTTCAAAGGCCACCAAACATGAAAACCTTCCAAAGGCCACCAAGCATTGGAACCTTCCATAGCTCATCAAGTTGGGGTCTTCTTTCACCTCCTTCCTTCTCCTTTTCTTTAAAGGCACGAATTTGGGTCATTTGGGTCTCTATTTTTCGGACATAACTTTCAACTTAAATCTTGAAAAAACTTGTTCCTACAACTTTCCTTGGGAGGAGGAAAATGATTAGTTTTAGTAGATGGTGGAAAGAGAAAGAATAGATTGGATGATTGTGGTATTTTTGAAAAAATGGGAATGAGTAGGGATAGTTTTGAAATCTTGAAATCTTAAAGCAATTTCACAAACTGACGCGCTCCCAAGTCACGAGGGTGAAACCCACTTGAGGGTCTCACAAAGTCAAGTTGCGGAATTGAGACTTGGTAGCACGCTCCCGACTTCCAACTCTAGAAAGGGGTAGAGGGTCGAGTTGGGAGCCCCGAGATTAGACTAGGAAGAGGTCTTAGTTGATCAAGCTAGAATCTACACAAAAACAAACCACGTTCACATTCCGGGACACCCTTGGGTGTTGGGACAAGCCACGGGTGACGCGCTCCCAAGTCACGGGGGTGAAACCCAAGTGAGGGTCTCACAAAGTCAAGTTGCGGAATTGGGACTTGGTAGCACACTCCCGGCTTCCAACTCTAGAAAGGGGTAGAGGGTCGAGTTGGG
>Ga0209208_10010393_pt1 | contig 12083 bp, 6 predicted proteins | sample S1TSphfallax_3_FD_187694 | JGI IMG/M metagenome (GOLD analysis project Ga0209208, IMG submission 187694) | Host-associated microbial communities from peat moss isolated from Minnesota, USA - S1T2_Fd - Sphagnum fallax MG (SPAdes) (version 2) | ecosystem: Host-associated > Plants > Peat moss >...
GCAATACAATATGGCAACAATTTTGACCCTCTGATGTGCTTTCAAACCTTTGTGAGAAGTGACTTAGCTTGAGCCTTTGGATCCCCATAGTTCTTTGCTCACTAGAAGAGCAAGGGAATCTCACCAAGGGAATCTCACCAGACTTTTGCCCTTGCTTTTTTCAGGTTGCTTTTCGAAATGAAGTTTAGCAAGACCTCATATAACTGATGGCACATCCTTGGGTGAGGGTTCCAACATGTAGAGATATACCACAAGGAGCTTAACATCACTTGATTGGCCACCAAAATTTGGCCAGCCAAAGAAAGCTTGCAATTGGACCCTGCAATGAGTTTTTATTTGAGAGAAAACATAAGCCTATCAAGATTAGCTTCAACAGCCAAGCACTTTGCAACTAAGACCTTCATTTTGTCCTTGATCCCAGCATTTGGGTGGTCAGTAGCCCAAATAACAACTAATTTTCTCTAGTTAATCTTAGCTCAAGAGGTTTTGCAAAATAAAAATAGGACATATTTTGCCTGATCTAAGTTCTTAGTTAAGCACTAATTAATAAATTGCAATATCATCTGCAAAAGACTTATCATGAAAAATTCCACCACTTGGAGACATTATTTCCAAAAACATATCCAAACATTAGTGGCCAAAATGAATATGTAGGGGCAACCTTGCTTCACTACATAGATAGTTTAAAAAGGTGTCTAGGTTATCCCATTGATCTCAAGGGCCCAAAGTAGCAACATCATAGAAAGAAGATAACCATTTTATCCAAGTTTAGTTGAAGCCCAACTTCTCCACGGCTTGAAATAATAATCCCCATTCTATATGGTCAATAGCCTTTTTAAAGTCCAAAAGCAGAATAATAGCTCTTGATTACTTTCCATGGTTCACTCCATAGCTTTTTGTGCCAAGAAAATTTTGTCCAAAATTCATCTTCTTGCTACCAAATTGGTTTAGTTGGGATAAATAATTTTCGGCAACCTCCATTTTAAGTTGGGCAATAATAATAGGTTTAACTATTTTTCGACTTTCACCCTTGTAGGACATGTACAACACGAATGAGTTTGGAATCGAAATTATGTATGATTACTACATAGCTATGAAATCTATGTTCTTGGTTGTAAATTTATTCTCTCACCTTTCAATTGTCTATGCAAGTTTCTCCATTCTCCTACCATGAACTAAACACAAACAACACCAAAACCATTCCAAATCAAAAGCCCTTTCAAAAACCAAAACTTCAATTCTAACAAACTTTGCATTCATACAATAACTTTGCACAAGTGAAGGTGTTTCTTGAGGTCACAAACACCCACTTATATACCAACCAAAAAAAAACTAGTCAAAAAACTTCTTGAGTTTATCCACCACACGGTGCCCAATGTGATTCCACAATTAATCACAAGGAAACATAATCACATGGTCCCCAATGTGATTCCACAATTAATCATAAGGAAACAAAATCACATGGTCCCCAATGTGATTCCACAATTAATCACAAGGAAACATAATCACATGGTGCACATGACTTCCACATAAATTAATATGTGAAAGTCAATGCACCATGACCAAATTATGAAACTATACCACTCAACTTACCCCTTTAGGGTTTAAAGTTTATAAAATTACACATCAAGTTACAGACACACCCCATCACCATGGCCATCCTATTACAGGCGGTCAGTTGTTGACATGGAGAGATTTTGACATTTAGTTTGAGTTAACTTGACATCCTGTAAATTTTCCATTTTCTTTTTTCTTATTCCTATGTACTTTTTCAAATCTATAGTGTGTTTATAAATAAAGTTTTCCAGGGTTGTGATGATTTTTTTATAGATTTTGTTGAATTCTCCTTGCTAGTAATTTAACAAATTTTTTATAAATGCTACCAGGAAAGGTGATGGGTCTTCAATTCCCAATTCATGAGTGGTCACCACATTTGAAAATGAGTGTAACTAGCCATCCGTTCTAAAAATCTGCCACCAGGAAATGGCCTTGGGCATGATGCGCTACCCATTGAATTCTTCCAAGAAATTCTTAAAGGAAACATTTAGGGGGTATCATATAATGAGTTAAAAAGACCATTTTGAGGGGTGCTATGAAACACTAGCTTTTTGATCTAAAATTTAGAATTCTTGAAGATTTGGATGTAGTAACCTACCATTTATTTATCATTACCTCATCCTCCAAATAACACCTAGTGTCACATCAGATGACACCTAGGTTTTGATGTAAGTTACGGAATATTATTGGTGTGCATTGATGACCAACCTTGTGCTCCTTAACATTGATTTAACTTGCATTTCACATAAGTGTGATGACCAACCTTGTGTTCCTTAACATTGATTTAACTTGCATTTCACATAAGTGTGATTGGTGCTTAACCAAGTTTTCTAGAACTGTGTGATAACTGGTTTTCAATGAATGATGAGTCACATAATCCAAACTTGCACTGCTGTCTCCAAACTGTACACTCCTCAACACCATTGGTATAAGAAATTATGCTACATAGGTATTGTGAGCTTTCTTGCAGGATTCTTTTCATTGTAAACTGATAGATAATGTGACTTAGTAGGTAGGGTGTTATTTGCAAAGGCTATTAGCCAGGCCAAAAATGGTGATGAACTCTGTTAGGAAGAGCAATTTCATGCTCATCTTTTGTTTCCTTAGGCCCACTTTAGGGGAGGGTCCAGGGTCCAATTTCCTAGGAACCAATTCGGACTCATTTGAAACAAATTGAATCCTTGAGTTGGGCTATACCTTGGTCCCTAGCTTGATTCTTGATTCTCCAAATCAGGAGCTCTCCGTTTAGCACTTTTTTTGATTTTCCCTCCAAAACAGGTGCCATTTAGGTTTAGCCTCAATTTTCCACTTTTTGTTCTTGGACCCTCATTTAAACGCCATGGGACCAATTTAAACTTTTGACCAATAAAATTGCTTGAATTCATTCGTCCCTGAACCTTTGTCTAAAGTCACCCTTAGCCGCCCTAGTCCACGAAATTTTAGCACTTCGTGAATTGATACCATCAAAGACATCCTGTAAATCTTTATTAAGAAACACATTATAGATTTGGGAAATGTACCAAGGAGTAAAATAAAAGAAAAGGGAGAAGTGACAGGACATCAATTGGCTCAAATTAGCTATTAAAGTCGCTGCACGTCCATACAGACATTTGGTAGGTGTCGTGAGTCTGGACTCAGCAAAGTGTCTGTTGCTTGGAAACAACACAGGGAGAATAGCAGGGATAATAGAAGGAGCTTGGTATCTTCTTGTCAACAATTGTGGGCTTGATTGTGAATTCAGTCTATGTTGGATTTCATGGAGTTTTTCCGGGGCTTGATAATGTTTCAGTGGACCTATTGGGCATTTTTCCTGGAGTCTTTCCTGGGCTTTTGATTATGTTGTGTTCAGACTACAAGGGATTTCCCTGCAGATAATAACAGCTGCCCAGAATCAGTGGTTTTTTTTTCAATTTTGTGATGCTGCCGAAGATTTTGAATTTATGTTTGAAATTTGCCGACTACAAACCCAAAAGACTCTTTCATTTGCCATTTTGACCAAAAAATCGACAAACAGTGAAAATTTGTCTTTATTCAAAACGCTGCCCAGTTGAATGTCACTAGCAGGGGATTTTGATTTTTAGTTAGTTTGGTTTGGTTTGGTTTGGTTTGGTTTTTTTTTTTTTTTTTTTTTTTTTCATTTTTCTGATGGGGAGTGAATGGTGAAAATCCATAACAAGAAGGAGCCACCATTTTAAAAATAAAATTTATAAAATTCAGGTATACTTCTATATTTCCGACTACCTAGGTCGAAATCTGGCCTTTTTTTCAAAAAACTCAGAAACCCTTTAAATCATCATTTAAAAAAAATCAGCGTTTTGGAAAAGAAAATCTCCAGTATCCTAAAATTCGTGAAAAGGGGGAAAAAAAAAACACTAGAACTTACCAGTGGATTCACAGCCTGGAATTTCCAGGGATTCCGTGGAATCAGCAGCCTAAGCGGAATTTCCTGGACGGTTATTGCTATAAAACGTTTTGTTTTGTTGTGGAAGAAAAGCAAGGCTGCTTCCACGAAGGTCACCAAAGCTGAAGTACGCGCTCCATGATAATTACGCCGGAAGAATCATCAAAGTGTCCAGTACTCGTGAGCACAGGTGCTGTTCAATGGTTTTTTCTCTTTTTTTTTTCAATTTCACAACCTATCTAAAGTGGCGACCATTCCTATGAAGATTTCGCCAAATTTGGTTCGAAAGGAGAAATGATAGTAATGTTTTAAAAAACCTTCTATATTCTTGGCTACTTAGTTGAAAAACATGTGTGTCAAGCTGACTATTTTTCTTAAATCTTGGTACAAGATCTGGTGATTGAAAACCCCGAGATTCACTTCCTTTTCGACTTTTTAATTTCATTTAAATATCGCCAGTAATATTTTGGCATAATTTTGATATAAAAATTTAAGCCCATATATTATTATCAGGGTTTTTTTTTCCAGATTCCTTAACTAGGTCCACTGGCCAGCATTAATTAGCTTTAAATGGCGATAGTCGTAAGTTGGCTGTAGCATTCAAAAGAAAGTGCTGCTACAAGTGGCGACCCTAGGAAATGCCTAGGTCTAGATGTGGCTAATTTGATTATTTTAATTTCGAAAAATGGCTTGAAAAAAATCCTAAACATGCCATTTTTTTCATTTCCTGAATAAAAATTCGCCAAAAAAAAAAACATTGATTACTATAATATATACATATATAGGATATCGAACTTGATAAAATTTGCGTAACTAGTTGAGCGGAGCAACGCGTAGCACTACATTCGTGAAGAAAAAGGGTGGAACTTCCGTGATCGTGAGATTACGTCGACTTGCTTGCTTACTTGTTGCAGACAAGTGACGCAATCCAAGAGGAAAAAACGGAAACTATTCGTTTTGATATTTTTATCCTCATCGCTCGAGTTCGAATATAGTAGCCGGTGCAATGTCGCGTGCTCAGGGTTTGCCCACGCCATTTCATCGCGGGTTCCTTGGGTTCACACGTTCTCCCACTTGGAGCCTCGACGTATCTAGAACCTGCGAACATGGCTTGATGGATACATATAGGATCCATTAGATTTCTCGTCAAGCAAGTTTGAGTGCTCGCGGATTTTTGTTGAATGTTTGTGGAAAACATCAGATTTGGAACTGAGTCTTTAGCTTCCTGCACAAGAAAAGCACTAGTTCTGCGCATTCCAAGTTGTTGTTGTACAGAATTTTTTTGGGAGATTTTAGTGACCTTGTAGATAGAACATAAAATTTTGTGAAAGTTTGGGAGTTCGGGAGTTTAGGAATTGGTTTGGAAGAGCCTCGTAGAGAGATAGGAAAATTGGGAAAAGTTTGAGTGTGTTGAGAATTTGGGATTTTTGTGGGACGATAAGAGAGGAGCTTAAATTTTGCACAAGAGGAGGAGTTGGGAGGAGAGTGTGCAACGATTAACATGGAACAAAGGGCGATAGAATTGACGATCATCTCCGCACAGGACTTGAAAAATGTGAAGTCTTTTGGAGGGAAGATGAGCCCGTACGCAGTGGCATGGGTTTACCCCAACATGAAGGTGCCGACGCCCATGGCCCCTAGCGGAGGTGAAAACCCGACTTGGAACGCCAATCTCAAGCTCGTCTGCGAAGAGAGGCTTGTGGAGCAAGGGAATTTGGTGATCACCATCGACGTTTACAACCATAGCTCCTTCTCCAACAAAAGCATCGGCAGTGCGAGCTTGCCGCTGCCCCAAAACATGACTGGGGACGGCAAATCTCAGGGTTCCAAAAACGGGACGCAATCCAAAGTCATTTCACTGCCGGTATGAATTTTTTCCCTGTCTGCTACAATTGACGCTTGCTTTCTTAATTCTTTTCCCTTGAGGTAGATAATACTGTTGCATCTTGCAATTCTTGCTAGGTAAGAAGCTGCGGCTAATTTCGAATTCCTCGAAGTTGCATGCATGTGTGACAATATTCATATAAGAGGTTTGAAATCGGGGATTGGATGTGTACAGGTGCGGAGACCATCAGGACGTGTGCAAGGGACTTTGAACGTGGCAGTGAAGCTAGGTGAATTAATAACGAATATACCAGCAGCAAGGGGATCATCGAACGTAGCAACCGATTACAACGCCACTGGAAGGGGAAAGAATGAGCCAATGACAGCATATCCAGCTGCAGGCTACCCAGGAGGTTTTAACCTGCAAGGCGCTGGAGGCAGCAGCAACCAGCAATATGCAGCACCAGCAGCAGCATACCCACAATACCCTCCACAATATGCATCACAACAGGTTCCTTACTATCCACCAGCTGGAGCTGGAGGTGGATCCTATATGCAACCACCACCACCTCCTAGGCGCAATGGGTTTGGTGGTGCAGGATTTGGAACTGGATTGCTGGGTGGTGCTCTAGGAGGTCTTCTTCTTGGGGATGTACTTGGTGGCGGCTTTGGTGGAGGTGGTTGTGGTGGTGGTGGAGGTGGGTGCGGTGGTGGTGGATGTGGTGGTGGTGGATGTGGTGGTGGTTAAAACAGAGTACATTAGGTTAGAACTGGACTCTGAACCAGACTGCTACCCTAATAGCAATCCGATTGAGGTTGAGAAATTAGAATTATGTAGCAGAAGAAGTGGACCATACTGGTGGTTTACAGTGGTAAATTAGCTTTAGCAGCAGAGAGCTTGCCAAGAGAAATTTGAAGCTCAAGGGAATAGGATTGTAAAGCATGAGTGTTATGTAACTATGTGTTGTTGCATCAATGGTTTTCCTCTGTTACTGGGAGACATAGACACTTGATAGTGGTGTGATTGGTACATAAGTAGGTCAAGGCACATGATAGTCCTTTTGCAGCTTTTAACTTACAATTGCCCTTTGCTTCTTTCAGATACTGATAGAAACAGGTAGTGGAATTATTCAAGAAATGACTACTGGAACTTATGCCTTCACAAGTGTAGCTAAATGAGGGTTAATATCTTGCTGGTTGAACTCTGGCATGTTCTCTGATCAATTTAAAGTCATTTTACTGTGGGGAGCATTTTCCTTGTGAAATTTGTATCCAATTTTCATTTTATTTTTTTGTGTGGGTGTTCTTGTGAGGTACTCAGTGTTTAGAAGATGGATATGAAAGCACAGGAAACATCTTAACTGAATGAATATTATCCATTTCCTGGATATTGGACTTTTTATTTCTTCAGTGTTCTTTAAGGTGTTTTGACCTATGTTTGTGAAGACAAGCCGGAAAAGGACTGGAATAACTCATTATGTTGATTCTGGAGCATATGATCCTACAGAACCTGCTACTGTGCATGAGATGTGAATTCATGTTGATATATATCTTGAATGATTGGAGGGATAATAAAAACTGCCCTAATGTTTTGGTGCCAGGACTCATTCTGTGCTTTTGGTTCTGCCTCTTCCTCTTTCTTTTGAATGTTTTGGTGCTAACTCTTTCTTTTGTTTTGGATGCTGACTCTTTGTCAGCATACAAATGCATCTTCTTACACTCATAAATCATCCTGCACCTAATGGGTTGCTGAAAGGAACTGCAAGTTAGCCTACTACTCCTGTTACCAACACCGATGAATTTCCTGCAGTCTTCTTCCACATGGTGAATGTAGACACACGAGACAGTAGAAACAAAGAAAAAGTCAATTGCACATTATACATCAATGCTTTGAGGGAAAACATGCTCTTGCTTATATGAATACTTCACCTATAATCTCAGCCACAAAACCCATTCTAGTTTGTAAGCAAAGATTGAAGCAGTTTGTCAAACAGACCAGAAAGTTTAAGCTTAATTCCATTGTAATTAAGGACACAAATTTATAGATCTGAAAGCAATGAAGAGCATGGTCTTCAACCTTGAATGTGATAGTATGTAATATCTGAACCCAATAATCCAGACAATAGAATCCTCCATTCCATGCCTCAGCTCCATTCCCCATTCAGACATGAGCCAAACATTGTCAATAGAGCCCATATTGAGCTCCATTTCCCATTCAGACATGAGCCAAACATTGTCAATAGAGCCCATATTGAGCTCCATTCCCCATTCAGATGTGAGCCAAACATTGTCAATAAAGCCCATATTGAGTGCTAGACAGTGGGTTGCATAATGCTTGATTCTGCCACCAAAAAAGGGTATAAATAAGATAGGACCTTTCATTTTTTTTAGTTTGTTGAACACCAATCTTAAGCACAATCTTGCACCATAATTTTGTTATGTTTTTTTCATGTTTATGTTTGTAAATGTTAGCAGAGTACAAATTCAGTTTTATGTTTGTTTTGCATATGTTGTGTTCTTGTTTTTGAACGACATAACCTTGTCTTGTTCCTTGTTTGAAAGTTAGACTTAGACCTTTTTTTAAGATTTTTTTATTGTGTATTTTCGTGTCCTTGATAAAATTCAAGTTAACCCATGGTTTGTCCATGCACCAAATGCATTAATTACTTTTTTATTTGGCTTGTGCAATTTGACACATTTTTAAACTCAACTTTGGAATTCATTGTTGATGGGAGTTGATTACAAAAAATTGGTCTTTTTTATTTAACATTTGGTCAAAAAAACTCATCATGTGGTTTGATCAAAATGCCATTTTGGACAAGTCAATTTTCACATGTCCATTTTGACTAGGTCTTTTTTATTTGTTATTATTGATGGATTTTTCATTGAATTTTTTAACTAGTTATTGAAACAAAAATATTTCAACAATAATTTTATAATTTATAATTATTTTTAAATTTTAATTTCCAAGTAATATTTATTTATTTACCTACCTATCTTATCTTACTTTACTTAGGTTACTGAACTAGCCTAAATTTTTTAAATGTTAGGTTAATTTAAGTGGATTAGCTATGCACCTTCAAATAGGTTACAAATGTGAATAATAGAACCCCTCATTTACACATTAACAATTCCAGCCTTTAACCATTGAACCATTTTTTAATAAATGATATTTTTTTTCATTGCATCACCATGAACATTCTTCTTTTACCTATGTGGCTTAACCTACTTATTTTAACTACCTAGTTACCTTCGATTGCCCTAAACTGCTTTTGCTTTTTTTAACCCATGATAACTTACCGTACCGGCAAGGGAATTCATCTTTTAATAATTATTTCAAGCCAAGGAGAAAAACTTGAAACTAAATTGGGCCTGCAGGGAGAAATGGAGAAATGAAGAAATTAAATCTATTGTGACGCAGGAGAAATTGTGAGAAATTGCCAAAAAATCCGATTCGATACCAGCGCTGCTGGAAAACCCTGGGGATGAACCTGAAGTCACCTCAGTGACTTCAAGTTCATCCCCAGGGTTTTCCAGCGGTGCATACCTAGAAACTGTTTCACAACGGGAGAAAATGGAAATTATATCTGGGAAGGCGATTGCGAAATGTTGTTAAATTCAAAATTGCCTTAGCGAAACCTCAAAACTTTCGAAATTAATTATTCGCGGCGCTTGGGGGTGAATTCCCTTGCCGGTACGGTATTTTAAGAGACTAAATTAACCTAATGTGAAATAACTTAAAATAGGTTCAAAAATTATAGCCTTCAATAGCCTAGGGCAAATAATTTATAATATGTTATAATAGCCTAGGTTTTAAGTGGGTAGGTTAAGCTTAACAAGTAGGCTAACTAACCAAGCCAATAAATCAATTTGACTAAATGTCAAATCAATATGCCCTTGCCTTTTAATATGTTCTATTTGATTAAATTATGGTTGTTTCAATAAACCTTTTGGGTTTGTCCTGTTTTATTATATGTATAAAATGACATTTGGTCAAAAAATGTCACCTTAATCAAAATAATCAACCAAAAGAACCATGTGTCTTTCATGCCCCATGTTTATAATCAAAATGAACATCCCTTTTGATCAATGTGAACCTTTTGAAAAATTGTGCTTTTTTATAATGGTTAACCTGGATTGTGTACCTTGGGTTTGCATTTGTTGTAAAATTGGGAATTGATGAAATTTTTTACCATTAATCTACCATTTAACAAACAACAAACCTAAGGTTATGTTAATAATGATGTAGCCATAAGGCATACACCTTTTGAATAAAGGGCAAAACTTAAAGTCCAAACTATAATGCTTTACTATGAAAACATTATTTTCCATAATAAATTAAATCCATTAATATAGTAGGCCTTCCCACCATAATATTCACACATTTTGCAAAGCACATGCAAGTTTACAATTGAAAATCAAAAAGGTGTTTCTAGATACAAAAAAAAACCTTGGAATGGTTTTAAAAGGTGGATGTTTTCTACTTTGATAAATATTGAGTAATGATAACATGGTAATATTTATATAGGCAAATTTAAAATGGGGTTTCCTTGTAGTTAGAGATGTAGAATAGTCCATTCTTGAATGTAATTATCACCATTCTTCTAGAGTCATAGATGTAAAAAAATAAAAATTGAATTTGGATGCTTTGAATTACGATTCATGCAATTTAGAAAGTGACAAAGGTTTATCATGTTATTGATTACACTTATGTTGCACACAAATTTCTTATTTTTAGAGACTTTTTAATTTAATATGTGTAGCGTAGCCTAAAAATATGAGATGCTTAAATTAATGAACTTATTAAGTAAAATTGCATCATTGTTGATAGCACCCAAGTTCATTCAATTGATTTCCTCCATCACCACTTTATTCACAAGGTGTGATCCATAATTTTAATAAGGCTTCAGAAGTATAATTAATCCATGTTGTTGGTTGTTGTACTAATTTATAGCCATCAAGAGAAAATGCAACTATCATTTGAACTTTAAATTGCAATACTTAACTTGGGCTCCACATTAATACATAGTACTAATGACAATTAATTGATCAATTGATGAAAAAATGAATTGAACTATAATTCTTATCTTGAATTCAATTTGATAATTGGATTAAGACTCAATTGACCAAAAAATGAGATGCAAATTGGTGACAACATTCAAGTTTTTCTTGTGAATATGGTGTTGAAAACAAAATCTTGAAAAGGACATAAATATGAAACCACACGTTTCCATGCCTCTTTACTTGGGTTGGGTTAAACAAAACTTAGTTTGGAGTTCATGTTTAAATAATGATTAATGATTTACAACTTATGAAACCTAAAGTTCTTTTATATTTAAATCAACTTTAATGAATCATTGTCATTAGAATTTGAACAATGTCATCTTGTAAAACCATAATAGATGTGAGAAATGTTAGAATGACCCACTTAATCTATGGTGAAACTAGTGTGAATGTACATGATAGTAAGGAAAGGAAAGCATTTTGTAACAAATTTTCATTACACTAACACCATATCTTGAAACTTTGTTTGAAAGGGAAAATAAAATATATTAATAAAAAATTTGTCCTTAGGATAACAAGATTAGAAAAATTCAAAATGTGATGGTCTTGAAAATATGACATCATTTCCTAAATCAACTAGTTGGAATCCATTAGTCAATAAACTTTTGATGTTTTACCAAAAAATGTTGAAATATTTATTTAGACCTTTCACTAAGGATGGACAATTATGGTTGTACATCATCAATGTGACATATCCTTAGGCACCAATGTTGGTATAATTGCCCTTGCTAAATGTTGGTTGGTCAATGTTGTTTGATTCCAAGTTTGAGGTCAATTCCAAGTCCCAAAAGTACATCTTTTTAATTTTGAAAAAACAAAACCCTAAATTGGCCTACAAACCCATTTTATACATGTTCTTTATGTGTTCAAGTATTATTTTTTAAAGAAAATTATTTGCATGCATGTATTATTTAAAAAAAAAGAAGTGCCCAATAAGTGTATTTTTTTATTAGTTGCACAATGTGGGGGAAAACAAATTCATAAAACAAAAATACCTATGAAGTTAAGTCAGGTTGTTTGATCCTATGCACCAGACATATCTCTGGACAAGAAACTGAATGCTTGCTTGTCAGTGTAAGTAAGCTGAATGAGGTCTTGACAAAGGGATAGTAAACATATTTATTGTCATGACCAGATGAACTAGACCTAGAATCTGCACAACATTTCAGCCAGTGAGCACTGGATACAGCAGTCAATCAATGATCCCACACAAACCACATATCCATTGCAGAACAAT
>Ga0209208_10010394_pt1 | contig 12082 bp, 7 predicted proteins | sample S1TSphfallax_3_FD_187694 | JGI IMG/M metagenome (GOLD analysis project Ga0209208, IMG submission 187694) | Host-associated microbial communities from peat moss isolated from Minnesota, USA - S1T2_Fd - Sphagnum fallax MG (SPAdes) (version 2) | ecosystem: Host-associated > Plants > Peat moss >...
ATTATAAATTTTATAAAATTTTTTTAAATTTAAAAAAAAACACTCACTCCTGAGTCCTGAATTCTAATAGGATGATGATGAAATTTATGTATTAATCCATCATTCATTCATTCATTCATTCATTCAGTCATTAAAATCCATACATCCATCCATTTCAGACCATGTACCTTATTTGTCTCAAAAGCAATCTCATTTTTCCCATATGTTGGTATTTTTCACTGCAATTTCCAACTGGAAAATTTTATTGTCATCCATTTGTACCAAAAATATGTACACCCCCATTGTATTTTATCATCCATGTTGTACTGATTGAATATTTTGGCATTCATCCTTGAGGAGGCTCCAAGTTGACAGTTTATAAATCATCTCTCTCACATGCCCCGATTTTTATTTTTCTTATCATCCGTGTATTACACCGAATTGATTGATATTTGGGAGCATCTATCCATCCATCCAATTCATCCATTCATCCAAGGAGGGTGCAGTTGCCAGTTAATAATCTCACGGCCGGGGGCACTCTTCCTCAAGGGCAAGAAAGAGGAAGAAAATCGCGCAACTGGGGGGCTGCCTGACCGACGCCTGAGCGCGCGGGCGTTTGGTCGCTTTTGCGGTACCTTTTCTGCCATGGCGATCGACAATGCGGCGATCGTGGCGGGAAGAAGACGACGACGAAGCAAAAGAAGAAGAAGAACAACAACAAGCAGCGGACGACGACGAAGACGAAGAAGACGAAGTGAGTTAGTCGGAAGTTGAATATTTTCTCTGTTATAGATCGGCCTATTGTGCGTAGTTAGCTTTGCATTTGGTTTACCATTGGCTTTGCCGTATCCGTCGTCGTTGTTGTTGGCACCGTCTGTCCGGTGATTGCATCGGGGAACGAAGGAGGAAGAGGAGGCGGAAGGGGACGTCCTGTTGTCGTTGTTGAGGTTTCTGTGTTTGTTATCGCGGATCGAAGAAAGTAGAGTGAAGAATATGGCGGCGTCCTGTGGCGGTGGTGTTTTGCCTTCTTCCTCCGGTCAGTATCATCTGCAGGCGAACACTAAAGCTGTGGCAAGCTCTGTTGGAGGAGCTTCGGGTAATAGCGTGTTGCCGATCTGCAGCAAGCGGGGCAGCGAGAACAACAGCAAGAAGCAGTCGCTGTTGTCGCAGACGTTCGTGCCGGCCGTTGGTCCTAAATTCTCACGTGGACTCGCCAAGGGCAACAATAATGGCGCGGCTCAGGAGCACAGATCGCTTGTGTCAGGTTTGAGACGAGTTCCGCATCTATCTCTCTCTCTCTCTGTGCTTTCTGGATTGACAGCGGCGCTTTTTTTCTTCGTCCGATCCGGGACCCGGATCATGATGTAGCTCTTTGTGAAGGTTTTGCTGCTGCTACTGGTGTTGCTATCTGTCGCATTTCTCCTCTTTCTACATATTTATTATCAAATTTTGCGGTCCTCTCGGAGTATTGTGATCGTATGTGAGGATTCAGATATGTTTGCCATTCGGTTCACTGGTCGTCACTTCCAGTATTGCTGGTACGGTTCTATGATATCATTGTGGAAAGATCAGTACTTGTGGGGATGGATTTGGCAAGGTGAGAGTTTTGCCCTTTTTGGTATGTCTGAGTTTGCTCTTGGCATCCCGCATCACTTGTGTAGGTAATCTGCATATTACAGAGTTTGCTGCAGACAGGTTTTCTTCAGGGAATGTTCTTCTGTATTGTGAAATGGCTAAGTTTTTCATACTAGAGAACTTATCAGTGTTGTGTGAATCCAGCCACTGTTTTTTATGATCTCTGCATATAGCAGTACCACAGATTTGCTTGCTGTGCTCTGTTCTCTTTTTTTCTCTTTGCTTGCTGGGCATGTGATCTCTGTCTTGCTGCCTTGGAAAGACACTAGTTGTGTTTTCCACCACAAAGCAAGCAGTATTAGGGCTGTGACCAGATTTTGTTGGCAAGCTTCTCAGATGTTCTAGGCAAAGCTATTTTTTATTGGGAGCTTTGTACAAAATCAGGCATCTGTTTGGGAATCAGTTGCATAAATCTATGGTTTTGTGTTGACTTCTGTCTGTTTTCTGTGTTTTGTTGTGGGAACTGTGTCCAAGCAGTTAGAAGTGAGCATGCTAAAGTGGTTTGCTTCGGGGAGTTGCTGATTGATTTCGTGCCGACGGTTGGAGGATTAGCATTGGCGGATGCACCGGCATTTAAGAAGGCTCCTGGAGGTGCACCTGCCAATGTTGCTGTTGGTATTGCAAGGCTTGGGGGTAATTCTGCTTTTGTAGGCAAGGTGAGCTTTGTGCCTGAAACCTACCACAACCTCATTTCTCTGGTCTGTGCCGTGCATGGTTTGTTTGTGATTTGAAGCTCAAGCAGCTGTTTGCTATGTATGGATCATAAGTGGTCAAGAGCATAGTCTGTGACTGTTTCACTGAGATTGTTGTCTGCAGTTTATCACACATTGCCTAAACATTTTCTCACTGATGGAACTGACATTTGTGCAGGTTGGGGATGATGAATTTGGAGTCATGTTGGTGAATGTGCTCAAGGATAATCATGTGGATACCAAGGGATGTGTCTTTGATGCAAATGCCAGGACTGCACTAGCATTTGTCACTCTGCGCCATGATGGGGAGAGAGAATTTATGTTCTATCGGAACCCTAGTGCAGACATGTTGTTTGAGCCCCATGAACTTGATCTGACCCTCCTTCAAGAGGTATTTTCTCATCATCTCTTGCACTCTTCAACAACCCATCCACATCAATGTCTATGTATTGTTGCCTTGTTCAGGAGGGTTTCTGTGGAATCATCATGTGTATTGGGTTTGGCTACTTACTATGCATTCAGGTTTTGTTAAGGGGCTTTGCCTCATGAACAGCTGATCTGGTGTTATGGCAAGAGAGTGGGCCCCTCAGGAAAGCCTTGCCTAGTCCTCTCTGAATGCTAAGGGAATCTCAGTTTGCTGACAATGAGACTGCATACTGAATGGCAGGCTGCAATCTTACATTATGGGTCAATCAGTTTGATCACTGAGCCCTCTCGCTCGACACATATGGAAGCCATGAGGATTGCTAAAGAGGCAGGTGCAGTGTTGTCTTATGACCCCAATCTGCGGCTGCCCTTGTGGTCGTCAGCAGAGGCAGCAAGAGAGGGCATCAGAAGTATTTGGAATCAGGCTGATATCATCAAGGTGCAGTGAAGATCTAGCAACTTCTCATCATCTGTGTAGCATTTCTAAGTGCCAGTGAGAGCCATGACACTGTATGGTACTTCGATCATTGCATAAGGTGCCCCCTGATTGGGGCGCTTGGATGGTAACATTGCCTGTATATTTGGTTACATGCTAAGAAAGTTATATGTACACTGCTATATTTTCCAGTCAGTTGTACATAGCTGTTCAATCAGTTTGGGGTAAACAGTAAAAATAGCAATATGTCATAGAGCTTGATCATTTTGACTTTGTGACAAAACTTGACTTTGAAACCTTGTCTGGATTGTGGGTTTTGAAGGTGAGTGATGAGGAGGTGAAATTTCTCACAGGTGGAGACTCTACTGATGATGAGAACAATCTGAAACTTTTCCACCCTGGTTGTAAGTTGATGCTGGTGACTGAAGGTGGAGAGGGATGTCGATACTACACCCCGGTATGTGAAATCCATCCCCATTCTTGCTTTCTGTGACCACCTGGTTAGGTTACACAGTGGTTGTGTGGAAGAGCTGTTCTAAAAGTCCTCCAGTAGACAACGAGGCTCTGGTGACCACAGTGCTAGTGCACGCACCTTTGCAGCTCTACATCAGCAGTGCAGAGTACATATCGTGTAAAGAAGATTTTGCACTTGGGGTGCTTAAGGATATGTTCATGGTGCAGGGCCCAACCACTACCTTAATTGTCTTTATGCCCCTTTTGCTTAGATGCTTCCTTGTAGGGGCAAGCTAAATGAAACGAAGTTTACCCTCACAAGCTTGATGTAGCTTGAATGTGGATACCATTTCCCTTTCACATTACCTATGTCTGTTGAGTGCTAGCCAACATCATGCCTTTGTCTTCTTGTTGCTTCCAGAAATGCAACAGGTATTCAGGATGCAGATTTTGGTATACTTCTCTGCTTTAAGTTTTGAGCAGGGTATATATTTATCTATCTGCACTGTTGGGACCTCATGAGGTCAGTCAAGGTTAATGGCTGCTAGTCACTACCATTTATGATGAAGGTGACTGTCTGATACCTTGTAAGTCATACTCATAATGCTATGACTGCACTCATTCTTCTTTTGTTTGTTTTGGTGGAGTTATCTCTACAATAAAATTTACACTTCACATTTGGGGTGCAAGCTTCCAGCTGCTCTCTTTTTCTTCTTCCATCTCTTGCACCGTTCAAAGAGGGTGCTTGGTCTATGTGCACAAGACATGAACTTGGATTCAAAACAAGGATCGGTCTGAGTGCACACATAGGTTGACATATGTATTCTTGTAACGAATGTGCAGAAATTTAGAGGGACAGTTGAGGGACTCAAAGTGGAAGTGGTGGACACCACTGGGGCTGGAGATGCATTTTGTGCTGGTATTTTGAGCCAACTTGGAAAGGACTCATCAGTACTGGAGGCAAGTGAACTGGTCAATTTTATTTTTTGTAGATGCTTCACAAATATATTATATTTCATGCCACACAGAAACTAACACAGTCTTCAATGCTTTGTGTTATTTCCAAGGGTCATAAGCCTGGATATGTATATGCAGAAAGGCAGATGAATGTACAGGTTGTATGAATTCAAAGACAGCAACTTCCCGCATGCTTTACTGAGAGGCAGGGTAAGCAAGAAGAGACAGACTGACAATGGTGACTGGCTTTTGGGACTTGCAGAATGAAGACCGATTGCGGGAGGCACTAAAGTTTGCAAATGCTTGTGGTGCTATCACAGTAACTGAGAGAGGCGCAATCCCAGCCCTTCCTGACATGGACACTGTCTTGAGTTTTATCAGTGAAGTCCCTGCTTGAGAGTTCTTTCTTCAGAGTTGTTTCAATGACTATAAAAGCATGCAGTTTGTGAACCCCTTGAGCTTTTTGTTCATGTAAAGCAAAATTACTCAAAAGGGAAAGTCATGCTTGATCATCTATGCTCCAGTAGGGGTTTAGGGTTTAGGGTCTGAATTGGAATTTGCAGTTTCTTTTTCTGCACTTATACAAGTAAACATGTGCCAAGAAGACTTGGAAGAGGGTGGGTGAATAAAGACAGCCTCATGTTGAGGGAATTTAGAACTTGTTTGGGTGTTGTAACAAAGCAGGCATGTTCAAAGGTGACTAGAAGATGTGAAAGAGTGAAGAAAATGGGTGATGATAGTTTCTTCATTGCAATCTATTTCTGAACAGTAATGTATTCTTTCATCTAGAACTCAATTTGATAATGTCCCTTTTGTAGGGAGTTGAAGCAGAAACCTGTTACCAGCAACGCTCTCAATGGTCATCTCTCATGAGACTGTTTGGAAGAGAATGGTGTGTTTCTGATCCTACTCAATTATTATTTAAGAGGAATCCTTTACATTGTCCATATTTGCAGAAGAATCCTGCATTACCAAAAGTCAATGAATGGCACATAATGAGGTTGAATCCACATTTGCTTTCAAGGTGGCATTGAGCTCAATTCAGACAATACTAGTCACAATGTTTGCACTTCTCACTCAATTCTTCATCTCCACTCCTGGCACCCACCAAGTGTTGTTGACTCTGAGTGGCAGCAGTCTTTGTGAAACAAAAGTGAATATGTGCAGGATCGCATGCCGGTCAGAGAAGGGTTGGGTTGCACAACATTCTCATGAAACTTGAATATAATTCTGGGCCCACCAGGATCAGGTTCAAATGCTCTGGGAAAGTGCAGAGAGAGAGAGGGAGAGAGAGAGAGAGAGAGAGATGTAGTCCTTCACATGCGTTGCACAAGACACAAAAGTGACTTACATCACATCTTCAACAGCAAATTCAATGGGGTGCTGTTAAACCGATGAGAGAAACCACGGATAACAAGCACGAGGATATCACGGAGATGACGTGACTGTACCATGAGCTCCACCTCATTCTCTTTGTCCATTACAATCTTGATCCGGTGCTGATCACTCCGCAACACCTCCACATGGAAAGGGGGAGCATAAGTACCACGTAGTTCTGTAGTTGCAAAGCTGGTTCTGGAGCCTGGTTTGATTACCTTCACTCTTTTCCTACTCACATCAACAACTCTTCTCTCCAAGATTCCAAAACCCTGTTGTTTGTTATTATTACGATGTGTAGTTGTCTTTAATGGTAATCGGTCCCGTAATGCTTCAAACTTCACTGATGATGATCCAGCATCTAGCTTCAGCTGTACCTCCTTTGCAACTTCTGGGTCAACTATGATGGGTTCTGCTGTTGCTGCTGTCACAGGACCTCCTTCTACCCCATCTTCCCGAACAGGTGTGTACATCGCAACAAGAGTGTAGCCAACATCATCAACATTTGCTTCATACATCCGGCCTACTTCACCAGATATGGGAATCAGATCTGGACTGCCAGCCATGGCTCGGAACCATTGAATCAAACTCTTCCCTTCTCTCCCGCCACTGTAGATTCCCCTCACAGCATAAAGGCTAGTATGATATCCACGCCCATCTATCTCCAGATTCTCCAGCCTTGGGAAACCTGGGACAACAGGCGATGTGATGTAGACAATTGGCTCAGCAGATCTCCCAAAGACATCCAAAACAACACATTCACAGCGGAGGCAGTAACCCACATCCTCTGTCCTCACTTTGTAAGTGCATGACTGTTGTGCCTGGAGGTCCTCATAGGTGTCCAGGGATTCTGGTTGCCATGAACGTGACCATTGATACCTGATTTCCTTAGTGTACCGCTCCAAGGACTGTTGCTGCGATCCTTTCTTGGGAATCACCTCCAAAGCTGTGAGTGTTTCACCCTCCATTGCCTTACCAGAGACCACAAGCTTTTGTATTCTTGGCAACTCTGGGTATATGGGAGTTGTGGGTTGTGATGTCACAAGATTGCCTGAAACTCCATCTGATCGGACCGGAGTGTACCCAAAGATCAAGGAGCATGTATAGTCATCATCACTTATCACATATGTCTTTGTTTGTGCACCTGGAATTGGTGTGCACACATTTGCAGCTGTTTGGCGATACCAGCATATGTGGCTTTGACCTTCCAGCCCTCCATAATACACACCTTCTCCAACAAACATGCCTTCTGAAACCTCTCTTATAGCCACATTGCAAACTTCTGGGAAAGCAGGCAGAACAGGATCACTGTAGGCTATGATGGGCAAAGCAGCCCGCTTGCCATCATCGCGTACTGGGACCCAATGAAGCACCAGGTATGATCCCACCTCATCCAGCCTCGGAGTGCATACCTCAGTTCTGCAGAGCAAATGTGCATCCTTGGGCAAATGACCATCCTCAGCAGGTTTGTGCTTTGTTCTATACCAGGTGAACTCACTTGCACCTTCTCTGCCACCAAAGTACCTTCTCTGAGGTGCAACTTCAACATCCTCAAAGCATTGTGGGATTACAAGTTCTTGTCCCTCTGGCTCTCCATCCACAACTTCTTCTGAGAGAACTGACCGTGACTCTCCTGCAGTTCCATCCTTGCGAATGGGTGTGAAGACCAGCTTGATCTTGCTTCCAACATCCTCAGAATTGAGATCAAGCTGATCATCAGTGCTCAACAGTTCTTCACCACCATTTGAGTTCACACGAACCCACTCATGTGTGCAGTCACCTTTCTCACCACCAGCGTAAGAAGCCTCAAAGCTCAGGCTTCCACCTTCCACCAGTGAGCCATGGATCTCAAGTGCCTCACATCTTGGGGGAGCTGGAAGCACAGGGCCAACAGGTGCAGAGACAGAAACAGGACCAGTGACACCATCACTCCGCACAGGTTGGCATGAAACACAGATCATCCCTTCTAAATCATCCACAGAAACGGTATAAGACTGCTTAGTGGCTCCTTCAATCTCACATTGTTGTGTCCAGTCCTGTCGTTGGGTCAGGAACCATTGCACCTTTGAGTGGCCTTCCTCACCCCCCCAATACTCTTTCTCCATGTGCAGTTCCTGGCCCTCAATGGGCTCTCCAAGTATGCGCAAGGACAGCATAGTGGGAAAGCCTGCACATATGCGCTCCGTGGCAAACATACTCTGCCATTCTCCATTCAAACCATCTTCCCGCACAGGCTTACACCTGAATGAAAGGAACTTGTTGACAGCTTGCTTTGTTATTCTATACTGCAATTGGCCTCTAGCTTCTGGAATTGAGGTGCCTTGATCACTTTTGCTCTCATGCAGACACCATTCATACTGACTAACTCCTTCACAACCTCCCACATATCCGTACTGGGCAGTCAAAGTTTCACCCTCCATGCAATCTCCTGTTATATTCAGGAAGGTTAAGCCTGGAGGCAGCATCTCAACAATGCTCTCCGAGATGATGAATGTGGGCTCACCACTTTCTCCATCTGCACGCACTGGCATGTACTTTGCAACAAGATAGTAGCCAACTGCTCTTGAAGGTATACAGAAGGTCTTGGCAACTTTAGAGCTGCTGAGAGCTTCTAGCTGCTCATACTCTGTTGCTGATGGTGCACCTGGCTTGGATTTCTTGAACCACTGAACACAACTTGCGCCTTCAGCAAAAATGCCACCAATTGCCACTTTGCTACCCTCTTTCATATCCCCCAGAATTCTCAGATTTTCTGTACGGGGTGCAGCAAGCTTAACCTTGCTACTCATGGCAGTCACTGGATCTCCTTGATTCCCACATGTATCAATTGGCGTGTACATGAACATGATGCGCAAACCTGCATCTTTGTCTGTCAATGAGTATTCAAGCTTTCCTCGTGACACAAGCTGAAACTCTCCTGACTCAAGGCTTTTTTCCCGCAGCCATTCAAACTTGCTTGCGCCTTCTCTTCCACCAAAATACTTACCACTCCCACGGATCACATTGCCCTCAACAAGTTCACCCTGAATGTGGACAGCACTTACAGATGGGTGAGCAGCTCGGATGACTGGTGTCACAGCTGATGCTGCACACTGTTTTGTCCCTACCTTCACACCCTCCTCTGTGACAGGAGTGAACATGAAGATGAGTCTAAAACCAACATCATCAAGTGTTGGTTTGTACACAGAGTCTTCAGCTCCCATGATTGCTACAGGAGGACAACTGCCACCATTCTCCTGCTGCCTCCACCAACTCATGCCAGACTTTCTGGGTGTTGTGCCACACCAAGCAACTACAGCAGAGCCCTTGATCAAGCTCCCTTCTACAGCTTCGCCATCAACCTCCAAGCTCAGGATCTTCGGGCATCCAGTTCCTGGAGAAACTGGTGCAGATATGGCAAAAACTGGACCGAACTTCCTCTCGCCAATAAGAATGCTGCATTCCACTTTCAAGCAGTGTCCAACTTCCTCATGCTTTGGCCAGTATGTACTACTCACTGCTCCCTGAACTGGAAGAAATCCTGTTGGAGCTTTACCTCCTACAAACCATTGATACTCAAGAACAAGCTCTCCAGAGTCACCAGAGTCTCCTCCCAATCCTTCCTCCAATTTCTCAAACAAGAACTCACAGCTGCACTGATCCTCCTCAGCTGGCAGATCCACATGAGCCTTCTTCACAGCAAACTCTGGAGGCAAGAGCTTTCTCCACTGCAACAGCAGAAACTGCATTGTTGAGTCTACAGCTTCTTCGGGAGCACAGAGCTCCCAACCTTCTCGGATGCACAAGGCAGCATGTGGAGGATACAGAGATGCAAGCTCCTGCTCATCAATTGACAAGTCTCGATCATTGAATTTCTTCAAAGATGGTCCCACAAGCATGATAGCTTGTGCTTCCGGGTGAAAGCCTTGCTGCAGTATGGGATTCTCTTCAAGCCGCAAGTGCTGCAGAGATGGCAGATGTTGTGGGAAGTCTTTGAATGTGGGGATTTTGTTTCTGCCAGCAGCCAGGAGTTGGAGTCTTGGCTGTGATGATTCCATGGCCAGTGAGTCAATCTTGTTCTGTGCAACTGACAAAACTTCCAAGTTGGGTAGCTGTGGTAATCTTCTGAGAGAAGAGATTTGATTCCCTGCAAGGTACAGCTGCTGTAGGATCTTGCAATTCCTCAGAGGCTGGAAGAAGGATTCCTCCTCACCACCCTTGAGCTCATTGAAGCTGATGTCCAGCACCTTCACCCGCTTGAGACTCTCGATTCCATTGAGGTTTGAGAGCTTGTTGTCGCGGAGATAGACGAACTCCAACTTGGTAGTCATCAAATGGAGCAGACTTCCATCACAGCAGCTGCGTAGCTTCTGACCCCGCACATCGAGTCGAGCATCGTCGTTTCCTCCTTTGACATCTGCCACTGGCGGAAGCATCAGGAATCGCGAGGAATCTCGGGAGGACTCGAGAGATTTCCTCCGATTCAGCATGCTCGGACCTCGATCCGTTGCTGTCGTGGGCGGTGATGGAGGCTTGGAATGAGCAGCATTGTTGCTGTTGATGCTCGAGAATGAGCGAGGAGAAGAAAGCTTCGTGTTGTTGTTGCTGCCGAAGCTCAGACGCCGCTCTGGGGGAGACGAGAACAGCGTTGTGGAGGAAGTGAATCTTTTGTCGATGTGGGTTGTGCTCGGGGTAGGCAATCTCTCTGTGCCTGGGCTGGAGAACGAAGGAGAAGACGAGAGCGGAAGCTTGGAAGAACCATCTGCAAAGCTCGAAGTGCGTCTGCTGGGTAGTAGGGATACAGAAGAACTGAGCTTCTTCCGTGCTGCAGGAGGAGGAGTTGATGCTGCGCTCGTCGCGGCGCCATTTGCTTCTCCCTGTAGTTTCTGCTTGCTTGCTGAACTCGGCGATGGAGAAGGAGGAACAACAACAGGTTTGCTCCTGCCATCCGGGCTGCTTGCTGAAGCTTTTGCACCCAACTTCCCGGGCGTGCTGATGCTGCTGCTGCTACTGCTGCGCCTCAAGAAATTTGCGGGTGTCTTGGGTGTTAAGGGAGTTCGCGGGGATCCCGATCCCGCCACCGATGGAATGCTGCTGGTCGGTCTGCCAGAGGCTTTCAACGGGATCCTCTTCTCTGCAGCATCAGCAGCAGCCCACTTCCTGAGCTCGGCTGCTGTAATGTCCACCGATCTGGTGAGAGACGAGCGTGAAGACAAGGAGACACGGCTCCGACGAGGATTGCAATCTGCTGAAGTCGGAACCGAAGAGAAGGAAGCTCGACGAGAATCCGCAGTGGGCGTGGAAGAAGGTATGGAAAGCGGCGGCAATGCGCCTGACAAGCTCTGCCTGATCAGAGGTGTACTGGGTGCAGACTCACTCTTCGTCGTCGTCGTCCGAGTTCTCGTCTTCACGGGAGGAGGAAGCACGGACATGATCGGAGCTCCAAGTCTACGACTGCCAGAAGAATTCCCATTCCCACCATTCTCAGAATCTCTGGACATCTGGACTCCAACATCACTCCCACCATCGCTGCTGTTGCTGCTGCAGATCGCTTCTTCCAGCCGCCGAACTGCAACTTTTCCCCCAGAGTATGATGACCTCTGAGCCGCCCGAGGTGTTGTTGATCCCGAGGTACTACTACTACTACTACTACCAGCAGTGCTCTTCTTCAACAGCGACGAAGGAGAAGTTGTTGGGAGCAGCTCCCTGTCGAGTTTCGTGACTGCAGAAGCGACGTCTTTGGATTGCTTACCCACTGCTGCCGCAGTAGACTCTCTTCTGTTTCTACCCACATTGCCATTAGGGATCATCATCACCCCTGCACTTTCCTCGGGGAGAGACGGAGCTAGCTGCTGATCGTTCAAATCCTTGTCCTTCTCCCATGCTCCACCGTCTCCATTCTCTACCACTACAAGCTCCTCGACAAAATCAGCTGCTGCTGCTTCTGCGACTAGAGATCCATCCATCGCCAGACGCGAATGTCGAGCAAAGATCAAAAGCAAGACATGTACAAGTGTGGCGAGTTGGTGGATTGCTGCACATCAAAGCTCCGATGAATCCTCTTGCAACCCAACACCCGCACACATGGAGTCCATCCAGGTAGCACCAGGAGCAGAAGAAGATCCCACAAGGGAGCTCAGAAAAATGG
>Ga0209208_10010395_pt1 | contig 12082 bp, 9 predicted proteins | sample S1TSphfallax_3_FD_187694 | JGI IMG/M metagenome (GOLD analysis project Ga0209208, IMG submission 187694) | Host-associated microbial communities from peat moss isolated from Minnesota, USA - S1T2_Fd - Sphagnum fallax MG (SPAdes) (version 2) | ecosystem: Host-associated > Plants > Peat moss >...
CCAACGATGAGTTCAAGCCGCCCGTCATCATTCACACCTTTGCGCCCAAGATCATTCACACGAATCCCGAGAGTTTCATGTCGCTTGTGCAGAAGCTTACCGGCAGCTCCTTTCATCACACTCGCCGATTGCGACGCTGCCGCCTCAAAGTCGACGGATCAACTTCTCATGAGACTGCAGACAATGTCGACGCACTACTGCTGGATCACTCAGAACATCACAACAGCAGCGTCCAGGTCCAGCAGATCCAGCAGGAGCAGCAGCTTCTTGATTTTGCAGCTGTAAGTTCGCCAGCTTCATCGACAAGCTCTGAAGAGGCCGAGCTGCAGTCGACAAGATTCGCGAGCAGCTCGGGACTAGCTGCGAAGAAGAATATATTGAAACAGTGCGGCGATGCAGACGACTTGTCACCGAAAGGGCCGCTGCCGAGCTACCTCGAAAGCCAGCAGCTGCACGATCCCAGCCATGGCGAGCTGTTTTGGAACCCTTGCAACATGTTGTTCAGTGCCTCCGCTAGTTTCGATCAGGTGCAAGCTGCAACGATAAATCCCTGGACGGCTGTGTCTTCTAAACGCGAGCCTCTGAGTCTCGCTGGTCTCGACTGCTTCAGCGACCAGTTGGGTTTCTTGGCCGCAGATCATCTCATGGGGACCTCCCTCGACGACTACTACTCGGTTGCAAGAACTTGCAGCGCCAGTTCCACCAGACTCGGCAGCTTGCTTCAAAGCTCTCATCAGATCATTCATGATCAAGAACTGCATACGATGATGAAGAGCTTGGCGGTCGCCGGGGTTTTTGGAGCTTCAGGATCAACTCTCATGTCAGCTTCTTGCATCGATGCAGGAAGCTACCCGAAAGTCCTTGCGTCAGCTTCTTCCGGAAATGATTTGTCGCCGGAGCTTATGATCGACAATCTTCCGGCTGATCTTCTCTCGCCAAGCTGCATCTCACCAAGCAGCTCCACCACGATGTGGTCTTCTTCTTCTTCGTCGTCATCCTTGGATAATTGCAGCTGGAACAGCATGGGTTCAACAGCTTCTCGTGGGCCTCTCCCCTTTGCTCATAGCGGTTACTCTCCGACTCCCGGCACCATGGTTTCCCTCAGAGACATCCAAGCTATCAACATCGATGCTGTAGATGACCTCGTACTGATCAGTCGAGGCGGATTCTGAAAACAAATTAGCTGGCGCCCAGATCTGGTAGCTATAAGCTCCACTCCAAGCAAGTGGAGATCGAGAGCTTAATTAACAATCAAACACGTCAACAGCAGCGATTTGGCAAGAGCTGCAACAAAGTCTTCTATCCGGGGGCACTACTCCAGGGTCGAGGTACAGCACTTAATCCAGCTCATGAAAAGCTTGCAAAAGTTTGATGGCAGCTGCCGGGAATTGCTCTTCCTGTAAGTTTCTCAAAGCTAACAACAATGGTGATCATCAGCTTTGCTCCACAATCAGATCCTCAATCCAGTTCATCCCTGGCACCATTCTCAAGTCCCAGAGCTTAGTCGAAGTTCACTATGATCTAAACTAGTCCCTGAAGCTCAAGCTGTCCTCAAGCTCAATTTCCCTTCAAGATCAAGCTCTCCTCAAGCTCAATTTCTCTTCAAGCTCGAGCTCTCCTCAAGCTCAATTTCTTTTCAAGCTCAAGCTCTCCACAAGCTCAATTTGTGCTCAAGCTCAAGCTCTTCTCAAGCTCGTGGAACAAGAGATTTAGCAAGCTTGCTTGCTTGCTGCAAAGGGTGTTTGGTTTTCTTACTCGACTTGCCTTAAGCTTAATCTTGTTTAATAATTTGAACATATTTCAGGCAATTTTGATGACCACTAACTAATTAGGGGTGCTTCCATGAGTACTAAAAAAGCGATTAAACTAGACACAAGTTCTGTACATGTTTAGCATTTGGGTGTTGTTAATTAGTCCTCTAATTAGTCCCTTAATCCTGTTGTAAAAATGTTACACCTTCAGAGAAACTGACTAGCTGTAAACACGATTAGCACCTGATTAGCATAGGATTATAGAAAATGGTTAGCACACGATTAGGATGATTTTTCTTTTTAAAATCTGTATTTAGAGTTTCTTAGAGGGGTTAGCTGGACTAATTTCAAATGTAATAATATTGAAGGCACTAATCCTGACTCCTGAGGTGATTAGATGTGGCCATCTGGAGAGAATTAGAGGACAATAAACCAGTTTGTGTGTAACATTCTTACTAGGTAGCAAATTATGGGCAGAAAGTTGACACTTGAGCTCATGCTTTCCCAAGTGTTAAATTGAGTTGATGCAGGTTTTTTTGTTTTTCTTTCGCCCCCAGTGGACATATATGTTTGGGTTGAGGAACTCAAGGGGTCTCCCTCCATAATTGACTTGCTCTCTTCAGCAGTTTTCATCTTCACAAAATTTAAAGAAATATGTAGATGCATGAACCAATGAATGAATGAGTTGTTTCCAAGGAGAGGCTTCTGATTCACATATCATATGCCTTTGTTTTTGGCATCTTCATGTCTCAAGATCCACATACTAGAAAACAGGAGAGAACACACTCTGTGGCCACATTCTGCCTCCTATTGAGTCAAAAGGGTGTGTGACTCAATAGGAGGCAGAATGTGGTGGATCCTGAGCTGTTCTCTAGTGTAAATGTCCATAGATAGGTTGTAAACTACAAACTGTTGGTTGTTATGTAGCATATGTAAAGTAAGAAACATCAGAATTCGCTGTAATGTGTCTGATTCTCCCAATGAAGAAGGCTTTAAGACTTGCAGAAACCAGATCCTCTGATGGCAGAAAACTTCAAAACCTGCAGAATCCAGCTCTTGTCAATTGGAAGTGTTTCTTCATTTAGTGCTCATCCTAACAATGCATATTGTTCTTACTTTCTTACACTCATACATTCACCTTCTTGACTGAAGCCTCTTAGGGGCTTATTTAAACCAGAATCGGTAAATTTGAACTTGGAGTACCTGATTTTAATGTAAGCATGGATGGCAGATTTATAATGTTTAGAGGAAACCCGAAACTTTCAGAGTGTTTTTTAAGTCTTTTGGGGGAGGTACCCTACTTCCAAAATTTGGTACCAGTGTAGGTGCTGGGAACATCCCATCTTGGCCACACCCACACACCCACTTCCCCAGCCACCCCAAGTACCTCCCCAAAAGGCTTTGAAAAACTCTGAAAGTTTTGGACTCAGAAGAGGGGAAAAAATAGAAACCAGAATTTAAAAACTGCCTGTTTCAGTTATTTCAAAATCCTCAAGACCGGTTTTCATGAAATAACTGGCAGCTATGAAGGTGGTTATTTGAGTTCTCAATTTTTGAGAACCATGGAACATATCAGAATCGGTTCATTGATATTTTGAGAACCATGGTCATTAGCCCTTATAACTGCTAGGGGTATGTTCTTGTTTTTCATAACCACCCAACACCAGTAGACACCATTGTTGGGTAGATATCACTTTTGTAAAGGATAAGTTCAGGCCGGTTCACTTGAAAAACAGAAATCAAAGAACCTTCAAGGCTGTTCAAATCTCAAATTTCTTCTATCACCAGATCTTTGTGGTACCATCCGTCCCTGATATCATAATAGTTGGAGATGTGAAACCAATTCTTTGATTTGGGTTATATAAAGTGAAAAAAGTAATTAATTATTTATTGCCTATAAAACCTAACCTTAACCTCAAACTCTAACCCTAACCTCAGAATCATGAGTTCTTGATGCGGCTGGTCCTTTCCTGGAATTGCTTGGGAAGTTTTTTCAACCTGCCAGATACCTGTCATGGTCACATCCAACAGATTTTCTGACCTGACCTTTTGGGAATTATTTAGAAAATTTTCAAAACACATTCCACTGAGCATTATTCTTAACAAGACAGACTCCGAATGAAGCTATGCAGCAAGCAGCCCTGCAACCATACAAACTATCAGTGCATCAAAATTGGCACAGCTAGACCATTGAAACCTATTTTGACCTGTATGTCCTGGAAAAAACAATTTAAGTATACACTGCCAGTTTCACAGCTTTGAGTTTTACATTAGTATATATCTATGAAATTGGAAAGAAAACAGCACAAAAACAATTTGCAGGTAGCTGTTGGGTTCCCCTGACACCAAAACTAAAACAACTAGAATGCGTGCAGTCATATCCTATGAATATCATTGACAAAGTATCAGAGCATGACCTTCATGATGAACTCGCATGACTAGCTGTTGTGTCTACTCACTGACTTCATCAGCTCCTGAACATCCACTCCCAACAGTGGGTGCAGATAAAAATGTAATCATCTGCCCAAATTTTCAGGCAAAAAAGTATACAAAAATTGTGCATAATGAGTTTCTGTGACAACTCCAGAAGCAACATGGAAACTCAGTCATGATGTTGATAGCATTCAAGAGACCAGCTAATCAAAAGAATCAATAATATCCTCCTTCAAGCTGCAACAAGCTTGTGATGGTAACCTTCATTTGAGCTTGCCACTTTACAAGCAGTCAACTAAGCCTCTAAGGCATAGACAGGCCTACATATAGGGTACTAGTGGTTGTGGCCTCCTGCAACCTGAGGATATCCTTTTACTGCTGATATCAACAAAGAATTCAGAACTGTTTTGACTACATAGCACCTGATTTACCAGAAAATGCCTTCATCTGCTCATTGTACAAAACCTGTTTCTCCAGTTGGTTTTATTATTCAAATAGTCCTTTCCAACGGACATAACCAATGACACTGAAGAAGATGGAAATGCAAACAACCACCATGGAGCAAACAAAAGGAGTGAACCAGTTGTTATTATCGTATATAGGAATAGGTATGTTCATGCTCAGTGGCCCAACTATTGCCATACCCATTGCAAGGGACAAAGCTGATGCCCCCAGCATTATCTGAAACTGAAACAGTTGATTTCGCTGGTAGTCAAGCTGAATGTTAATATAGTCTTCAGTGTCACTTATGTACTCGCGTACCTGCAATCCGAGATTCCTTAAATCAGTTCACCAAACCATGCCTTTCCTAGCTGCTGCAACCCAAAGGACTACAATTATCAGCCAATGACATGAATGAAAACTTAGGCTTGTTCAATGCAACCAACAAAATTATTATGTAGCAGTTGCAAGGAGGATTCAGCTTGTGGGTTTAACCCAAAAAACAGCTCAGCACCACCATGAAACCTAATTGACACAGTGTACAGCTGCCTGGAATAGTAAACTGAACCCTGAAGCCTCAAACTGTGACCCATGCACACTTACCCCCTCCACCTTTGATGTAATGCTAAACTGCACCAAACTCACATAACTGGATCTGGCTATGATGTCTCATGAATAAAAACAACCACTGCAAGGGGCACTAATCATATGTGAAGGGAAAAAAGAATTGACACTCACCAGGGAAAGCTTGTTGAGGCTGGAATCAACCTGCATAAAATAAGCCTCTAGTAACATCTCAAGCTCATCCACATCAAGACCACTATTCACTGTATGTGTAGCTGTGCTCCGACGGCTATGGCCATGGCCTTTTAATGAAGCCAAGCGAAACAGTTTTCGGGACACTATTGAACTTGCAGTCCCTCCATCATCTGAGATTATTGTGACAAGAGGAGAATCCATGTGCTGTGTCTGCTGCAGTTTACGGGTCAAATAGAGGTCTGCCATGTTCTCATCATCGTCCAGTAATTGTACCAATTCATCCCGTACCTGTTAAACATCATAGAAGTGGGCAATGGATACATTACCCTAATTTCCTTCTGTGGATATGTTTCCACAGATCTTGCGATTTAGGGTCTATATACCAAAGAGAAGGCACATCTACAAGAAAATTCTTAACTCAAAAACAAAAGTTCTTCTTCACAAGCACAAAAAATGGATAAAGTCAGCATTGTTTTGAAAAACATAACCTTCTGAACATGAGCAGTGAGCCGAGTAAGCTGGCTCTTCACCGATCGGACAAGCTCCAAGTTACTTGTACTGATCATCTTTGTCAATTGGTCCAAAGCAGGACGTGCTTTGTGCTCCAATTCCCATACTTTGGTCTCCAGATAGTGGCAAACAACATCTAGTGCAATTTCAAGCACACGGAACTCAAATGGAAGCTGCTCTGGCAATCCTTCCGACACCATAGCCTGCATGCCTCCTTCCTTTTCTATTTGGTTTTGGAGCAAAAGCTGCTGCTGGAGTTTTTCAGCAAATGGAACCACATTCGGATTGTTTGGATCCAGAAGATACACTTCCTCTGCTGTAATAATCGTCCTTATGTACTCCAAATTGACCACCATGGCATTCTCTCTTGCTATTTCACAACAGAGTATGTGTGTTGTTAAGAATCATCTCCTCATTATCATCACCACTACAGAAGCATGAACCCTAATTTTGCAAAATGATTCTGTGGAAACTGCTTGTCATCTTGCTCAAGAAATCCAGATCTTTGGTCACAGCACATGGAGAATCACATTGATAAAGTATGCCTGAAACAGAAGTTGTGTGAGATCAGATGCAGGAAATACACATATAAGAAAATTCTGTGAGCTTCAAAGGGGGAGTGAGATAACACTTTACTGACCAAGAATATGTGATGACTGTGAGAAGACAGGTCCCAAAATGCGGAGATCACGAGCAGGAATTGAGACACGCTGAAGTATTGCATTCCTGTCGCACTCCAAAACTTCTGAATTGCCAGCTGCATCGAAGCGCATCCATAACTTAGCACCAGGTTTTTTCTTCTTCAAAATAGGGGCCAGGACCACCTGATTTTCCACTCGCTGTGGAGGAGGAGCTTGCGCAATTCCCCTTGCTCGTTGTTGTTGCACAACAAGCCTGTCCACGGGCCTCGCAACCACTGCTGGCTTCCCCATTGTGTGAACAAAAGCAAAACGGAAGGAGACATTCACATCACCTTCTACCTCTGCAGAAACCACTGCAGGACATTTTTCAAAGCAGAAAAAACACGAGATCCTCAACCCCCGGCGCCTCAAATACGGAAATCCAAAACAGATCGTTCAAACTCGTGGAGGAGGGAGGAGGAGGAGCTTGATCTGGAAACACGGAGCAAGCGAGCAAGCGAGCTCCAGAGACAAGGACAGACCCTAGACCAGGCGGCCTTGGTTGGAACCCTCGACCCCGAGCACCTCAATTCGCAGGGACCCTCGACCTTGGAGGACCGATCCTATTTTCATCCTCGAAAAAGAAGCCTACTCCGAACCCTAGTGAGGAAAACAATTAAAGCTCTCCTGGAAATTGACCGGTGTAAATGGTAGGTCTTCTTATGGGCTTTGTTCTTGTCATCCTGGTCTCTTCATTGTTGCAATCAATATTTTTCATCGTCTGCTTGATCTTGATGGTTGTGATCTAGTTTGTCATTGTGGTCTTTTCATTGTTGCAATTAACAACTATCGGTTACCATTTCCTTAATTTTGATGATCTTGTGGTTTTGCTCATCGTTGTGGTCTTTTCATTGTTACAACCAACAATTGTTCTCATAGTCTTCTTGAGCTTGTTATCTTGGTATACAAATGCATGAGACATGAAAATATGAAATCGATTGAAATAACTAGATTTGTTACCCCATTGAGCATAAATCATTTCTATGCAAATGAGAAAATATGAAAGAATGTATTTGTGATTTTTTTAGTAATGTTGTGGTTATCAACACATATTCCCATAGCAACATCATTATACACATCCCAAAGACCATCACTCCCCATGACCTAGTCAATAACCTTGCCTACAACTAATCTAACTTGATTAGTGCAAAGTATTTAACATTGAGAGCCTCTATTTGACTATCCAATATTTGTTGATGTCCATTCAAGGCAAGATTTAAAATAAAACCTTCAACTTTTAAGAGATTGGAAACAAGCCCACATTAGGTTCAGAATCTAAAACATGGTGAGCAACTTAGCCTTGGTCAAGTAGTAGGGAGTATTTGACATGTTCTCCATGCCTCCAACTACCATGACATCATTTAGCTGTAGATGTATGTTTTGTGTTGCCAACGTTGTTGTTAATAGCATGAACGTAGAACACGAATTAAACATAATTCCAACTCCATGACACCACATGATCACATAAAAGAAACAAGAATAATTTGACACAGAAAACATTTGGCGATCAACTCACTACGTCAAAATGTGTCCTTTACAATTGCATATACGATTAAATTTGTAATCATATAAAACAAATCTAACTACATATGACTACATGACTAGCCAGTCCACGTCGCATACAACATGTAGTCATTTATGTGTCCTAATTGGAAACATACATATGACTATATTTTGCGACTACATAATTATGAAGGATATATATATCCCAAATTATATATACACACACCTTATATATATGTGTGTGTGTGTGTGTGTGTGTGTGTGTGTGTGTGTAAATAATTTAATATAATAATCACAATATAAATATTAACTAATTGAATGGTTATAATATTAGAATTTTTTTTTATTGATGTTTTTTTCATCATATGATATTTTGACACATGGCATTACATAATGTTAGCTTTAAAATTTGGCTAAACATGTTGTGTAAACATAGCGAGGTGTTTTTTTATTTAACCAATGTTTTGTTATAAACATTCCACAAATGCCAACTTCAATATTTAATATCTTATTGATATTTTGTTCAAATAACAAAATTAGAAGTTCATTGTTTTTTTTTTTTCAATGATACACATTTATATTTTTCTCCTTTTAAAAAATGTAAACTCATAAATGAGGAAAACAACGCTTCAATTTTGTTATTTAATAAGATTTCAATGATGATTCTTCTTTTTAAAGGTTCAAGCACATGATTTAATTATAAATGGAATTTATTAAAAAGTAACATATTAATAAATTATGATATACCTCCCACATCTTAAACCTATATTTGATTGAATTTTTATATTATGAAAAATTGATGTATTTGATATATAATTTATTCACATAAAATATTCATAAATAGATCATAAATACTTTTTATTAAATAAAAATTTAATATTTTTATAATATTTATAATATTTATTATGTAAAATATCAACTTTTAATTTACAAAGTATCAAATAATGATATATAATTAGTATTTTTATTTTTATTTTTGTTTTGTAATATACTATGATAGTTTTAAATCATGATAGAAATTTAATTTAAATGTTTTTAAGTATGAAATATTGATTTAAGAATCAAATAATTTTATATAAATTATAAGATTTATGATGTAATAGATTAGTAGTTTTAATATTAACTTTTAATTTACAGAATATCAAATAATTAATAAATGTATGAAATTCTAATTTTTAGTTTGTATATTATAATATATTATTATTAATTTTTAAATGATAAAACTCAAACATACATTAAGTAAATGTATATTTAGTTGCATAAATGAATGTTTATGGATGATGTCAATAATTTTTTTGTGTTATTGAATTTTTTTGAAATATAGGCTATAATTAATCTTTTTTATTTTTTATTCATGTAATTTATGAATTTAGTGTCATAGAAATTGATTAATTAATCTACATTGTTTTAAATTGAACAATACCAAATAATAATAATAATAATTCACATGTAATCATTTATGAAATGCAGTTGCAACATAGTTGCAAATGTCACAACATAATCATGAAAATGACTAAAAGAAAGTGACTATGAACAAAATAGGGACATGATTAAGAAAATGATTACATGACTAAACTTAAACATAGTCACAAATTTTTTTAGTCATGAAGGACATGTTTTGGCATATTGACTTTAAAAGGCAAATATGTCATAGATGATGAGGGACATCAAGCACCTTCAAAATGTAATCAACCAAACAACAAGCATAGGCAATTCAATTTCCAAAAAGCTAGAATGCAGAAGAACTAGGTTTAAAGATTTTTAGCATTGATCAAATGTTATAACATTAAACCTAGGGTAGTAAAAATGAACAAAAATGATTTTAGTGATTGTAGGACAAAAATACACCACCCATGAAACAACCTTCAACTAAAAAGATTACTGAAAAACTTTCACATAAATTAACTTGATCCACTTAATATTCAAAGCCAAAGGTACAAAAGTCGTATTATCTTTGAGGTGACAAATACTAAACATTTTGACATACAATATCTACAATGCCACAAAATAAATATAACAATGTCCAACCACAAAATTCATTGGGGAAAGGCATGTGGCAAAATACATTTTCAAAAATCTAAAAACCAACATCTATGAAGTAGAAAACAAAGTTTAACAAAAAATTTGTTAAAGAATGCACACATCCTATATATTGAAGTGCCATGTTTAGAGCTTCAAAGACCTCTATAAAGACACACATCATAAGATGGCACACATTCCAATTGTGAATGAAAAGAGAAAATCTAAAATATTCATGCAAGACCTAATTGCTAAACTTTGAACTCAAATTCCAACTATAAACCCTTCACATAATCTTGATATTTCTATTCTTGTGGTATAAATTTTGAATGGGAACAAATATGTAAATTTATTGTTTAATAGTAATGGTTTCTAGTAGCAGCCTATTGTCAGAAAGTTTATTCTTTCCTCTTACATTAATGCTTTTTGCTAGCACAATTTCAAAACACAATTTGATGAAATATTTATTGCACCTTCACTTTGTTTCTATTAGGTTGACAAAGGTGAGAATTGCAAATGTCAAAATCCAAGCATGGATACACTAAATTGTCATGAAGGGAAACACCATGTTGTTAAAGTTGGCTCACATACATCAAACACTAAACACCACTCTTAAACATAAAAGGGGGAAAAAACTATAGAATGGGCTAACAACACCAACAAGGGACAACAATTTGGAATCACAATTGGATTTGCAATTGTAGGGAAAACTTCAAAACTATGAAATTCAGATTTTTTAAAAGTTGCAAAATTCCATCAAAACAACAACCTGAAACTTGATATCAAAGATGGATATCAAAAAAAAAAAATCATACAAAAAAATCAAGAAAAATTTTACTTGTTGAAAAAAAGTCTCAAAACCATTCCCATGAGCTTGTGTGGTGATTGTAGTTGCATGCTAATGAGTTACTACTCCTTTCACAATCCCGCCAACATCATTGTTACTGCTAATGGGATCTTTCTACTCCTAGCCACCAATTTCTCCCATTGGTGGCATTAAGGTTGTTTATTTATGAATGGTGTTAATCTCCTTGAAAGAATATGAAGATCTTACAATTGATTTAAGCTTGGATGCCCATGCTAAACTATTGAGCCAAGCTAGAACAAGTTTCTATGGCATGTTGTTGTTACTTCCCATTGCTATATTGTACTACTTACTATATTCCAACAACTTCATGAACCATTTTACATTGTTGGTGTCGCTCTCACTTCTATTTTTTGGAGTTTTCCTTTTCGCAATTTCTCCACACCCCTTTTTTCATAACTAAACCCTAGCAACAAACAACATTTCTCCCACTCCCCAAACCCTAAAGCAAAAAGAGGAAAAAAAAATAAATCACCACAAAAAGAATGAAATCTCACAACTATTTTAGGAGGAGAAAGCACAACAATTGAAATCATGAACTTCCAATCCTTTTGCAATTAGACACCATATCCATAGCAAACAATCAAGTTCATTAATTATTTATTTATTAGTTGTTGAAAATCAGACTTGATTTTTAAATTACTCTTTCAGAAACATCACCATCACACATGGTCACACATAAGCAAAAAACCTTCAAAACTCCAAAAATTCATTGGCATCTTACAAAAGAACAATTTATCTTCTCTCTTTCTTTCTCTCAAAGTTGTGAAGCTTTGCATCTTTCTTGGAAAAGGCCTGTTGCTTGCTTGCAACACAAGAAGAAAACCAAAATACAATAATAAAAATGGAAAACAAACTTCTCCCTTTATACAACCTTCTTCTACGGCCTCTCAACTTTCACTTTTCCAACCCAAATAACATGAGCCAAATCATTGTTTAACTTGAAATTCCCAAATTTCACAACCTCCACTTCATGCAATGCAAGCACTAGATTCTCAACCCCATGACTCCTACAATCCTCCACTTCATGCAATGCAAGCACCAGATTCTCAACCCCACAACTATTGCAAGTCACTGAGATCACACTCCATTCGACCGTGCACTTCCCACCCTACCCACTC
>Ga0209208_10010396_pt1 | contig 12081 bp, 5 predicted proteins | sample S1TSphfallax_3_FD_187694 | JGI IMG/M metagenome (GOLD analysis project Ga0209208, IMG submission 187694) | Host-associated microbial communities from peat moss isolated from Minnesota, USA - S1T2_Fd - Sphagnum fallax MG (SPAdes) (version 2) | ecosystem: Host-associated > Plants > Peat moss >...
TACTTAATGAGAAGTTCCTTGGAATACTTACATTTCGTTTTTTGCATCCTTTTCAAAGACTATAAGCTTAGATGGAATAATGAATACGTAGATGACTAGTGCACCAAGGTGTTCATAATGTTTTGACCTACAATCAATAATTATTGAATAACAAGTCGAACTATTCCAATATTTAAAATAACAAGTATTGAATATTTTTTTGGAAAATCTCATTATTTGGTATTTTGATAATTGAATGATTCATGTGAATATTGATCAATTATTGAACAAATGAATATTTAATAATATGTTTCAGGTTTCATAATAGAATATATTGAACATTCAACAAGTAAAAACTGAAATTTTACTCAATAATTAATATCATTCAATTTAAGAATATTGAATAATTAAATAAATATTGAAATACTATTGAAATTTTCTTAACTATGTAAATAATGTATTGAGATAAATCCAAACTTTCAAAAGTCCAAATTTAACAATTGACCATTTTAGAACTAGTTTGGAAATCACTAGATTCTTAACCAATAATACTAATGGTGTTTTGTCTCACTAGTTGATCTAAAAAATGGATGTTAACAAGGTTTTGCTCAAATTCGATAGAAAATTTAATACTAACACCAAGTTTAAAAAATCTAAAATAAAAATTTACTCCAAAATGAACTAAATACCTACTGATTAATATAATTTTTATATTCACATTATGTGGAACAAAATAAAGTGCTTTTGGTTTACTACATATGCATGGTTATGTTTCCTTTCTTTTTGAAATCTCGTATATTGCAATACAAGGGTAGCTTCAACATGCGTTTGTCAAATAATTGATTAACTTTGGTCAAAAAAAAAAATAATCTCAAAATAGAATTAAAGATTCATCAATCTCCTACAAAGAATCTTTTTTGAAAATTTACAACATATCTTTAAATAATATAATTGGTGTGAAAACTACCAAGGTACTACAATATGGTGATCCTACTAGAAATTTGTGTTATAACAATACATGAGAAAAAAAATGCACTAATAGTTAATTTTTAAAATATTCAATTTATACCTAAAATTGTAAAAAATGTATATTAAGTAAAATAGGTAATTAATGACTACTAAAATTGTTAATTATTACAAGGGAACTTTTATTTCCTATTTTTCCAAGTAATTATATTGGCAATCATCTAGAAGAAGAAGAAGCCAAATTTAACTAAAGGTCAGATAATAAAGTAAAAGTTTTGCAAATCCTCTTTATTTTTTATAACCAATATGAATTCATTGTCTCAATATGGCAATTTTTGCATTTTGTTTTCCTAAAAAAACCTTCATCCAATTCACATTGGGTTTCTTTGTCACCATAATGCAAAAATTTGCAAAAAAATATATAACATTCATAAATTTTTCAAATATTATTATAACATTACCTCCATAACTATGATAAAGTGACAAAACATTCAGTTTTTTCCAATATAATAAGCATGTATGGAAAAATGTTGGACCATTTGTATTAACTATTTTTAGGTCTCAAATGATAATATAAACTCACAAAAAATACAACTATTACATAAGACATTCAAACCCGCAAATTTGATACCTACATTTGGGCTACATCCCAAAATTAACAGCCATTATATTGGTAAGCTTCAGTTGAAGATACTTAACAAAATGCAATAACACCTTGATTTGGATGTAAACTGAATTGCAACAAATTAGTATGAAAACAAATGATATATCCCCATTTGAATTACAAAATTTTATTAGCAATGCCACAAATTCTAAGGCAATGTAATACTTGCATAAAGAAAATTGCCATCTCATTACAAATTTGACCCATTGGCAATAATCATATCATGTTATTTAAAAGGTTTTGCAAAAAGGTGTAAATTCAGCTAGGAAATAAATTAGTTTAAGTAGGAAATAAAGAGGTTCTGTTAAGAAATACAAAAGTTTTGTCAAGAAATAAATGTTTAACCAAAAAATTAAAAAATATTCTTGAAATTAAAGGGTTAGCTAGGAAAAGATAGAAGTTTTGTTGAGAAACAAAGGTTTTGTTGAGAAGTAAAAGTTTTTCCAAAAGACAAAAAAACTTTGTGAAATTTCTATTTTTATTTTTTCAAAAAAAGTAATGTTTAGGTAAGAAAAAATAGAAATTTTGTTGAAACAAAAAAATTTAACCAAGAAAAAATAAAAGTTTACTTTATAAAAAAAAATTAGCCAAGTAAGGCCAAGATGTAAGTAAGGTAGCTACGTGAGAGGGTAGTATTGAGGTCATGGTTGAGAGAAAAATGATCCAAAAAAATAAAGGTGAAAGATCAACAACCCAAAAAAATTTATTGAGATACAATGTTGGTTAATTCAAGGTCAAGAGCTAGTTGAATAAACACATCATCCTATGGACATAACAAATATTGGTGCAGTAATGGGTGTTCGTTCACGTTGGCCCTAAAGAAGGTTATGGCAGCCCAATTTATTGCATTATATATAAACTTTAACTAATCTTCTCATGAAATCACTCAAGAGGAACCAATTATTAGTCGATACTAATGTAGTTATATAGTTGAGCGAAGTGTGAACTTGTTACTCATCTAATTTTTCTTCCAAAACAAGTTTTGTTATTTGATAAAACTTTCAAGGATAAAAATTACTAAAGCACCTATGGTCTTAAAAAAAATCACCTTCATTCAACCCTACTCACTAAGGGCTTTCCAAGAATACCAAAAGTGCACCCAAATTTTCCTATAATTTTTAGTTTTGATTCCAATGAATTTTGAACAAAAATTTGTTCAATATTCAATAACTTCTCCATTTTACGTCAAAACATTATGAAATCAACCCAATGCATCCTTACTCATTGAGAGCCTTCCAATGATATCAAAAGGGTGATAAGAGATGTGATTTGAAAAATCTCAATGCAGCAAACGCACAAAACAAACAAATTATCTTCCTTCATAGATTGATAACAACTGTGATAGATAAAATATCAATCTAGAGAGGGAGGCTCTTCGATCTGAAAGAAAAATGAATGGGGAAGTGGCATTTCAAACCAACAAAATAAGATTATTTTACACCCCGTGCTTTAAGCCCATCCAAGTAAATGAGATAGCATCTCTTTTCCTTCACTTGCAAGTTGTGAACTACACCTTTATTCTTTCCTCTCCAATATTTTATATGTTAGTCTTCCCACAAGCACAGGGAATATATCCCATCCAACTAAATGAGATCACATCTCTTTTCCTTCACTTGCAAGTTGTGATGTACACCTTTATTCTTTCCTATCCAATATTTTATATGTTTGTCTTCCACACAAGAAAGAAAAGAAAATGCGTGTATTTGAAAACTATGGCTTGGGAAGTTGCCTTTGAAAGTGTTGAAATATATGTCATATAATTAAAGGCCACTTTACATAGGAGTCAAGGGCTCAAATAAAAAACATTTCCTTTAATCTACCACATTGTGGCCCTGACTTGGGCACAAGGCAAATAAAAATACCTATCAACTTGGGAGGCCAATTTGCAACCCTTGAAGTCAATGCTGTTACAATAAAAAACTATTGTTTTGATAAAATTCACATTGTAGGATCAAAGTAAACCTAAACCAACCTTATAGCTTCTCTTTCTTCATATCATCTCTCTTCATTTTCCTCTTTTTTTTGTTGAGGTTGTGAACGATGGAGGGGGTTTTTATATTTTCTACTTGAAATATTGTCATGAAAAACACAAGAGTTACAAGAATCTTATGTCTAGCCATCTATGGTGGTTTGACTTTTAGGATTTCGGAGAAGCAAAGATGAGAGAAAGAACGATCCCAAGAAAGAAAGAATGAAAGCACAGTGTTAAAGGTTGCAGCCTCGGTTCATAATTACTAGCTTTACATGTGAACTCATTGACCCCAATCAAATAATATGTTAATAACTTGAGTCCAAACAACCAACCAAAAAGTGCTCAAATTTTCCATCATTAGCCTCAAGAGTTTTTGGCTGGACTCCTAGTTGAAAGTGGGCCTAAATCCCACCATTGATCCAAGATTTCAAATACTTTTGGAAAGAGTTGGCCTTTAACAAGTATTACCAAAACAATTGTATCAAGGGCAACTTCAACACATGTCAATTGAATAATTAATCAATTTTGCCGATTCCATGTCAGAAAGAACATTCCAATTTTTTTTTCATTTTCATTTCACAAAATTTAAATCTTTGAAACAAAATAGTCTTTTTTAAAAACTCAACATTGCCATGAATAATATAATTACTATTTAACCTACCAAAATATTATGGTAAATCAAGAAGGGTGAAATGAGTTGTTAGATATGGAAAACAAATTGTAGTTTGGTTAATACTAGACAAATCTACACACTAACTAAAGGAGGGCCATAGAAAAAGGAAACTCTTCACAGACCTAGCATCCTAAGTAAAAAATGGAAAAAAATATTAAACCAATCAATAGCCTTAAAAGTAGATTTGAAGCATTCTTATAATGACATATGGAATACAATGTGAATGGGTTGCAAAAGAATATGGTAAGAATGTTTTTCAAAGTATTTAGTGTAATGAAAAATATAAATAGCTGAAGCAAATATATTGCATAGTTAGTCACCATAATTTCAAAAAATCCATGATAATCACATGAAGTGCAAAATATGGAAGTGCATATATGCTATGTAACAATTTGATGTATACCCTTTTTTATCATATTCAAAAACATTACCCGTACTCCGGCAAGTGTAAATCTCAAATATACACTACCCTACTCGAGTAACACAGGGTAAGTCTAAAATATTTACCAAGTTCAGTACAACAATTTAAAGGATAACCAAAATATTTATTTATCACCAAATAGGGTATAAATTACCCTTTGCTGATTAGGCAGTAGAGTGACTTAATTACCATAATATCATAATCACATCATAAATTTGCTATCACAATCATCTCATAATTTTGCTATTTGGTTGGGAAAAGTTTGCCAAATTTTCAATATCAACAAATTGAAAGAAAAACCCTATCACAATATTAATTCTTTTCCTCAGTACAAATTTTGGGCATGAAAAGAAAATGTTCTACAGTTCTAGGGTAATATTTAATGAGAAGGTTGTGAATCTGTAGAATGACAATTGTTTGTTAATTGTGGAGATATATGATTATGATTCATCCCAAGCACAGTTAAAATTCCACACTGATGTTCATTTTTTCTCAACATCATAAAGTGATTGTTGAGTGTTTCAGGATCCTTGAAGAGTTTTATAGTCTAAAGACCACTAGTTGAACACAAAAACTCCAAGAGCAATTGGGTAAGAAACCACATGTAAAGTGGTGAGACTGTGGCTTACTTGATGGAATTCAATTGAATGTGCCTGCATCACCTTTCATTTCACCTGCAGCCCCTTTTAAAAGACAAGCTCTTTGTTTGAACAGCTGGTAAGGGTGACATAGTTTGGCCAACCTCCATGAGCTGGACAAAGCAATTTGATATTGTGAAGGGTGACATAGTCTTGCCAACCTCTCTATGAAGTAGACAAAGCAATTGATATTGTGCAGTATTTCATCTCTCTACAGGGTCCTGGAGCACTGTTTCTCTAGGAAATACATCCACTGAAACAGTTTCATGCCTTGAATCTGCACTCTTGTGGAGTGCAAAGCCCTGTGCACTTTGGGAGTGTCCCTGCCAAAAACCTATGCAAAGAAAGAGGATCAGGGATTTGGAAGTTTTTTGTAATCTTCTTCCTGTTCCCTTGTTTTCTTAGGTTACGAAGACTGATCATGATGAAGAAGTAATTTGTCACAATCTCCACAAGTTCGGTGCTTCCGAAATCCATACTCAGGAAGGAGTAAAGTAGCCATTGATTCTATTCCACCACTTAATTCACATTTTCTGCTTTGTGTTTTCAAGGAATTGCAGAGGACTGCGTTGTGAGGACAATATAGCATGGTCTTAATCTGTGTGAAGAAAAAAATTGTGATCAATGAGATTGTTTAAACTGGTGCAATGAATTGTTTTGAAGGGTTGCCATAGCGAACTAACACTTAAATGTTGCATGCCTTAACCATGTGGCCTATGCACAAGAACACACAAAGTGCAAGGAGCTTTTACCCAGAATTTTGAGCTTCTGATTTTACTTTAATTTTACTCAGGGGTGCACAAACCTCAACATTTGTATATGCATTTTCAACCTTCCAACCTCCTCGTACTAAGAAACAACATTATGGCAGATTACTTGTGTTGTTTGTTATACAATAAATGTTTGGGAATGTTACAGGGAGTGATTTTAGAGAATGAAAACAAGCTTTATTCTTCCTCTTTCTTGTGACACTGGTGGAGTGCTTCAACAAGCAATTGTTAGGTTGATTATGCTGAAATAACCTAGCTTTAGCAGACTGCAGGGATCTTGAAGTCTAGTCTTTAGATATCTTCTTTGCTAAATCTCCTAATTTTCTTGGGTTGCCATCTTCTTTTTTGAGCTTTGGAAATGTCATAGTGAGGGATGGGAGCTCTGAGATTCAAAAGGGATTTTACTATACTCGACTTCTGTCCACATAGTGCACTGCTGGGTTGTTTCACTTGGCCTTTAAAAAGACGGGACATTTTGGGCTATTGCCCATTTTTCCAGAGCTCTTCATGGCTGGGGTCTCTTTGGATTGGTGATCCAAAGAAACCCCAGCCATTAGGTTCAAGTGAATTAGGTTCATCTGGCAATAAGCAGTAATTTTGATCTTAGTTTTAAATTAGGAGTTAGAAATCTGAATGGTGGCCCAGCTTTAGATGCAGCACCCATGGGGTAGGCCACCACCCTGAAGGGGTTAAACTAAAATCCTTGTGAAGGACTGTGACAAGTTTCCTAACCTGATTGGATGTTTTTTCTAAATGCAACAGCCAACCAGCACCCCATTGCTGTACAATGCACCTCATAGCAAACTAGGTGAAACCTCATATTGCCATTAAACTGGTGCAATGTGTAGTAAGAAGTGTTAAGAATGCAAGGACCAAGAGTCTCTTTTCCTGGTATTCAGTCTAACCCAGCTTCACACTCACTTTCCCAGTCCCTAGTTCTCGCCCTGATAACAGCCGGATTGACTGTTCATCAACCAATGGCGAGCTAATTGGTGGTGGTCTGCTGTCAGGGCTGTCCACTTGGTAATTTGGCGAACACAGTTTTGATCATCACTCGTTAATGCAGCTGCACTGGCTATTCTGGCCAGCACATTAGTGAGCGATCACCAAAACTATGTTTGCTGCATTTCCTAACAATGTGCAGTGTGCACATGAAGGATTTTATAAGCAAAGCATTCTAAAATCAAAGCATTATAGCATCATGTAATGTGGTATGCTGACACTGAATGCTCTGAAACTGTTCCCATTAACTCAACCAAAGCATAATAGTTTCACCTCTGTTATTTTTCTGGTGAAATATTGCAAATTTTTGACAAAGAAATTGGGAAATTTTTGTTTCTCTACTGTAAGTTTGACTAAATTTTCTATTTTTTGTTAAATTTGCCCAAAATTTCGATACCAAGAAAATGAAAAAAAAACACCTTGTTTCACTGGTCTTTACTCAAGTCAAATTGTACACTGGTTTAGGCAAATCCAAAAATATTTAAACCACTAGAGTGAACCAACTGGCACTTGTGCAGCATCCATTGGAAGCCTATCATGGCCATGTTGTGCCTGAACCCCCAATAAGTTGACATCAGGTTTCATCTTCGGAAGTAGCCAAAAATATAGAAGGCTAATGTTTCTGCTATTTGTTTTTTAATTGCCAGTTTTGGCTAACTTGTCTTACGGTTGATGGCCATTTCAGCTACATCACAAATTTACTGAAAATAAAGAACCTGATAACCACCCTAAATCTAGGAAATAAAGCATCATGTAGTATTGCCTCCTGAAATAATGCTAAGAAATCTTTTTCATAAACTCAACCAAAAATAACAAAAATAAAATAAAATCACTGGTACTCACTGAAGTCAAGCTGGGGTATCCATTATCAAATCATAGATAAATATATAAACGGCCGGAATGAACAAATAGCCACTAATGCAACATCCATTGGAAGCCTGTGGGAAGTCGAGCTTCTTTCAACAATTTTTGTTTGCAGCTAGAGTGGTGATCATCCTTAGGAAGATGTAACAAAAATTCAGATCATCCCTAGGAAGATTTAGCCAATTCTGGCTATAAACCACACATGAACTACAATTCTTTCATCATCTTTTTATATTGTGGGCTAAACAGTGAAAACCAAGTATAGAAATCTGGTGAGTTTTATTATTATTTCTTCACTTTTAGTTTTAGAAAACTTCAAAAATTACTTCATCTTCAAAGTTTTCTGAATTCACTTACTGCCAAAATTTCACCAGTCAGAAAAAGGCCATGAGTCTGGACTATTTTGTGGATGAATACCAATTAAATTGACATTGGGTTTCACCTTGATAACCTATCTAATACAGAATAAATCCTGTAGGTGGGTAGAGAGGTAACATAATAGGCAACTACTAGGTAAGTAGATCCATGTGGATGCTGAGTATGTAGGTGGGGCTAGTGCGTTCTTAGTACCGAATTTACATGTTACCACTATACAAGTCATGTACCCAAAGAGTACACATTCTGTTCACCAAAGATCTCATCTTCACATTTCATTCTGTTGACACCTTGTGGTGATTTGTATAACTACACAATTCCGTTGACACCTTTCTGGTTTTTATATCACTCATTCCTTGAGTTCAACCTGTGGCTCAAAATGCAACTATGCAGGTTCTTAGTAGCATGAAAGATGAGCAGACTTTTTCAACACTTTCAGTCATGAACTCAAAACTAATAAAACAAACTAAATGATCATCTCAAATTGGTTGTGGTTGTGGAACATATTTGGAGAACAATCTTGGTAATTTTGTATTTTCCCTTATGGTGTAGTAGCTTAGGACAATTGGCAGAAGACAAAGACAGGGTTCAAAGATTAGTTATTGTTTGCCTCTTAAATTAATAGCTTGGCTACAGGGCACTATTTTGTATGATGACATTCTTGCTCAGCAACACGGCATGGTTATATGACAAATGAACACAATCTAATGCAGTAACATGGCAAGTTCAACATTTCATTGTCAAATAATAATTTCATTCTGAAAATTCTGCGTCAAAAAGAATATCCCAAAAAATTTCAAAAAAATCCTTATTTTCCTTCACAAATCGTTCTTTGAAATTTTATTTCTTTTGAAAATTCCAACATTTCTTAAAACAATCCAATTAGTGTTGAAGCTGCCAAGGTACTTCTGTATAGCATGTAATCTTTTCCTGATTCTACATTGGTAGCGGGCCTCATCCACACACAATTCAGCTCTTTGTTCAGCTACCTTCTTATCAGGCTTTACATTGGCTTACATTTGATTTGGGCTTCAAAGGTAGTTTTGATCTTTTTTCATTGATTTTACTATCAAATTTTACTCTAAATCATACCTTTACTGCTGAATCATCCTCCTCCTTCCTTCCAGTAGTGTCATGAGTCTTAACCCAGTATATCCTGTTGTTTTTCCTCTACATTGGGTGTATTTTTTTGCTTCTTTATTTCTACTTCGTTCATTGTACAAGAACTCTTTAGCAAGGCCATGTCAGAGAGAATTTCTTTTACCAAGTTCTGATGTGATTGGAAGTTCATTTGCTAGGAACTTTGGAGGATGTTTGTTATTTGGCCATGTAATGAAAAAGTGTATTGTAAATGTCACCACCCACTGCTAAAAGAATGGCTTTGTCACTAAGTTTCCTTCAATGAAAAAAATTACAGACAGCCAGTTAACATCTAGTCCACCAAAACTCTGCTAAAGTGAAACTTTCAGACCTACCAGATGTGCAAAATATGTCTTTGCTTAGGTATACGATAGAGCTACTCACTGAAAATCTGAAGTCATCCCAAAAAAACACTCATGCTGAGTATCAGGTTGAAAGACTAGCCACCAATCTCTTTGCTTCAAATGAAAGGGAGTAAAATATGTAACTTTTCAGGATTTAAATCATCTCATGGTCCTACTCAATTCTAAATTTTGCTGATTACTAGAGTTACAGGCACCATTGAATGTGTGCCTAAAATGGGACTATAGAATTAAATAAGTACCATGTAATGAGTTATCACAAAAACAATTCTTTCCTTGCTACCAATCTGGGCATTCGAAGAATTTGTTCTACAGTTTTAGAGTACATAATTTGAAGAACAAAAAATATTGTATTCTTGAAACAATTCATTAACGGTCTTTGGACTACACATTGAACATTGCTAATAAGAGAGACAGTAATATCCTCATTCAAGAAGTAACAAGCATGCGTAGGTAGGCCTCCCGACATTTTAGTTTTTCCTTATAAAGCACACCCAAATGGGCTTTGGCATCTTTTGAAGAGGTCTCCAACTTAAACCTACAAATGTATCCATATACAACCATTGAGTCTACAATCAGATTTTGAAAACTGCTGAGGAAATAAATCTCACCTCACAATGTGTATGGCTGATGGCATGTTGGCTCTGCTGTTTTTAGCAGGTTTTCAACAAAATCATGAGAGATGATGATCTGTAAACCCAAATTTCCGCCCCAAATCTTATAAACCAGCACACCCAATGGGCTTTGGGATCTTTTGATGAGGTCTGCAACTGGAAGCTTCATATATACATAGTACATAACCATTGAGTCTACAATCAGATTTTGAAATCAGTGGTCGAAATTAATCTCGCCTCACAAATCAAATCTGCCTAAACAAATGGCTGATCACATATTGGCTCTGTCATTTACGACAGCTTTTAAACAAAATCATGAGATATGATGAACCCTAAACCCAAATTTGCAACCCAAATCTTACATGGATGTGAGATCTCTCCCACTGGCCAGAGCCAACAAAAACTTTTGAGGTGGAGGTTCAACCTGTAGCAAACAGGTGCAAAAGGAGAACTGAGTAAGGTATATCTTACATAATCAACAATTCCTGAAAGCCCACCTGCAGCACTTTGTGCTAAAGTATGCAGTTAATTTTTCTTCCAAATCACCAAAGCATGCACTTACTAATCACATCACATGAGTCCAAAGAATGGATTGACATCCAGGAAAGAAAGAAAAGCCTAACTATGATATGATAATGTGCTTTAGGAGCAAATGCACATGAGCCCCTTACAAACCAATACATGGACCATGGCATGGACACTTGCATACAGGAAGTCGTCCCCTGCAGATATAGCCAGCTCCACTGGATCAGCTTTCTGTGACCAATTTGGACATGTGGGCACAACCATGGACTGTGAGGAAAGCATATATGTTTAAATTTTGACACCTCAAATAACTGACTGCATGAGCACAATGTCCACAACAGATATTGAAAGGTTCTGGTTCAAACGTTTTAAAGTATTGCAAATAGCTTATAATTATGGTTGGTCTTGTTCCAGGGTTGGAATGGTGCCCTGTCTGTAGTCAGGACTCAGATCATCATATTTGACCTTTTGAAGTCCAAAAGCTCATTGCACACTTGTAAGAAGCCAGGTCGATTACACGGGTCTGTATCCCAGCATCTGGTTATCAGATTTGCCAGAAGAGTGGGGCAATCATCTGGTAAAGGTGGTCTTTCTCCTTTCAATATTTTTTGCAAGAGTTCAGTCCTCTTGTATTCAGGATGTGGAAATGGAATATTCCCTGTGAGAATCTCTGCACAGGTAATTCCATAACTGTATACATCCGCTTTGGGTGGATAGTTTTTCTTTGCAATCTCCTCCTCCTCCTGTGTAGTGCACGCACCCGTACTGCAAATTTTTAGTGTGATGACACAGGATACAAGTGAGGTAGATACCATCCAACATGTGCCTAGGCTCCCTCTTCTATGTAAAAATGATCATTCATAAAATATTTGTGAGATACCTGGGTGTAGAGCTCAGGTGCCCTATATGGTGTTGTTCCAATATCCTTTGTCTGCTTTGCATCTGTCGAGCTCATTAGTTTCGCCTTGGCCAATCCAAAGTCTGCCACTTTAACATCGATGTAACCCATTTCAGCCAACTCTGGAACTGATGTGGGGTTCACAAGAATGTTAGATGATTTTATATCCCGGTGGCCCACTCGCTGTTCATGCATGTACTTCAAGCCCCTTGCCACCT
>Ga0209208_10010397_pt1 | contig 12081 bp, 10 predicted proteins | sample S1TSphfallax_3_FD_187694 | JGI IMG/M metagenome (GOLD analysis project Ga0209208, IMG submission 187694) | Host-associated microbial communities from peat moss isolated from Minnesota, USA - S1T2_Fd - Sphagnum fallax MG (SPAdes) (version 2) | ecosystem: Host-associated > Plants > Peat moss >...
AAAGAGATAATTTTTTTATTTTTTGGAAAAAGAGAAAAAATAAAAAATATTTTTGATTTTTTTGTTGCGATTTTCATAAACCTTTAACTTCAATGAAAAAGCCAAATTTTTGGCTATTTATTTTTGCCTTGCTTTTCTACAAGTTTTTTTTTTTTTTTTTTTTTTTTTTTTTTTTCTGAAAATAATTAGAATATCTTTTTTATTGTTCATGCCTACTAACACATGATGCATATCCCCTACAATGTATTTGGGTATTAATATCTTTTCAATATAGCAGTCTAATTATATAATAAAATATTGGCACGAAGCGAAGATATTATAGAGTCTCTTAAAGCCCCTATGTTTTATTGCATTTGATTTGTAAGGTTGCCAATTCACTTACATTCGCGCTACCTAGACATAGTTTCCTTACTCGAACTTCACCTCTCTGTTTTTCTTTTTTGCTCAAATTAAACGGTATACAAGAAACAGTATACCATAGGAAAGAACATACAAAAATCTATACATATATATAATTTATTTATTTATATTTTATTTAAAAAAAAATTGGTGCTCTATATGTCCGACACAAGACTTGACTTGTTAATATATTATGGGGGTCTAGTCAACACCATGTGTAATTTTTTGCCATATAAATGTTACTAATCCCCCTTGCATGGGGACGTGCAACTACTATGCAATTTTCCCTTGTGCACTTTGTAAGCTTTCTATTTTTTCAATGCACTTTTGTCGGCAAAAAAACATATATTTTGTCATCATCAATATCTTATACCACGATATTGCCGATTTTCGGGTTCATATTCAAAATGGCGCAGAACACTTTCTCGGCCTTCTTTCTTGATTTAATTTGTTCAAAATTGAATGATGGAAAAACCATTTAAGGAATTGTGAAAAGGTTGGAAAATCTTGCCAAAGAAGATGATAGCCCTATAGATTTTTTCCCACGGTTGGATCAAGACCCAATCTAGACGAAAGCTTTGATTAATGTAATGAGCGGTCATAGTTGTCAGATAGCCATAAATGATTTCAACATAGGAACCAGCTTAAGCAATCGAGCAAGTGTGCAAGGACCTTAAACTACTAGGGGTTCTGATAAAGAATAGAGCAAAAACACAAAAATAGAACAACCACAGGAAGTAACCGCTTTACATCGTCTGACAAACGATGTGCGTGTTTAGAGGTCTCATAATAGCAAGGGGAAGGGAGACCAATTCAATCATGACACTATAATTAAAAAAACAAGAGAAATATTATTCATTTGTTGACAAGTTTTACCGACTAACAAATGACCTAAAACTCATAATCAAGGGCAACTATGTTCACATTTTAATCATAAGATTCGGGCAACAAAGAGCCTTGAAGACATACGAAAATTTTAACATAGAGTACACGGCCAAATATAAAGTACTAGTCAGAGACGGCCAACTTGTCTACAAAAAAACCATCATATTTGCCAAAACTTGATTTAATCTATAGAAATCTTTTTTTAATTTTTTTGTTATCAAACCTTCATGGCCTAAATATTATTTCAAATGATGATGATAGTTCAACAGCCCTTGTATTATCAAGCCAATCTATAATTACAGTCATATGGGCTTTTGGCTCTATTATGAGGCTATTTGAAGAAAGCCAAAAAATATGACATCGAAATCCATAAAGGATACTCTGAGTAAAAAAACCCCCACAACAGCCCATTTAGGCAATAAGCCAAACAAAAGTGAGTTATCCTTTTACCCCTATATTTGATTGACAATCACTTCCTATTAAAGAAATATGGTTGAAAAACGTATATATGGGCCCATAAATAAATCATGTTTGATTTACTTAAGTCATTCCAATATGATTATCAAATTTTTTTTTGCCATGGTTTTTATCTTCAAGCTTTCTGCTTTTATTTTTGGGTTCGGCCCCTTTATTTTCTCTACTCTAAGTAAAAGGCCAAAGGAAGCACTTTGGTAGCATAGCAACTCAAAGATGAAAGATGAATCTACGTAATGTGCAATAAAATGAAGCATCAAACAATAAAAAAAAGCGAACACCTTCAAACCACTCATGATGTGCTTTTTCATAGTTGATGATTTGCATATTAGGGTAATTAACTCAATAGGAAAAAAATCAAACTTGTCTTCTAAATGTAAATTGATGTAAAGGTTTAAAAAATGCCCACAAGAATCACTAGTTGCTTCAAGATGTAATATAATAGAATGAAGAGGAAGCTTATTAATATTAAGATGCAATTAAATGGAATTAGCAAGAAGTTTATCAACAGAAAACGTAACATTAGATGATTGAAGTTTAGTGCACTACACATAAATCTCATCTCCATTAGTGGACCACAACAATTCATCAAAGACATTAGTAGTCAAAGATGGTGTAATAGGACAGAAACCATAAGGATGTAGGTCAAAAAATTCATTGGATAAAGAAGAAGATGATGGTAGAATTTCTTTCAAAATTTCAAGAACAATTTTTCCTATAGAACCTTCGTTACATAATTCCTTCCTAGATGTTTCATCAATAGTAGAAGTAACATAAATAGTAAAAAAAGAAGAATAGACATAGAAGCAGGGAAAAAAAGTAGAAAAAGAAGAAAATCACATTACATTGTTTGAAGATGAAAGATGAAATTTAGATTGTAATGTAGAGGAACCTACATAAAAAATCTACACAGAGAAAACATTAAAAAAAACACTTGCACACATGAAACAATAATAAAATTTTAAAAATGACGAAAAAAACTTGGAAAAGAAGTAGAAATGCAAGCAAGGGGAAAAAGAAAGGACAAAAATAGGTGCAAACATCAAGTGCAATGAAAAATACAAAAATAATTGTAATATGGCAAATGCCATGATACCCTAACACCAATGCCAAATTTAAATTTATTAAAAAAAAATCATCACAAAAATCCAAAAAAAAAAAACTTGCATAGTCAAACAACAAAGGAATAAAAATAAGATATGAATGAATTTTTTTTTGAAAAGCAAGTTGAAAGAGAGGAGATGCTCATGGCAACGTGCAAAATTGAAATGCACCAAAATAGAAGTGTAACCATTGAAGAAAAGAAGTTGATTATCAAAATGAATGTAATGAAAAGCCGATAACAAAAAAAAATTGATCAAGTGTGCACTAAAAAGAAGGAAATCAAAAATACCAAATGGAATGAATGCAAAGAAAAGTCAACATCAACTATTGTTGAGAAGTGCACACTAAAGAAAAGGAACACAAGAACACCAGAATGAAAGAATGCAATGAAGAGTTGCTAACATCTACTATAAGAAGTGCAGAGTGAAAAAAAGGAACGCCACAATAGAAAAATGAAAACAATGCAATGAGAAGCCAACATCAACTACTGCAAAAAGTGCGCACTAAAATGCAAAAACGTAAAGAACAACAAACTGAAAACAATGTGACGAACAAACAAAACGACAACCACTATTGCGAGAAATGCACACAAAAAAGAAGAAAAATAAAAAAAGCAGGAAGATCACCTCAATAAATACCTATGGTTTAACCTAAAGCGATGGAAGAAAACAATGACTAGAACAATGTATGTGTCATTTTATGGCTTCTTTCCACTGAAAAGATGTGCCAAAAGAAACACCTTTAGGTTTTAAAAAGTTGGGGCTCTTTACCTAAGGGTTTAAGTAGAGTTTGCCGCCCTAAACCTTAAACCTAGAGCCTTGCCCTATTAAAAGAAATATTGGCTGAGACGCTGGAGGGGTGCTTCCGTGGTAAGTCTCAACGTACAAAATCCCAAGAAAATCCCCACGAAGGAAGGAAGGCTCCCATGGGCTCAAAAACAACTTCAGCTTTTTCCTTAGGAATGAATATATATGGTGGAAAGGCTGGAAGAAAAAGCTACAGAAATGGTTGTGGGTGCCAGAAGCTTATTGGCATGGCCACCATTTTGCAGCTGTGCATCCTGGTCATCGAACATCTTGGAGTGAGTAGTCGAGGATTTTGGCTAATATAACAACTTAGACGCATCACATATGTTTCTAGCAAAATTTTCCGACCTGGTTCATTGTATCGGGACTCTGCATGCACGACTAATTATTCTTCACTGAAAAGTGCTGCAATTGTTGTATTTAAAGCTAGCTCACACAACGGCTTCAGTGTCCAGACGAAGCAGCGGAAGAACCCAGCCAATTTCGTCCTACGCTCTTTGCAATTCGCATTGCAGCACCTTGTGGTAGTGCCTGAGCGCTCATATTACAATAGAGTGAAATTCTGGTGTAGAATCGATCTCGCCAAGGAAATGTGTTCTAGTGTGCTTCTGTAGTGTTTTTTGAGCTCTACTCTCTTGAGGTGGAGGTGGAAGCTATTACGGGACGTTGCTTTGGGTGATCAACAGCCTGCGGGATTGTTCAGTACAGAATTTGAGGTTTCTTCGTTCACCCACAGACAACAAGATGAGTAATACAGCAGTTGAGCAGCAGAACTTTGATGCCCAGGATCCTTTTGCGGGATTGGCATTGGTCACGAAGCCTGTGCCGAAAGCAGAGCCTGGTCACGTCGTTGTTCGCATTACTCTACGCCCCGTCCATCCCTATGATCTCTTTTCCATCAGTTCGAACAGGCTGCGCATTCCAGGCTCCGAAGGATTTGGAATTGTCCACGAAGTAAAGCAAGCATCCTTCTTTTCTTCAACTTCGTGCAATTTTTTTGGGAAGTATCCTTGCTCTTTTTTGAGTTTATGTGTGTGCGCGTATGTATCATCGTTGCTCTGGAATTGTGGCAGGTAGGGGAGGGAGTGACAAGAGTGGCGAAAGGGCAAAGAGTGGTGCCGTTTGTCCATCTCGAGCGTCAGAAACGGCAGGGGTCATGGCAGCAATATGTTTCTCTGAAACAGGAGCTTGTATGGCCAGTACCAGACTCAATTTCAGATCAAGCGGCAGCTCAATTTCTCATCAACCCATGGACAGTGTATGGCATTCTGACCGATCTCAAGGTTCCCAAAGGTGAGTATGTCTTGCAAACAGCAGCGGGCTCCGTGTTTGGCCGCCAAGTGATACAGCTTGCAAAACATTGGGGCATCAAAACCATCAACGTTGTACGGCGTGCAGAACAGAAGGAGGAGTTGAAGGCACTAGGTGCAGATGAAGTTATCTCCACGGATAATGAGGATGTAGCAGCAAGAGTGAAAGAAATCACGGGGGGGAAACTGGCATACGCAGCTCTTGACGCTGTGGCTGGCACACTCACAAAACAAGTCACTGCGAGTGTGAGAGATGGAGGTCAAGTATTCGTCTATGGAGAGTTGGGAGGCTGGGATGCAACCGTAGGAGTGGGAGATTTGTTCAGAGGTGTTCATGTAGCCGCATGGGTTCTTTCCAATTCGCTTGCTGAGAGATCCGAAGAGTACATTGACAAAGTTTCGAAGCTCATCGAAGCCAAGATCATTGTACCTCTTGAGGGTGAGACTTATGATCTTGCTGACTTCCAACTTGCAATCAAGAAATCAACTGAGGTTGCTCGAGGTGGGAAGGTGTTTCTCTCTGGTTAACAAACCAAATCTTCTGATGAATGAATCCAATCCATACTGCGCCAAGCAAAAACCATCTGCACACACAAATTCAACGTGGAGGTTTGTTCATCGAAACTCACAAGAGAATCTGATGGTGGAATTTTCTAGGATATTTTGCTTTTCCAGAAGAGTTTTACACACTTTGGTGGAACCTCCTGCTTTATCAATATGGAAGTCCGTGTTTTGTTAAAAGTTGTACAAACCCTAACTAGTATGTGATATATATTTGATATCAGCATATCACACAGATTCTGTGAATTAGTTCAAGATCAGACACAGCCAGTGCACACAGTGTTATGCCTCCAGTTATCTTCACCATCCACACTGGGGTCAAATTGTAGACGATACACAATCTTGGCTGTCGTTGTATGTGTTGTTTGCACTAAAAACATTATGACTCAAAACAATTGCACAAAACCTCTCTAGTTTATGTGACACCAAGGCTCTTCTTTCCAATGCTCCCATAATATTGATGGAATCACCATGTCCCACCTCAACACCTCAGACATTACACTCCCTTTTGTATGAATATTCCTCTCTCCCTCTGCGGTGACCTGCAGCGTTCCTGCCACACCCTTCCTCTCTGGCAACTGCATTACTAGCATTTCTGGAACCTAGGGTTGAAACTCCCTACTCTCCCTTGAGCAATCCTGACACCAAATATTGTCCCTGCACTCCTTGTGCACCAATACGTGCAAGTCAAATGACAAGGTTCCAACCAACACCTGCGTGCTGCCAGTCACCAAACTCTTGTAAACCCTCTAAAATTTAGTAGGTAAAGGACAGTAAAGTACCTTTTCTTGTGGTACAAGTTTAATGCCACAGCACATGAATTGAAGATCATTTAGCAAAATTCAAGGATGCAGCAAGCACTGGTGAAGACAATGATGAACAAAAGTCATGTGACAAGCTCTTCAAGAGTAGCATTTACAAGGTGATGGATATGCTGGGAGAATGCTTTCTCATGCAGCTGGTTCTGATCCCATATCAACGTCCTCAACACTTTCTACTCGTCCATTGGTCATGCCATGTTGATATCCAAAGCTACCAAGTCTTGCCCCACCACATCTTTGCAAATTCAAAAAATCATTTTTACTCAGAAAAGGTAAAATCTACAAATGCAATAGAAATTAAAGATATCTTGTTTTGGTTAAACATACACTTGATGTGAATCTCTTAGGGTAAAATTATGTGGGTCAACACTTTTAGTGGTCAGGCATCTATATTTCATTGATCCAAATTGCAAAACACCAAAGCACAAACCCCAAACTCATTGATCACACAACAACACAACTCAAAAACTCCAAAAATAAAATTCCCAAACTCACTAATCACAACTCAACAAAACAGAAAAAAATCAAGAATTGTAGAATTTATAACAATAGAACTCCAAAAATTCAGATTTCAAAACTTCAAAACTTTAAACTTTAAAAACTCTAGAAACTCCAATCCAGAAATTCAAAATTCTACAAACTCCAGAAACTCAATACCATAAGAACTCCAAAACTCAAAACTAAAGAAACTCCAAAAATTCAAAATGACATAAATTCTAAAAACTTAAAACTCTACATACTTAGAAATTTCAAAAACTCAAAAGCAATCAACTACTCAAATTCAATAGTCAACACAAAGTTCCCAAATAAAAAAATTCCCAATCCCAAACATGCATCCTCATGAAATCAAGATGTTCCTTACTCTATCATCCTCTCCACATTCTTCCCTTAAATTTTTTTATTGTGCTTGTATTATAGTAAGGAGATTGTTGTTGAGACCATTGTCCACTTATTACGAACAACAAAAAATAAAATCTCATGCTATTGGAAAGTTGGAAAATTAGGAACTATCAACAGTGCCCAATAATTTTAAAGCATGATTGATTTCAAATCAACAACAAAAGTGATCTGAGTAGGACAATTCTGAAGGTTGTTGAAGACATGGCGAAATGTTGTGTTTATGTTGACAATATGAAGCAGTGGTTGTGGAAAGATGGCATCCAACCTATCATACTTGGGCAACTTTTTTTCAAACATGTTCCAAAATGTGTCTTCAAAATCAATTGTAGATCCACTAGTTTTGGTAAATGTATAAAGACATTTTCTTCATTTGCAAAAACAAAAATAGGTAACACATTGTTCATGGTATTCATAGAAGTAAAAGTTGTAAAAACACTAACAGAAGAAAGATTGCCAACAACTCTAGAAGTTGACATAGCAGTAGAAAGGCCATCATTCATAAGATGATAATCAATTTTCACAACAACAAAAACAATCACAAAATTGATATCACCAACTCCATCAACAACTATGTCTTCTGTAGCATAGTAATGATTCCGACATCTTAGCTAGTTTTAAATGAAAGTACTTTATAAGTCAAATTTGGAAAATCATTAATGAATTTGTCAATAATGAGATGTAATTGGTTTTGACCAATTGGAGTAGTAGTGAATTGAACATCATTAGAAAACCTCCGTTTAGGTTTAGACTACAAGAATAGTAGATGTGCTCTAGGCTTATCAATAGGCCAAAGAAGTAGGATGATGATGAACAAGTTCTTTGAAAGTCGTAATAACATCAGCAACTAGGTAGTCAATGTCAATCAACAAAACACCAAGTGATGTCAATTTCCTAATTCTTGGAAACACCTTGACAAAACCTTAGAACAATAGTAATAGGCATTGAAGCCAAATTAAATTCACCAAAATTAACATTACAAAATTTAAAGCACCCTTTCATCAAAAGATTTAGCATGTAAAAATAGAGAAATTTGAAGTTCAAATTGCAAGGAGATGTAGGTTGACACGTTGCTTGTGCCAACATCCTTTGTTTTTTTTTCAATGAATAGAATGTTAGATTTTCTTGATTAATTTGCCAAGACCAATAATCGATGCTTGAAAAGTTGTTTCATTTCCAACACCTTTCACATAATGGTACCTTACATCTGTGAATATATTAAAAGGAATTGCATGTGTTTTACATGATTCCATGATTTGTTATTCCTACCTTTATTTAATAAGTATTTCAATAATGCATATGAAGGCTTGAATGGTGCAAAAAAAACAAGTCAAGAAACGTAGCAATAGCTCAAACCTACACAAGCACAAACTGATTAGAAAAGAGGTTAATAGCCCAAAACCTAAACAAAAATCCTCAACCTAAAACTAGAAAGAAACATCAAGTATAGACAAAATGTTTCTAAAAAATAAGAACTTGAAACTTAAACATAAACCCCAAACTTAAAACCTTCAATAAATCCTAAACTTAAAACCTTAACATAAACCTTAAACTTAATACAGAAAAAAAACACATAACTTATAAAAGATTAAAAAAATAGAAAGAAGAAAAACACATGATGAAAAGAAAACCGAATTATAAAAACCTTCAAGAAATGGTAAAAAATTGTACTTGGTTACAAGATGTAGGTTGTTAATTATTTTTTCAACATACAAAACAAAAAATGACAACATATCTTCAAGGTCCTTGATCAAACCTTTATCTTCAAGCAAATCAATAACAAATTTCGTCGTGTCAAAACCACGAAACGATCTCCATTCATTGAACACATTCATTGCCTAGACCTCTATGTGCTTGTTCATTTTTCAACTTCCCTTGTTAACATTTTCCAACTCCTTATCATTAATTTCAAGAAATTGAGATTTCAAAATTGGGTCCCTATCAGGAAATCCATAATTAGTCCTTTTAGCAAATTCATTCCTAATGGCACATTAATATGAATAAAAGGAAAAGATGCAAAAACAACAACATCAAAATTGAAATGGAAACATGGATCAAGTACATGAGGAGGCATAGGCAAATGCACGTAAATAAAAACCTCATTGCAAGGACCAACAACAAATGAAGATGTGGAGGCATTAGGAAAGAAACAAACTTGTGTTCTAAATGTAAATTGATGTAAGGGTTAAAAGAATGCTCACAAAAATCACTAGTTATTTCAAGATGTAATACAATAGAATGAAGAGGAGGCTTATTAATATTAAGATGCAACTAAATGGAATTAGCAGAAGGTTTATCAATAGAAAAGGTAACATTAGATGAATGAAGTTTAATGCACTGCACATAAAACTCATCTCCATTAGTGGACCACAACAATTCATCAAAGATATTAGTCGTCAAAGAAGGTGTAATAAAAGGTGTAGTAGGACAAAAACCATAAGGATGTAGGTCGAAAAATTCATTGGATAAAGAAGAAGATGAAGGTAGGATCTCTTTCAAAATTTCAAGAACATTTTTTCCTATAGAACATTCATCACATAATTTCTTCCTAGATACTTCATCAATAGTAGACATAACAAAAAAAAACCAATTAAATAGACATAGAAGGGGGAAAAAAAATAGAAAATGAAGAAAATCACATTACATTGTTTGAAGATGAAAGATGAAAATTAGAATTGTAAATAGAGGAACCTGCATAAAAAATCTATGAAGCAAAAACATAGAAAAAAAAACACTTGCACACATGAAACAATAATAAAAATGACAAAATGACAAAAGAAACTTGGAAAAGAAGTGGAAATGCAAGCAAGATATAAGACAATGTGCAATTCATTGTGAGGAGGTGAAAATCATTGCATCGTTGGTCAAAAACAGATTAGGAGGGGTGGGACTTGAGGGGACTAGCTACTTGATCCCCAATGTCTTGATTGAAGGAACCATATATGCAATTGGTCTTACTAAAGATGCACCCATTCCAAAAGATGACTCCAATGTAGTGGACATGGACATATGCGCCATTCTTGATTTGTTAGCACCTTTTGATAGCCATGGCCCAGTTACTATTGGTTCAATAGGTTGCATCTTAGGCTCACCACATTGTTCAATTGACTAATACCATTACATAATCCATGAGCATATGAATTTGTTAAGCATATGTTTGAAACATATATGAGTGGATATGGTAAGTACTAATTTCTACTTTGGGATTTGTATTAAAACTATGATCATCTAATAAAATTTACTCCTGAAATACATTATGCAAAATTAAATATAAACTACAAAAGCATAGTATGAAAATACTACAGTTACAACTTTTTGGACACGAATTCCAAGCACACTTGCCAACATAATTGAAAACTTCATATCTCTTCTTACTTCAGAAATCTATTGTACCTCCATTAAATTTTTTAGAAACATACAAAAACATACAAGGATCTATAATCCAAATGGAATAGGAAGTGAATTCAAAAGTTTCCTTACAATTTTTTTTTTTTAAAAAAAAAAGCAAGTAATTTCTAACCTACTCTAGCTTATCATCCCTTCACATGATGGTGATAAACTAAGAATGCCACTAGAAAGCAATTTTACAACTATTAACATTTGTAACCCTTCCTTATTCACCAAATGAAACCAAACGTTAGGTAGCTAAATATGTTAAGGGTTTTAACTTTAAATCTTAATTAAGATATTATCAACTTTGTCCACACCACACATTCTTGAATCACATACACTTACAAAACACATTTAAATTCACATCAACAACAATGTATTAATTAGTGTATGAATTATTGTCCATGTTGTGGATATATATATATTGAAGATAAGGATGTTTTCCATTTTGCTTTGACTATAATAGAGTTTTTTGCAAGATCAACCAAATTGAGGACCAAAACCCTCAATTTGGCTAAAAATGATGATGCATATGTTAGAACAAATTTGTTGCGAAAGGCACATTATTATAGAATGATGGGTTATCCTTTTAGAACCAAAATTGGTGTTATCATAGTACTTTTTAAAATTTGACACTTGACTGCTAAATAATTATTTTGTTTTTCAAATTTCACTTATGCAATAGTTTAAAATAATTTATGAAATGTCAAAAATAAATATAAACAACTTCTTTGATAAGTTGCTTTGGCTTAATTTGAACCTTTAACATAATGAGACCTTTTATAACATTTTTTTATTGCAAAAATTGAAGAGACATAATGTTTCATTAAATAATCAAATAAAGAAATGTTAAATGAGCTAGTGATAGAACTTGTCATTAGGGAAATGTTAATTTTCAAACATTGTTCAATGGATTCCAAGGAAATCAAGTTTCTTATTGTTGGTTTTTTGGCCCGCCAAATTTTAAGGATTGTTAGGTTACACTTTAGAGTGAAGAGCTCAGAAGAAAGGGAGGTAGGTGATAACGCGCTATACTTAAAAGACGCGGACGCGTGCCGCGCTTGGAAAGTATAGCAGAATCAAAGAAGCGATTTGGGATAATGCCATTAGAGGCTGGCTAGGCCGACTGGGTGGGAAAGATAAATTTTTTTTTTCGCTGAATGCCACTTTCAGCCTCATACTAATAAGACTTGCTACGCTGATATAGCAACCCTAGGTGAAGGACTAAGGTAACAGCTGGGCAAAGTAGCAAATTGAATTAATCTACCTACAAACATAATCAATAAACCCTGTCAAAGTAAAAGACAATATGGCATGACGCCAACTCTGAACATAATCAATTTTATGTTTCGCTTATGCAGGCCTGGCCCTAGGGGGTCTTGGTTTGTAAACTCGCCTAAAAATGGTTAAATCAACAGATCCTCCAGAATGACT
>Ga0209208_10010398_pt1 | contig 12081 bp, 9 predicted proteins | sample S1TSphfallax_3_FD_187694 | JGI IMG/M metagenome (GOLD analysis project Ga0209208, IMG submission 187694) | Host-associated microbial communities from peat moss isolated from Minnesota, USA - S1T2_Fd - Sphagnum fallax MG (SPAdes) (version 2) | ecosystem: Host-associated > Plants > Peat moss >...
CTGAAGCTTCTCGGCGCTCATTTGTGTTACACGGCGAATTCGTAAAAAAATTATTTCTTAATTGTTCGGAATTCTGAATGCTGGTTGTGGATATTCTGGACTCTGGACCTTGAGATTCTGGACCGAGCTCAGCACCTTCCGAAATCATTTGAGAGAAGAAGGGCTTGAATTCCAGGTAATGTCTTTGCTGTAGTGTTTGTGATCCGGAAGCATGTTTTGCCCTTGTGAACGCTGCACAGTTTTATCTCCATCCTGATTCTGTGTGGTATTAGGTTTTAGGTTTTAGTCGAAGAATTCGGTTGTCTAGTGGCGTTGTTCGCACATGTGAGCGTTTTTCCCTGCTGATGTGCTTAGATATTGTGCACGAACTTTGGATTTCACGTGGTGGATGCACTGACGGATTGCTAGAAGAGCAAATCATTGTTTTTTCTTTTATGCACTTCTGCCTCACGGTGCGATTTTTCTTTTGTTCTGGATTTCTTTTGTGTGCTGTGTTCCTTTTGCGGTCGAGGGAGAGGGAGTTTTGCTTGTACTAGGGTTTTACGGCCAATACAGTCTTTTTGTGCAGGTCCAAAGCAATGAGCACAGCTCGTGCCCTTCGAATTTTTAGGCGCTCAGATGCCGGATTGCTGAAAAGATTGCATCAGGGTGCTGCTCATCGCTTATTCTCATCATCTGAATCCCCTTCTGCATCTGCATCTACGCACACGGCCATCAATGCTGCAGCTGCTAACAGCAAGTCACGAACGTGGGATGAACATCGTCTCAGTTCCGACCAGTTGCAATTCCGTGACCTTGCTTCTGTAAGCTGTTTCTCGCAATGTTTTCCCAACAGCGCAGTTCTGAGGAGAATACACCTCTTGTGGTTTTCAAGCATATGATATTCGGTTGCTGATTTCCTTGTGGACAATTGATGCCAAAATGCTGTAACTTGGTTACCTTTTGTGGCCACTGCATTAGAGCCAGCATGTGGTTTAGACTTATGGGTTTAGCCACAAATACTTCATGTTGAAAGGATGCCAAATCTTTGGTGTGCTGAGAGTTTAGGTAGTTGCAAATTCAGAGGCTGTGGTGATGTGTGCTAACAGCTTCACTTCCTTAAAATGAGTGCAGGAGTTTGCACAAAGGGAGCTCATGCCATTTGCAGCTGAATGGGATGAGCGCAAGTATTTTCCTGTGGAGGTGTTGCGGAGTGCTGCAAAGCTTGGATTTGGTGGTGTTTTTTGTGGTCATGATGTGGGTGGCTCTCAGTATGAAATTGAACTTCTCTGCTCCCTCTCTGTCATGGGCACTCCCTGAGAGTTATGCTTTTGTGTCCCTTTTTCTAGCTATTGGACTGGTTGATGGATTGCACTATGGCTGTATCTCTGTTTTTTGCACACACCATGGGCACCACGTAAGAGATATAGTTGAGATATGAACTTTTGGTTATGGCTCAGGCACTCTTAATGCTTGTTGCAGATTGACTAGGGCAGATGGGGTGGTAATCTTTGAGGCACTGGCATATGGTGATGTAAGCGCTACAGCATTCCTAACAATCCACAACATGTGTGCTGCCATCATTGAAAAGTGGGTACCATTTCATTTGAATTTTTAAGGTGATTGCTTGTATGTTCATTCTTCTCTGTTTTTTCATTCTGTTCAGAGAGGGGGCTCTGAGGCTACATCTACAAGTTATGATTGCTGTCTCCAGTGGATGTCTCTCATGTAAAGCTCTTTCACACAAGTCTTGAAAACCTAAAACTCAGATCCTGGACCTAATTCTGCAGAAATTCACTGTTATGGTGTTTGTGCTATGGGACAGTTATGGTACAGCAGAGCAACGACAGTTATTACTACCAGAGCTTACATCCATGGTATTTAGTTCCCCTTTGACATTTTCTTGTTCCGACTGTATGAAGCATGACTTAGTTGTCAAAATATATTGACAGTTGACCTTTCAGTGACTTATGCCACATATGTATTTTGGTTGCAGGAGCTTTTAGCATCTTATTGTTTAACAGAACCCTCCAGTGGAAGTGATGCAGCCTCCCTCCAGGTTCTCTTCTTCTCTTTGTGCAAATTCTGGTATCCCGCTTCAATTTGCAGAAGCCCTAGTCTGGTACCATTTACTTTCTTTACATGTATAAGGTTGTGAGTGCATGTTCCACACTCTGGAACTTTTTTAGGTTGTTGGGGCCTCGCTCAGCACCTGTTGCAATCTACACACTTGTGAATGTCTGATGAGAACAGTTTGGGAAAGTGTGCTGATGGATTACCTTACAATGGCTCTTTGCAGACCACAGCACACCAGGAAGAGGGAAGCACTGACTACATACTCAATGGAGAGAAGGTTAAATCTCTAATTATCAAGCTCACTGAGGGTAACAGTCTATTTCTAGCAGAGGTTGATCATTGTAAGGGGAAGAAAAGAAAAAACATTTTAGAAAACACACTTTAGCAGTGATGCACAAAAGATCAATGAAAATGGCAAGTTCTCAGCTCACTAACGTGTTTTCATTGATGAAATTGGCTAGGAGGTGCTTTTACAGCTATGTTCCTGTTGCTGCTTCAGTCCTATGGAATGCTCTGTGGATACAACTTAAGGGAGTAACTTTCCTGCTGATGGAAGGCTCAGAAAACTTGTGGGGCAAAGCACTGAATGTTCATGAAAGCAGGTGAAGGACACTTTGAAATGTATGTCTGAAGACAGTGGAAGTGGATCTTATGCAGGCATTTATAAGTGGAGGGGGTGTGAGTGATATCTACTTGGTGATGGCACGCACGGGTGATCCAGGCCCCAAAGGCATTTCCTGCTTCTTTGTTGAAAAGGTATTTTGGTCAAGAGTCTCAAGAGTGAAAGACCAACTGTTTTGTGTTTTGGTATACAACTAGGTTAGCTTTTGTTTACTGATGTGCTCGTGGACATGTAGGATACCCAAGGCTTATCATTTGGGCGACAGGAGGCCAAGCTTGGATGGCGAAATCAACCGACAGCCTCTGTATGTAGTTACTTTCTTTTCTAGACCTGCAATTGGTGAGTAAGGAAGGCAGTGTGCAATACTAGGGAGACTCAACTAAGGACAGGCACTTTATAGTGACAATATAGGAAGGTGTATTCTGAGACTAAAACTCATGTCACAGGTTTTGCTGATATTTGATACTGTTATATGAAAATAGGAAAAACTGTAAACTTGGAATGGTGAAAATGTGGAGAGGTTATGAGATGCATGAGACTGGGGGGTTAGGTGATATTGGAGAACGTGCGGATACCAGAGAGGAATATGATAGGGAGGGAGGGTCAAGGCTTCAGCATAGCTATGGCAGCCCTCGATGGTGGTCGCATCAACATTGCTAGTTGCAGGTTCAATTCTCTTCTTATTTCATGGAGTCTTTTTGAAGTCATTCATCAAATCATCCAATAGGCTGACATGCAAGTTTGCTCTCAGTTCTGCAATTTGGTTGGCTTGAGGACTAATATGAAGTGTTTTTCCTCTTGCTGATCTATATATGGAGATCCTGTGGATGTAAAGCAATAACTTTGATGTAGTTGAGTTTCATGTAAGGGATTGAGAAGTATTTTTTCTGGCAGTATTGGTGGAGCACAGTTCTGTTTGGATGCTGCTCAAGAGTATGTGTCATCTCGCAAACAAGTAGGCCATACTGTTCTGGTACCACTAGATTCTAATTGTGGCAGGAATGTAAGCCCTATACCAAATTAATGGACACCTGAAAGCAATCTGGAACAATTGTTGGAAGTTGAATTGTTCAGTGCACTTATATTCCTATCTTCCACAACCCTGATGTGTTTTGTAGGCTTTACTGATTTCATTTTTTGGGTTTTGCAGTTTGGGAAGGCAATCATTGATTTCCAAAACACCCAATTCAAATTGGCAGATATGCTAACATCTGTGCAGGCGTCCCGCTCCCTAGTTGCCAATGCTGCAACAGCCCTTGACTCAAAGTCTCCATGGGCTACAGCCTCTGCAGCTATGGCCAAAAGGTATGCCAATGATATCAAGGAGCTCAGGTTTAGTGGGTTATACAATAGGTCATATGAGATGTAGCTTCTGCCAGATGTGTTAGTAGATCATGAATTGTGAAAAGTTGTGGCTCCAATGGCTGAAATGACCCCTTAAGAGGCTTCTTTTGTTCTCAAACCCCCAATGGAGTACAAAGGCTCAAATAGGTTCACTTCAGCTTTGAGGTAGCCAGATGAAGTATGATCATGGCTACAAGAGGTCCTCCCTGGCAATCTGGATCTGGAGGAAGTAATTGTAATTAGTGCTTAGCCCCACACTGTTTTTGAAACTATCATACATGGCATTGGCTGACTAGTTTGTACCTCTGAACTTTCCTGTGGATTCTTTCTCTTCAGTTCAGATAAATTACGGTGCAGGTTGATATTGGAGTTTTTCCTTGAGTTCTGAATTCCTTACTGGTGATCAAAGTGTAGGATATATGGATGTAGGGTGCACAAGGTTCTCTATTGAGGCAACATGGTGCTTGTGTTATGCAGGTTTGCAACAGATGCATGTTACAACGTTTGCAATGATGCTCTTCAACTTCATGGAGGTTATGGCTACTTGAAAGACTACACAGTAAGATATCTTTCATGCTCACCCTACATAAGTTACATTGTTTGTCAGCAACCAGGCTGATCTTTATTGCATATTCTTCTTGATTCTTGCCTCTCTGCAATTGTTTCCCTCATGGGGTCCTGTTATACCCTGCCAAGGGTGGTCAGTTTTACATGGAATAGGACTGAAACTTTTGCTTTTGAATCAATTAAGCACAGTAGTGGTTTCAACTGTTCTTTTAGATAACCAACCTGGTAAGAACTATATGTATTTAAGGAGCCTCCAGACCACTATCAGATTCCAGCAACCTGCCACTCACTGCTTGTGGTCTTGACTAGAGTTGTGTACCTTCCACCATACTTCACAAGGTGGTCTTACATTCCTAGATTGCACCAAATAATGGACCTCAGGACCTGTGAGTGTGTTGACTATGTCTGAATGTAGTAGTTTTGCCAAATGTTGGACTGCCATTTGGAGGCAGTGATTGGTAATAGGCAATTTCTGGCTGTGTTTTGTGTGGTGGTTCCCAGTTGGTCAGATGAATCTACCCCTAGGTACAACCAACTGAGATTTTGAGGAATTCCTGCAGGTGGAAAGATATGTAAGGGATCTCCGAGTGCACACTATATTGGAGGGCACAAATGAGATCATGCGCATGGTTATATCCCGCCACATGACCAAATCTCAGTCATAAATGACTTCAAACTTGAGTTCTCCTTTCTCTAAGGGCACATGATGTTTTATCTTTTTGAGGGTTGTGAAGGTTAGCATTTGTCTGGTGAGTTTTTTCAGGCAATGGGTTATGACGTATATAGTCCATTTGAATACACTTTAGGTGCGTGCCAAGAAACTGTACAGATATGATGTAAATGGTTACCATCAATTGGAGGAAAAGAAATAGAAGTCAATATCATTGAGAGCTCAACAATTGTCTAAGGTGTTGCTTGACACAGATGGCCAATTGTGAAGTGCATATCACTGAAATGTGTAGCCTTCCTTGAGTCATCCCACATTGCATAAACCTCATAGTGCTTTTAATTAAACCTATATTTGGTGAGAGGTCAGGGTGTCATATGGTCACCTCTGATCAGGTGTAAGGGTTCTCAGCTTTTTTTGTGGGTTGCACATTTATGTGGATAGTTTGTAATTTCCATGCATGGATATGTATCAGATCTGAAACAATTTTTCATGTGAACTCTATTCAGTTCAATCTAAACTGTACTTCAGCAATATTGCAGATTGACATTGTTGCAAGATATGGAATGGAGAAACATTGTTGAAATTACCTGATGCTATGGAGGATAGGCCATTCTTGATTACAGAAAGGAGTTGGGGAGGGAGGAGGGACAAAGTAGAAAATGAGCCATGGATTCAATGAGATTTGTGAAGACAAAGTTGCTACATGATCACATCAATTAGGGTTAAGGCACAAAGTTGAAACACAGAGAAGTGAAAATAGGTGCCAAGACTCCAAATGAGTGCACCTTTTAAGCAAGGTGTCTACGCAAGGTGTGACATAGCCTACCCTAAGGGACTAATAAATATGTGTTAAGAAAACAATGTAATCATCAAGGAAGATTATTAAATGTTTTAAATTGTTATTCTAAGCTGTCATTACATCATCTTTGAACCATTGATCAAAATGTGGATGATTTGTTCAAAACTTAGACAATCCAGCTCCAACTCATTCATTGTCTACCCACACTAGGGTGGAGCTGCCTATCACCAAGCATGGAAGGATTTTGTAGAAAGATAAACATCAAAAGATAACACTTCATTGTAAAAGTCATAGGAAGGGTGTTGTGTAAATCTCCTCCAATTTTTTTTAAAGTATGGAATATATATGATGATTTGATCAGCAATGGGAGCCATAGACCCGTTGTATGTTGAAGGCGTTGTGACCGGACAAGGAATCAATTGCATATATCTAGTATGAACACTACTTTGTTTTAGGGTTTAATTTTTTTGTTTGTAGTTGTTGTCAACTTTCTTTGTGTAGACGGCGGGGTTTATGCTATCACTAATTGTTAATGATTGTAATGATTGTTTGGAAACAACTTGTGAGTTTAGGTAGGAAACTTTGTTTGTTTGTGTGTTATGTGGAACATGTTGGCAACAAAAAATGGGTGGCCTAGGGCACTGCAAGCATTGAATCCATGAGGGAAAGAAGACACTACAAGACAAATATAAGAAGGGGAGCTCAAAGACAAAGAAGGACATGTCTATGGTTTTTGGGTTACATCTATTGTAGATCGTGTAAAATCAAAAGCTTGCAAAAATGATTAGTTGTTGTTTGATTTCCATTGCACCAATAGCTACATCATGGTAGGTGTTGTGTTATTGCTAGTGTTAGGCTCTACAAGGGATTGATGTTGAGGGCTGATGATGCACAAAGGAGGTTTGAGCTATAGAATCAAGAACATGTAGAGGGCTGCATTTGCATGGGACCTTGGTGGAACCGTTCTTGAAGTAGCACATTTGTGATGACTTAAAGCCAAAAACCTTAAAGGTATCCTTGGGTTGGGCAGAATATGGGTAAGAAAAGGACAAAATGGGAAAAATTATTAAAAAATCCATAGACCCATATTCTAAATAGAATTCTGATTTTCCTAAGTGGTTGCAAGCCAACTTGGCATATGTTGTTCATCCTTAGTTCAGAACTAGAAGTCAATTTGTTTGTAGAATTGAGCCAAGTATCTTTCTGCATTATTTCATCAAGTAGAGGGAGGAATTAGCAACTCATAACAAACCAAATGAACGTATAGGGCTCTAACCTCAAGCTAAATCCCACTAATTCATACACTCACAATATGTAGAATTGTTCCTAGTAGTAGTTTGATGGCTACTAATATAGATCCAAAAAGGACTAATAGGTATTTGTTGCCTAGAGTCTCATATGGGTGTAAAGATTTATGCTTTGTTAGGACAATACCACCAATGTGTTGTAACAATGCTTGATTGGCAAGATATAAGTTGCAAAAATCACAAGTACAAAGTTTGGATTTGTGATGGGGAGCTATTCTTCCTACCCCTTTCTTTTTTATTATAATGCCACCTATTTGAAAGGTGGAGGGTAGGGTGTGCATGCCATAACCTCACCAAATTCAAGGTGGAAGAGATGGAAATGTGGTATTAATTTTCATAGACAAATTTGCATATACCCATACATTCTTGAACAAGCATTGTATGTAGGGTACAATACCTTGTGTGTAGGGTGTGTTTCAAAGGTTTAAGTCCCTATTGCCTTCATTCCCACATACTCAAACTTGTAAAACATCATGCTAGGGTGTTTCACATAACATAAAACACAAGGCAAAAAAACCTCTCACTAGCCTATTTCATATTTGAAAGGTTCACATAAATGTAACCCTTGCCTAGCTTATTAGAGAAGGGTCATATATGTGATGCCCTTCCCAACTTAACAAGGGAATTTCATGCTTTTAAATGCAATAATAGAACAAAGCAAAACTGATTTTCAATTTCTTATGCATGATTTAAAATTACATTTGCTCATAGGTGGTTATATCGTAAAATGGGTCAAACCTCATGCAAATATTCATACATTAAGTTGCAACCCCAAGAACTTCAACTCTCAACATATTAAATCAAAGTTTATGAGTTTTTCCCATTTGGAACCCATTTGGTTACCAATCTTTGTTGAAGTTTCTTCATAACAACGCTACTTTGATTATGCAATCAACTTTGGGCAAACAATACATGTATTTTGTCTCCTTTAGTTGCTTATTTTGGTGTTGGTTATATTACACCAAATGGCGATTGGAAAAATTTACTTGCTTTATAATGTTACTATTATTGGATGGACATTGCAAGCTTTAGCAATAGGTTTGAAGTAAGGAAGGAATGTATTTGGGTTGAACTTTTGTGTAATGTTAATGCCAAAAATTGGGGCACACATGGTTCTTTAGATTTCCTCCATAAGATCCTGGGAGTGTGGCATTTCAAATATGAGAGTTGACATGAAGCAAGACATAAGCATCTTAATTTTGGGATGTACCACTATGCAATTACTTTGATGAGGCCTTACCTAGAGTCAAAATCAAGCAAATATTTTCTAAGTGCAATAAAGATTGTTCAATTACCTTGTTTGATGATTATTACAAAGCCTCTCTACTCTATACCTTTACTTCTATGTGATTTGGAAATTTTCCAAATATGTATGTTTACTTGGTTGATATGAATTTTTCAAAAAAAAATCATCCTTGCCTAGTCAATATGTCAAAATTGTTATAACGATCCAACATTGGTAAGTACATTAAAAAAAACTCTCAAACTCCATATCGAAATCCAATTTTGTGTAAAAACACATGTGGGATAGTTCATGGTTAAAGCATCTAGAGATGATTACAAATCTAGTACATTTGAGACATATCAAAGATTATCACAAGCCAATATACCTTGCATTCAAATCACCAAGTATTAGTTTTAATGATATATAATTTTAAGTTATCAAAAGCATCCCTTTTGTATTATTTCATTTTGATGTGTTTAATATGGTTTTGGACATGGGTATAAAACTACTAATGGAAATATTGAACATAGATATGTTAGTGAACAATGACTTCTTTTCCAATTGCTTGATTAAATTTTATTTTGCCTTGTATCTTTGAAGTGGGTAACATTCTTGCCTTATTTTAGATTTGTTAATAACCCACTCTCGTTATGTAATGAAGCCTTTCAAACCTTCAAACATCTCATTCATTTCAATTTGATCACAATCTTCCACTTTTTGGAATCTATAATTGAGGAACATGAATATGCCAATGAATCAAGTTGTTTTTCCAGTTGGTAATGGTTTGAAATCCAGGATTTAACTAAGTAAAAATATCCTTCCATCAATATACTTGATTGCCAAATTTGGGCTTCTTTTTAGCAACAAGTTTTTAAATCAAATATAAATCAATTTTTCCTTCCTTTTATGGCATATCTAAGGTGAGCAAAGAAAGCACATGTAATGTTTGTATTGTTATCATTTTCAGTGTAAACTTTGGTGTGTTCATGGTTTAAAAGTTCAATATCATCCAAAGTATTGTTAATTCGTATTGAAGTGTATATGGCACTTCATTCTTATTTGAACAAAATCATCCATGTACGTACCAGTGTTGTCTGATTATCAACTTTCAAATGTATCCTCTAGATACCAATAAATCATTTTTTGAAAAAAATCATGATGGAAGATATGTATTTAAAAAAACATGAATTTACTACACTAGCCAATTACACTTTTAAAATAAAAAATAAAAAATGGTTTGTTGGTTATGAATAGGTCGATTTTCAATTTTAAAAACATGATGGATATGTGCAAAAGTTTTTCATATCAAATTTACAATTCTAGTTTCTTAAAAATTAATTCCAAGAGTAAAACCTAACAACTTAACCTCCGAGATTAAAACCAACACGAACAAAACTCAAAACCCAAAACAAAATAACTTGTGGTGGAATTAAACCCCAATTCTATGAAGAACTATGCCTAATTGCAACACAAGTTCCCTGCCCCAACCATACATACAACACCAAACCATTAAACCTCATCATCTATATGTAACTCCTTGAAATATTCTCCTTCTTCAATTAACACTATGAGAAAAAAAAGTGTTTTGCAACTAGCTTTGCAACTCAATTTTGAGTTGCAGAAGATGTTTGCAACTCATTGTATTTATATGTTGTGAGTGTTAATGAACAAATTGCACGAGTTGCAAAATTGTAACTCACCATATATACAATGCAACTCATTGCAACTCAATTGTAACTTAGTCAAAACAATTCATTTTCAACGACTATGCAACTCCATTATAACTACACCCACAATGTCATGATGATGTCATTAATTGTCATCCATCTATTAAAATTTGACACATGGCATTATGAAGATTTTTGGACTTAATTTTTTTTCCAAAATATTGATTATCATCATCCATTATGATTGTTAATGATGACAAATGCGTTAATAGGAAGGATTTAAGTTTTGTTTAAACACTAAAAACAATGGAGCCTTCCCCTTGGATATGGCTTGCCTTGAACATTTAAGTGTTATAATTGCAATTCAATCTACAACTAATGAACAATTAAAAGATTTAACCCATATGTTTTTCTTCAAATCCCATGTTACAAACCATATGAAAAAGGCTTGTTCTCTTATAATCTCACATTAAAACACATGTGTCATTTTGGGATGAATTTTAAAAAGTTTAACCGAAGGGCAAAACATAAAATTTTAAAAAAAAATTCATGGTTATTATTTAATGCACTTAATTTTGTGCTTTCCTACCTATTTACTTACCTATGTAAGTAAGTAGGTCATATTTTTCTACCTACCTATGGTTATGTACAACCTACTTAGCTACAAATATATATATATATATATTCAAAATATAATTAAATATGTCATGTGTGTGACAATTATTTTTATTGTGCCATGTGTCACAATCTCCACAAAAAACAAAATAAAATTGAGAAAATTATGGCCCCTCAAAATAAAAAGGTCAAGAACTCAAAAAAACAAACCACCAAATGTTCATAAACTAGTTCCCAAACACCAACAAAATTCCTTGTATGTTTTTCTATTGTTATTAGAATTCAAAGATGATTTGTAGAATTTTAAGTGGCACTCCTGTAACACAACACTTTTTTAATCATTTTAAATTGAATAGGAAATAAAAAAAGTTATGAGGTTTGAAAGTAGGATGGGTCCCCAAAAAAAAAAAACGTGTTTTGTAAATTAAAATTTTTATTTCTCTTTTTGTTATTTTTTTCATTACTCATTTTCCTTTACACTTCAAAAATGACTTCTAAAACTTGAAATAACGTTCCCATAACATTTTAAATTGTTCAAAATGAAACACATATGATGAGATATAAATAACTAATGAACATGTATGCTTATTAAGTTATAAATAGTTGTATTATAGTCATAACATAGTTGAACAATAGTACTTTAGTAGTGGCGCACTAATGGCCATACTAATTATATTAATGGGAATCATGATAAAAAATTAGTTGCAAATGTATCCCATAATGGGTGGTGGAAATGTGGACACGTGGCATGATCACATGTATGTACTTTGTATATTAGTTGCAACATAGTTGTCCATCTACCAAGGATGTATTTGCTTTCATGTATTCTTTTAAATCCACTTTCTTTTCGCAATTAGAGTGTGGATCATTAGGCCAATTTTTCACATTAATGATGATTTAATCAAGGTTTTCACTTGTAAGCAACAACACCACAAAGATGTTAGCACCCTAACAAGACTAAACATTTTTTTGTTTCAATTTGTGACCTAGGAATGCCAAGAATTTGTTTGGCCAATAATGTAACATTTGGAAACTAACCTTCATTGATATGCCACTAAGCAAGGAGATCATTGCATGTAGCTTGGAGTGTGGGCAATTTTCAAAATAAAAACAATTCTATAGTAAAAAGAGCATGTGAAGACTTTTCAATAAAAATTCCAACACCAAATATGTTATTGTCCTCTTCATTGAGCTCTTCACTAGGTCCATT
>Ga0209208_10010400_pt1 | contig 12080 bp, 2 predicted proteins | sample S1TSphfallax_3_FD_187694 | JGI IMG/M metagenome (GOLD analysis project Ga0209208, IMG submission 187694) | Host-associated microbial communities from peat moss isolated from Minnesota, USA - S1T2_Fd - Sphagnum fallax MG (SPAdes) (version 2) | ecosystem: Host-associated > Plants > Peat moss >...
GATGTGTTGCCACATGTCCCATCTATTATTTATTTTAAATATCTTAAATATAAATTTGAAATAATCTAAGATGTCCAATTTATATGTTTGGAAGCTTTTTGATTGTGACATATGGCATAATTAGAATATGCCACGTGACATACCTAAATATTTTAAGTATAATTCTAATAAAAGCTAAAATGTCCAACTTATATGTTTGGATGCTTTTAGAATGTGACATGTGGCACAATCAAAATGTGCCATGTTAAATTTGTCCAAAATCAATTTACGTAAATAGGTGAGTATGTAAATAGGTCAAACAAAATAGGTAAGTAAAAAGGATCTACCTACCTATTTATTTAGACCAAGCACCGACGTACTTACCTAGGTTAGAATTCTAAATATGTATTTAGATAGGTAGAATGTAAGTGGTTAGGTTGATAGGTTGGTTAGGAAATCAAAGTAAATAAGGGGTAGGTACATAATTTATTATTTACATTTTTGGGTTAAGCCTTTTTAGTTGACTCATTCCATATGGCCCATGTTTTTTAATATGAAAATGTAAGAAAAAAGCCTTATTTATAAACTTTTCAAGATGAGAATGGAAGACAAAACTTATGGGATAAAATTTGAACTTGGAATTTAAATGTAAATTATATTGCAATTACAGAGTTTAATTAGTTGCAAACTGCTTAGAACTAGAAGGTTTATTACACATCTATGATCCTTATTTTTAAAAATTATATAATCAAATAAATGTGTGGCTAACTAACTAGCTAATTAATTAACCAATGAGAAACCTAGTTATTCATTAATTAATTAATTAATTAACTACCTAATTCAATACTTTAAAACACTACACCAAAACTTGACATTTATGACTAAAACAAATATGACTAACCACCATTTCTAGTCATACAATCATACATGTCATGTTTTTGTGCCTAGTCATATTCTTGTAACCATAGATATGACTACATGACTAAAAGTTTTCATGAATAAGACTATGTGATTAAAAATCTTCTTCATAAACACCATATACTATTTAAGAATATACGATTTGAAACGTTAAAAACTTATGAATTAAAAGGGAAAAGAACTAGAAGGTAGACATACATACCTAGTAAGGATATTATAAACTTGTAAATGATCAAACTCATAATTAATGCACAAATAATTATTTAATACTTTATAATTTGTAGAACGTTTGCTATAGCGTCATTAATAATTTAATGTGAATATCTATATAGTGGTTTAAAAAAATTTGGGGGAATTTTTTTTCATTTTGGAAAGTTTTTTCAAAAAATCAAAAAACAATTGCCAAAGTTTTTGAAACCATAAAATTAATAAAAAAATTGATGCCATAATATAATTGACATTTAAGTTAAAACTCTTGCTCAAAGGTTTAATTAAATGATTTTTTTTGAATTTCTTGACATTAAATAATAAAATATATTCTTATTTATTATATCCAATGAATTTCAAAAGAAATTCACATGGCCCAAAATGACATTTTTTTCATGTTTCTATGTGATGGGTAGCAAAAAATATATAATTTGATCTTTAGTAATTTATCAAAATATTTGGTCATATAACTTGGAATTTTAAAATATTAGATATATATATAATCACATTTTATTAAATTAAAAAAAAAGTGTATAAATTAATAATTATGAAATTCGATTATTTAATTTTTTTAATAATTAAAAATAGATATAACACAAACATTTATACCATTTTTATTGATTCATTATATTTTAAAGGTGGGAAAATATGATATATCTATATCTATATCTATATATATAACCACGTTGATTATATGTTTGTTTACAAATTGTTTTATGAAAACAAGGAAAAGAAAATCTTCAAGATATTATTATTGTTCAAATGTATGAGATAGTGAAGATTGAAATGCATTTTTATTTAATTTACTTGATAGTTTTGCTAATATTTTTTATAGATGTGTAGATATTTGAAAAATCTTTAGGAATGAAATTTATTTATTTTCATTTGGACAGAGTATGGAAAATATAATAATGGTCAAAGTAAGGTACTTTTGTATGCGACAAAGGATGATGTGAGATAATGTTGTAAATTTATCCCATATCCTTTGTCAACAAGTTCAACATTGGAAACTATATAAATAGGTGAATGTTTTTTGGTCTGCACAGAATACATGCACTAAGTATATTCAAAGTGCATTTATTACTTGTGATGAGCCAATAAAAAAGGCTTGTTATTAAAAAATAAATAAAATTCTACATACCCATGTACTTAAGCTTGCTTGTCTACTTGCCTACCTACCTACCTACCAAATCGCTAGATTAAATTGAAATTAATGTGTAATATATTTGATGGCATATACGATTAATGGATAAGTGATGTGTCCATATTCATTACATAATCATGTAGTCATGAATAACATTTATGAGTACAAACCCAGTCATGGGTGTAGTCATATTTGCCATGTTTTGGCATACTAAAAACTAATAGATTAATTACAATAGTAATTTCTAGTGACATAATCATATATTAATTAACTATTTAAAATATTGGGCAAAAACATGGTAAAGTAGACAACTAAATATCCTTGGCAATCTACTTGACAAGTAGAAAGAAAATAACAGCAAAATCCATCACAAACCTAGATGTGGCATTTGTTCGGCTATAATTTCAAATATGAAGTCCATTCAACATCTATGCCATATGTTTGTAAAGATAGTTGTGGCTCTAAACAAAACTATGTACTTAAGTTTTTTGGAATCAAACCTTTTCATCAATTGTCTCAATTCCTTTTTAATGCACCACTCCACCACTCCACTTACATGATGTACACATTAACAACCACAATGTTGTTCATTGAATAGATTGTCTTGTGTCCATTAAACCAAATTTTGTGGCCGCATCATTCTAAGGTTTACAAATCTTGATGAACATGCCATCAATGAACCCATGCAACCCTAGAATTATAGTATGGTGATATTCAACATAATTTATTCTTATATTGTGGGCCATTGGAATTGATCCCTAATTACATCATTGATGTAAAATGGTGAAGATGGCATTATCACATATGAGATTGTTCAACTAGTTCCATAAAAAATGCATCATAAATGCAAACATTGTCATGTTTGATGTACAAAATGAACTACAAAAGGCATTATTTTATCAATTTTGAAAGACACCTTGTTCAAATGTGGTGATCACATATAAGCCCATATAATAATTTTGAAACTTTAAAACCAAAACCTTAACCCAAACCCCTAAAACTAAAACCTTAACCTTCACCTTTAAAAGTAAAACCCTAAACACAAACCTTAAAACTAAAACCTTAATCCTCAAACTCGGCTTTGAATGCTAAATATAACACCCTAAAACTAAAACCCTAATCTTAACAATTAAAACTGCAACCCTAAAACAAAAATTGTAATCCTAATTCCAAATCTATAATCCAAACCTCGAAACCCTAACCTTAAAACCAAATCCGTGATCCAAACTTTAATTTCAAATCCTAAAATCCAAACCCAAATCAAAATTCTAAAGCCAAAACTTTAAATTCAAGATTTCAATGTGTTGTTCACTTACAGATTGTGTGTGGCACGTAATGGTGGGTACCATTAGTAACATCAACTCATCAAGTTTGATGAAAGTGAAATTCATCAAAGTTTTAAACAACCTTTGCATTGTTCACATAATTGGGAGCACATTTGAAACTTGTAGACTGAAATAACTAACCCACACCCTTGTTGAACTCATTTGTTGATAGACAAAATATACACTTTTACAAAACATGTACACAAAAATCTCATTATTCTTATGCATGCATGTTCAAACTAAACACAATGTATAAATTCAAATTCAAAAAATAACAAGATGTTTTTCATGCATGTTATTAAAAATGAACAAGAATACAAAAAATTCAAACTCACTGCCTTATATAGATTTAATTGGTTTTTACTAATATCTAAAATAGTTACCTAACTAAATGGGAAATGATATATCGACTATTAATTAATTAACTAAATTTTTTATATATTATGGTTATACACTTACAAAAATCAAATCTATATTTGATACATGATTAATATTGATTCAAAATAAGTAGCAATAGTTATAACTAGGAAAGTAAAATGTATAGTACCAACTAGTAATCTAACTAGCAAGATTAAACTAATTAGCTAATATTTATACAATTTCTAACTTAACATTTAATTTTAGATTATCAACTTGAGTATGCATGTGATGTAAGTGATTGTTATGCAAAACTTACAAAATCAAAATATATATGAACTTCTAAAATGAAATTCATGGACTATTGCTTTTAATAACAAGTTTCATATATGAATTTCAAAATGGTTCAATAATGGATATTATGATTGTTATGGATTCAATTTTCATTAGAGAATATTGGAATAAAATCAAGCTTTAAATATTTGGGCGTGTGTCGATTGTAGGTTATTTTAAATGATTTTTTAAAAAAAATTAGTGTTAAAAACATGGGATTGTTTTGAAAGTCCATATCAATATATAAAAATATTCATTTTATGTTAGGTTTGTGCACATGTACAAATTTTTTTATCTCTAGGTGGGGTTGAAGCTCAACATAAAAAAATTGCTTGGAATTGATTGATTGTTGTTTTATCATTTGATCTATCCAAGGCTACATGGAACAAGCCTCATCATTGAAAACAATGGTAAAAACATAAAAAAACATGTTTTGGAAGCAATTGGATTTCTACATTTTAAAAATCAAGGAAATGAACACAACACATATAAAGTTTGTGAATGTTATTCCTAATTTGTGTTCATGTCATGAATTTAGCCTTCACAAATAGAAGTAATGCAATAATGTAATCTAACATTACAATTTTTGCATAACACTGACAACCATTCAACAATCACATGTTATAATTTAATTAAACTACTTTTGCACATCACCAACGGCCATTCAATAACCACATATACTCAAAAATTCATTACAACTTCACATCACAAAAAAAAATTCAATAATCACATGCCATATATTAATTATATCACTAACATTAATGAAGAAAAATAAATTATAACAATTGAAAACAAGAAAATTCAAAAGTAAAACAAATTTGCAACAAATGGAAACAAAAAATTGTTGCCTTAAGTTGAAGATGTTGTGGAAGTTAGAGATGTTACTCAGAAATGGTTTAGAATAAATTGAATAAGTTAAAGATGACAAACCTTGAAAACAAAATTGGAAACAAAATATTGTAAATCTAAAAATAAGAAAAGATTACACAAGTAAAAATACATGAATTTTAGAAAATAAAAAACAAGACTAAAAAACAAAACTGGGGAAACTTACATAAAAACTCTAAAAAATGAAAATGGCAAAATGTAAGACAAATAGACTAATTGCAAATACATAAATATTTAAAAAGCAAAAGTAAAACTTAAATGAATGAAGGGAAGGAAAATGAAGATAGAAAATTTATTCCTCCTTAACAACCTTTGCATTAGGTCAATGTTAAGGCACCATAGGTTAGATCTACTAATCCCAATGGTACAATGACTAACATTAGAATTGCCAACATTAACTTTAAATGGTGCTTAAGTTTGTCAACCACACAACAAATCAATGCCTTTAAAAAGACAGAAAAATTCCCATCGGATGACATATGATATTTGTGAGAGTGGGTAGCCTAAAACAATCAAGGCCATATTGTAAATGTACCATGGCAACTTCAACACAAATTATATATATATTTAAAAACCTTGAATTTTTCACCAAAAAAAAAAGTGAATTTTCTTAAAATATATATATTTCAAAATGGAATCTTCAAAACTAATTAACTATTTGGCAGACATGTGTTGAATCTAAACTTTTACTATAATAACAACAAATTAAAGACATGTTACTTACCATAGAAAAATGTATAAAATATACTAACCATAGGTATTTAATGCCATGTTCATAGCAAATGGCTCCAAGAGATGTTCATTAAAGGCATATACACAAGAAAATTGGTTTCAATGTCCTATATAACCATCACTTTTGTTTTGAATAAACTATAATTGAAAATTCAACTCAATGATAGAACATAGAAAAATGTTTATAAATAAATAAATAAATAAATGTGTAAGAGTGGGGGTGTTGGTAGTTCACATTACCCTACATGATTTATGGCTATGATAAAATGCCAATGTTAGAATTTTCCATAAAGTCACACTTAGTCCAGCAATTATGTCGTACCCTATTGATTTATCACCCTTTTTTGTTATAATCCATAATTTTGAAAAATACTTGACAAAACAACAAAATTTAGGATGAACATTTCGACCCATATTAGACTTCTAATGAACAATTTCATCTTTTATTTGAGGCACTTTATGGATAACTCTATTATCTTCTTTGTCAAATAACATTGTAGATTAGCTAGTTGTCTTCTATGTGCAAATTAGAAGATTAGCTGATAAATTAGCACATTGAGTCCTTGATCATGAGATTTTTTGAATTTCCTCATTATCCCATGTTCAATGGCTCATTCATTTAAATATTTTCTTATTAGGTATTTAGTTCAAGTTTGTGAATAATATCCTTTGTATTGGAACTTCTACTATCAGTGCAATTGAGCATTATAAAATATGAAGTTACATTGAAAATATTTACAAGGTATTCAAATTTAAGGTTGTTTGATTTTCATTTTTATTGCTTTTTATTATGAGAATGATTTATCGAATATGGGCATCAATTATTATATACCATTTGAACCAATCATAACTACTAACTAAAGAAAGGTAGAATATTTGGTAGAATATTCATATATAGGTATTTAGTTAGTAGTTATGATTGGTTTATAGTAATTATCATTTGGAAAATTATGTAAAAAAAGTTGCCACAATTTGAGGAAAAACATTATAAATTTGTCAAGATTTTTGTAAGATTTGGGCAGATTTCTAGCGTTTTTTTTTCTTTTTTCCGTAGGAAATCGCCATATTTAGCTAATAAGTTTGAGAGGTTGGCCAACCCGTGTAATAAGGTTCCTAGGTTTAATTGACTTCTTTAATTGTCTTGTAGCCATATTTGGCTAAATCGTATTTGTGACTGATCGCCACTTTTGGAGCAACATGAGAAAATTGAAATAAAAAAAAAACCGCTGCGAGTAACTGGTTAAAAATTCACCAAAAAGCGAAAATTGCGGAGGATTAGTGTGTAATTAATTAGCGATTAGAACTTAGGAGTTCATTAATCACAAGTGATTAAATTAAACCTGATTAAGCCTCCGTCTCCTTCCCCTTGCAGCCGGCTTGAGGCGCATTTGCAATCGATGGCGCACAGTCCTGCAATCTCGTGGTGCATTTTTTGATCTTGTTGCGGCCGAATTCGGTGCCGCGGTGAAGGTATTGTCTCTATTTCTTCTGCACTTATTCTTTAGTTTCGGATTTTGCGGCTTCCTGGACTTTGTGATTTCTCGAATCTTATCTTGTGGATATATTGAGCATACCTTCATGAAGCTCTTCAACTTGGGAGGTTTGTTTGTTTGTTTGTTTTATTTTTATTTTTCTTGTTTTTTCGCAGCTCTCTCTATTTATCAGATGTCCCCAAAGAGACTCAAGCCTCCATTTTCATAGTCAGCGTTTGTTTCATTTTGTCCAGTTCTTCCACACACAGTAGAAGCACAGATGTTATGCTTGTAGAGCTTTCTGGTTATTACTTTTGGGATCCTTAATTCCTTGCACTGGTCCAGAAGGTCAGCAAGGCCCCGATGCAGGAAGATGTGTGGAATATGCCAGAAGTTGTGATTGGCATGGATCAGGACTAAACTAGATCTTTTGAAAGCTCCACTCTAAACACTTCCCATAACCAATTTGAGACACTTTTGGACTAGGAACCTTTCTTATTGTGTTAATTGTTTGGGGGTTTTCCGTTCTTACAAAAGCTTCATAAATTTTGAGCCATCACCCTTTTGTAGGTTCTGTAGTATCCATACTACATTTTCCAATTTGTATTTCCTCCAAGACGGTTGCTCTTGGGTTCCCTCAGTGTTTCTCTTCGTGGATTGATGAGGACCAATTTTGTAAGAGGGTTGAGTATTTGAGTAGTGGTTTTAAAGGGAGCAGCAGGATTTTTTGTTTCAATAAACTGTTCTATTTGTGGTGGAAATGCTACAATAGCACCTTTCTGAAGCAGTTTCAAATTCTACCACTTTGTCCCGATGTAAATTTATTTCTCCTCTCTTCTGAGCTTGGAGTTGATGTTGGGTTGTACTATCTGCACCACATATTGTACCTGGTATCATGAATCAGGACTCTGTGGAGCAATATTCATGTTGGGTCAATTGACAGTTCCATCTTCAGGGATCCTGGAGGTAAAATGGGGTCTCTGCACAGCTTCCAGCATGTGGGTAAGACTGCCCTTCTGCAAATCTGTGTCCTTATGGCTGACCTCACTACTGTTTGCATTAGTTAATTTTCTAGAACTGACATATGGATTCATCTTATTTGCTTTCTGTTTATTGCCGGATCTTATTTAGCTCTGGATGTGGTTTCTGAGTCAGTCTCATGCCAAATTGTATGCACTATCAGAGGTCAAGATTTTGATACTTTTTGTCAAACAATGGAAACTAGGGACAAAAGAGGTGTTGAGTTGAAGCCTCAAATAGGTTATGGTTTGTAATTGGGTAGATTGTGAGGATTGGGTGAGCTTTTAGGGTTTAGGGTTTATGCAACTCTATATATTGAAATTGAGTTTCAAATAGAGACATATAGGATAAACATTTGTAATCCTGGGTTTTAGTTTGGATCCTATGAGGTGCACATCTACAAACCACCTTAAACAGTGCTAAACAAATTCCTCACACAGTTTTGAGGTCATTGTAATGCCTGCCAAAATGAGGCATCACAAAGGCAAGTTAGTGAGGCCAAGCTGCAAACAATTCATAACTCAAAAGTCATTCACTTCTATTCCTCTTAGTTACTCAAAGCATGTCCTCTCCACCAACAAGTGTGTTGTTGGGTCTAGCAATTTCTAGTCTCACAAGTTGTGAGGAGTGCAAAGAGAGGTGGTTTTAGCAGATCTCGACATGCTTCAATGCATTGCACCTTGAGACTCACACAGTAGGTTACACATAAGTACAAGATCTTAACAGTGTGGGAGGACTTTTTAGATGTTATATGGTCTGATATTCTCAACTAAAGCACTAAAAGACAGGACATGCTCTTCTGAGTTACTGTCACTTATGTAACATACTTCTTGCTAAGTGTACTAATAGGAGAATCACATATCTCTTGAAGGACATACCCCTTACTTGTTGGAAGGTTGGGGCTGATATGATGTTCAATGCCTCCAAAGGCCAAAGAAAAGTTTAAGCTTGCAAAGAACATCATGATTCATTTCCAATAATTCAAATTGAGGTCAATTGTTTTTGGAGCAACATGACCCTCAAACTCCCAAATATCTCAACTCAAGTTTTTTCTTTTTTTTTCATTGCAATTTCCATTTTAAGAACAAAGGAATTAAAATACTTGAGATATTTTTATTCTAATTACATATGGATGTAAACTATTTGTTTGTATAGTTTGAGGTGATGACCAAATATCTAAAGCAATTGGATTCAAATTGAAGACTCATTAAAGGCCAAGAAAAGCTTTATCGTTCCATGGGATAACTTGATTTTTTTATTGATTATTTGCTTAATGTTGATAATTTGAAACTATAGATAGGTTGTGACTTAATATATGTTTTAATAACACTTTCATCCAATGAACAAATGTCACCATTATAACTATATCGAGTGCTTTTCTATGAATTTGAAAAAGGCAAGTGCTACAATAATTTGTGAAAGAAATCGAGTTTAACATGCCAATTGACGTTTTTTTTTAATTTAGCAAGTTGCATAAAATGTAAAAAGAAATTTGATGGAAACCTTTCACAAGACTTACAAGTGCCAAAACTAATTTGTGTCATGTTGTTTTTTGATAAATCTATGAATCACATAAAACATGTCCTTTGGCAATAACATAAGACAATTTAGTCCCATGTCCATTGGAATGAAAACTATGATAGTTAGTGTGAAAGGATGACATTGAAGAATTTTGAATTTTGTGATTGTGGATGAAACTTTTGTTCTTCTTTTGAGAGTATCTTCAAGTTCTTTATTCAATCCTTTATCTTTGGTCTAATGTTCACACCATTATGTGGAATGTTGGAACCCATAGTTTATTTTAGGCCATACTTTGGAGTTGGATTTGAGAACTTCACCAAATGTTACATGGGCCTCGGATTTACAACATTGTGCACGTGTGACTTTGTATGTATTACATGCTTTGCCTCTTCATTTCCTTAATTCCCTTATGTAAGATGCATGTTGAAAAGTGCAACATGTCCCTTCCCATGTTAGTCAACTCTTTACCTTAAGTAAGAGTTTCAAATGTAGTTTTGATTACAAAGTTACAACTAGTGCAACATAATCTTGACGATCTTAGTGTAGGTAGTTAGTTAGGTAGTTAGTTTTCTAGAACTCGTGGTGTCAATTGGTGATAATATCCCCCACTAGGGACTCTTATGAGTCCTTTCATGATCCTACTAGCACACTAGTAAAGTTGCATTGTTTCTAAGGTTTGAGTTATGTTGTAGTCTAATGGAAATATGAATAGAAATTTGCGTTTCTATGCTTGTTGTTGGCAATCAAACCTAAGGTTGTCTTATATGCTATACAAGGTCCCACAATGACATATATGGGTGGTCATGTGATAGTTTTTTTCCTTCTTTGTCCCCAACTCAAGGTTTTTAATCTGTTTTACAAATTTTGACAAGAGAAGTATGATTTACTTGTCCACCAGTTTGTTAATGTCAAGACTTAGAGTTTGCTTGAGCTTGCATTGATTGTGCATAGATTTTCATTATATAAGTTCACCCACATCTTCCACACAAATGGGCTGTTTCACCCAACTACAAATTTTCGTAATCTGGATATAAAATTGCCTACTTTACATAGTCTTTCATATTCTTTTATGAGTAATGGATTCCTTTTTTACCATCTTTTTTTTTGTTTCTTTTCGTTTTGGCTGAACATTCTTTTTAAAACATGAAAAATTAGAGTTGAATGTGTACTACCAAAAAAATTCAAAAGCTCACACAACAATAGCAAAATACTTACCCAACTAGTAGTAGATCCTTCAAAAATTGAGATACATAAGTTAAACCCCTGGCTGGTTTGTTTCAAAATATGATACTTGCCCAACAATAGTTAGCACGTCAATTTTATTATGCAAAAAAAAATCTATTCTTCCTTTTCTTTTGATTCTTCCAAGGTTGCTAGTGAGCATATGTGTACAAGCTTTGCCGGTGTTTGCCAGAGTTCTTCCCCCATGTCCAATTATTATTTGTTCTGGATTTATAATTATACCCATCTCTCTTTGACTAGCTCTGCATGCACGAGTTGTCTTTGTTGCAGATGACACAAAACCCTCTTTGACTACTTCAAGAACTATAGTTACACAAAATAAAAAGGAAAACCCAAAAAAATAAAAAAAATACCCCATAACATGGATATATTTGGAACAACGAAGACAGACAATGCTATTGTAACCAAAAAGAGGGTGCACAAAACATTTCACTAGAAGAAAACTGTGTATTTTCGACTAATGTTTGTAACTAAATTTTAGTCGCAAGAGACATTTTGCAACTAAAATCCCTGTAGTCGCCTAAGACAAGTCGCATGTAATAAATTAGTCGCAAATGACAAAAGGTATTGCATGAAAAAAAAGTCAACAAGTACATTTCATCCTTTGACTACATTGTATACATATTGTCACATGCGACTAAGATGCAACTATTTTGGTAATAATTAAGGGCAAATGATGTGTTGCCACGTGTTTTAATATTTGATTATTTATAATATTATTAATATTATTTTGAAATAATCTAGGACATTCAATTCTAATACTTAGATGATCTTATATTATGACATGTGGCCCAATGTAAGTATGCCACGTGGCATTAAAAAGAAAAATATTAAATTGGTAGGTACCTAAGTAGGTACACAAATATGTGCCTACAAACCTAGGTTACATACCAACCTACCTATTTAGGTTAAAAAAATAAATAGGTAGGTTCTACTTTCCTA
>Ga0209208_10010401_pt1 | contig 12080 bp, 8 predicted proteins | sample S1TSphfallax_3_FD_187694 | JGI IMG/M metagenome (GOLD analysis project Ga0209208, IMG submission 187694) | Host-associated microbial communities from peat moss isolated from Minnesota, USA - S1T2_Fd - Sphagnum fallax MG (SPAdes) (version 2) | ecosystem: Host-associated > Plants > Peat moss >...
CTTACAACCACGCCTGAATGATGAGAGTTAGGGTTACAAGCGAGCTTCGGAAGCGGCGCACTGCCATGACCACGAAGAACCGAGGAAATCTCAAAACCCCATAACTCAGCACCAAACTATCACGTCCGGGAAAACAGGGCAAGAGACCACGACGTCCAGTTGCGTAATTTGAAAAAAGACTTCTTGTTATAAACCCTAGCAACGGAGACGGATGGGATCCTGAAACTGGAAAAAGATGATGATGATGCACAGAAGAAAATCTCGATTTCCAAAGCCGAATTTTCTCCTGGCGCATGCTCTTCATATCGATTTTCGGAAACCCAATACAACAAGAGATGCGGGGGCTGGTGCGTGTGAAATTCTCGCATTGAGAAGATTGCTGTGGGTGGGTTCTTTACTTTACGTCCCATTCTTGAGGAACTGCATGCATGTCGGGACGGAATCTGGCAGGGGAGGAGGGATTCACCAACTTCTTGTAGAAAATGAATTTCAAGGATATGCGCGATGAAATGCGCAAAGTGAAGCCGCCAACAGGTTCATCAGGAGTATTGGGTCGCTTGGCGCTGGTAGGAGGAATCACACTGTATGGACTTGCGCACAGCTTGTACACTGTGGAAGGCGGTCACCGTGCCATTGTTTTCAACCGCATTGTTGGCATCAAGGACAAAGTAGGTGCACGGCTGCTGCTGCTGTTGTAATACCATTCATTTCTCGATGCCATTGCTGCTGCTGCTAAGTAAGTAATCCCGGAGTTCTTTCCTTGTTTGCAGGTGTTTCCAGAAGGCACACATGTGATGATCCCTTGGTTTGAGAGACCCATCATCTACGATGTTCGCGCTCGGCCTAACACTGTGGAGAGCACCTCAGGCAGCAGGGATCTACAGATGGTCAGTTATATGGGGCCCACCGCTGTTCTCCTTTCCGTGGATGTAGTCAGATTCTTTGCTTGCATGAAATCACCGTGAACCCTGTGTGTTTGAATCTTGAAACAGCAATGGACGAGAGAGAGAGAGAGAGAGAGAGAGAGAGAGGGAGAGAGAATGAGGATCGAGTGCTCAATTCTTCTGTGTGCTGCATGCTCCATTTCTGCTTCAAGAATTTCACTTTTGAGGCGAAGTTTCTGGCAATAGAACGCAAGAGCTAAACATTGTGAGCGTCTCGCTGCTAGATCTAAGACTCTGAGCATCCTTGCATGCTCCAATTCTGCTTCAAGGATTTCACTTTGAGGTGAAGTTCTAGCAGTAAAAATGCAAGAGCTAAACACTCCGAGCAACTTGCTGCTAGATTTAACACTCCAAGTATTCTTGCATGCTCCAATTCTGCTTCAAGAATTTCACTTTGAGGTGAAGTTTCTGGCAATAAATGGCAAGAGCTAAACAACACTGCGAGAATCTTGCTGCTAGATCTAACACTGAACATCCTTTGCTTTCTGTAGGTTAGAATCTCCCTTCGAGTGTTGACACGTCCCATGGCGGACAGGCTTCCAGCAATCTACCGGCAGCTGGGTTTGGACTATGCGGAGCGTGTGTTGCCATCCATTGTTCAGGAGACCTTGAAAGCCGTTGTTGCTCAGTATAATGCTAGCCAGCTTATTACCCAGCGTGAGGTAGGTACACAAAATCTGCTTCTCTAAAAGCAACTTGAAAAAATGCCCACTCCATGTTTGATTGTACAAATCTGTTGTCGTTAAAGTACTTCACAACTTCTCATGCACGACTGTCGGCCAAAATTCTGTTAGAATATCTGCTAGCAATCCTGTATCCAATTCACAAGCAATTCTGTTTGCAATTCCAGTAGCAATATTCGCCTAATGTCCATCTGTAGGTTTCCTGCACAGATGAACAAGAGAATCTAGTGTTTCTTGCTTGAGAGTTTTGATAGCATCTGTTTCCAGAGAAACACAATCAGTTGGTGACCACCAACCTAATGCAAGAACAGTCAGTATCCATGTTAGTCTGCAAAAACAATGCAATTGATCATTGCCCAAGCAGAGATTGTGAAGCATGACAACCATCTTTGCTCATGAAGCATGACAACCACCAATCATTGTAGTCATCCATTTTTATTTTTATTTGGCAATTGAAACAGGTTGTTAGTAGAGAAATTCGGAGAATCCTGCTTGAGCGAGCTGCCAACTTCCACATTGCATTGGATGATGTATCTATTACCAACCTTACATTTGGTCGTGAGTTCACAGCTGCAATTGAAGCAAAACAAGTTGCTGCTCAGGAGGCTGAGCGTGCTAAGTTTGTGGTGGAGAGGGCAGAGCAGGACAAGCGCAGTGCAATCATCCGAGCACAGGTCCACCCCCTTGCCTGCTCCTCCCCCTTTTCTCCTTCCTCCAACACAAAGCATAGTTCTCTTTGCTGTTAAGCACTTCTCTACAGCAATTAGATTCAAAGAACATGTGAGCATTGGAAGCACAAGCATCAGAAAGAAACCTTGAAGAATGCTTGCATCTATGCTTCCTAGTTGAGCAGCAGGCTTTGCTACTCTTTTATAGACAGAAACTGCAAAGCCCACTTCAGCCAAAAATGTCACTGGACATCTCCTGATTCTCAGTTTCCCATAATAACAATTGAATGCAGGGAGAGGCAAAGAGCGCAGAGCTACTGGGTGATGCCATCAAAAACAACCCAACCTTCATAACACTGCGCAAGATTGAGGCAAGTCGAGACATTGCCAACACAGTTTCATCTTCTCAGAACCGCGTGTTCCTGCCCAATGATTCATTGCTTCTGAATGTGCAACAATTGGGAGTTGATCAAGATCTTGGTCATAGTAGCACCGCCAAAGCCAAGAAGAATGATAGCAGCAACTCAAATGAGAGCAGACTAGAACAAAAGCAAGACTCCAGCTCCAGCTGATGATAGCCAGAGCTTCTTCACAAACCATTGCAGTGTGCCAGGGTGTTAGTTTGTTGTTTCCCCCCACCACTTGCCTTATTGTTCTTTGCCAAAGTAAATAGTTCAGTTAGATTTCCTTGGAGATTTGAACTGGGAGTTGAGGTACTTACATTTTTTCTCTCTCTGCAAATCTCCATGTGCTGTGCAAGCCTGAGGATACAGCAGTCAGTTTTGTGAGAGTGTTGGTTGCTGTAAACCTCACAGCACTGAGCATCTATACAACAGGCACACAAATGTACAGAACAACATTGTATAAAAACAGCTACCCCACCTCTCTTTGCTTTCTTCTGTTGTGTCCTGGATGTTTAGCAGGTTGAACACCTCAGGCCCCGAAATCTTCTTGCCAGAGCTCTTGTGAGTTTGAATGAATCCACCCCAGCAAACCCCTCACAAATAAGACCATAAATCAAATCAGCTGGACACAAACAGGGAAAGATAATATAACATATAACTTTATTTTTGCAATGATCTCTTCACTTCATTTTGTTGCAAGCTTCAGGACACATGGTCTACTACAAGCTGTCTTTTGCACATTTTGCAGCAGTACTGTTACTCCACTATAAATTTCATATGACAAGTTCGCAGCAACCACCCACACAACTCAGATTGTTGTGTGCATGATAAGAGTGTCAGTTGGGACACTGTGAAATAAACATTTCTATAGTACATTATATTACTTTCCAGTCTCCAAATATGGAACAACATGCTACAAACAGACTTTGATCCCCAGGTGTTTCATCGCTGCACTGAGGTTCTGGGCAATTTGATAGAAAGAGTTTCACATCAAATACCTAGGCCCTTGTTGAGCATCACAGATGGCAATAGTCAAGAATTGTTTGATGAAACTTTGAATGTAGATTCGGCATAACTCGGTGTAAGTTTGATGCTAACCATAGGTCTTGGGGTGCTGCACAACAAAGGAGACCACAGGTGGAAACTAGATGTTGTCACCTGCTTGACAACAGGGTTTTAACCTGATCCTGCATTTCAGGCTGAGGCAGGTTGCATAGCCATGTTGATGCACTTGTGCTTTTACTGGAAGGACTTCATCAAATAGCCCCTGATTCCATAAGTAGGCTTCACAAAGGATCCAGATATTCTTCATGCAGGGGCCCCTCAATGTGGCTGGTCTTTCAGCTGACCCAGTCAGTGTGCCTGGGAAGTCTGATTGGTGAGATCTTTTGTCTGAGGTTGATCATCTCCTGTGGTCAACTGCCCATTCTTATCGTTGTAGCTCCGTTGTAGACTCCTGTTGCAAAAGAATTGCTAGAGCCTGCTTTCCCTTTTCTGATTTGCTGTAATCTTCATATCTGCATGTGACAAGACCACACAATTTGGTTGTAAGATCATGCTCTGACATGTACAAGAAGGCTGAAAGCTAAGGAGAGATCAAGGCAAAGTCCCAGAATGTTTGACTGCCATGATGCTAGTCTCTGTATGTACATCCTGTCCATTTTAAGCATATTTTAGTAAGGATATTTCATTAATTAGTTCAAGAGAAGACTATACTTTGAAGCTCTGGTTTCCCTCCTGTCAAAACCAGCCACCCCCTTGAGGTCTTCCTGGAACCAGCCTGCATGCACCTGATCCAGCAGTGCAAACATAAGCCATACTCCTTCATTTTGTCTTCAGACCACGTGTGTTTCAAAGCATCCATTGCTACCGTTAGGATAGCCTAATGCTAACATGGTTTCTCTATCAGACTCCCTAGCAAGGGCTCAAATGCATGTTCTGGTAGACCAATGAAGACACTCGGTCACCTGTGCAGTTCCAAGAAGCTCTAAACAGTCTTGTAGAAACATCTGTGCGAGAAGAAGTGCCAATGTCAGAGGGCAGTTATAAAAGGTATCTGACACCTTTTAGGAACCCAATCTGTTCTGATAATGCACCAAAAGGCATTTGGTCTGCCTGAATCAGTACCTGAAGGTCCTCATCTGGAGAAGGGATTTCTTCTGGTCCAGGGACAGTGAAAGCCAGTTTCAGGCTGAGTGCTTGCTGAACTTGCGAGAGATGGGCCCTTACACTGTCCACCAACTGTTCTTTGGAAATCAAAGGGACAGATGTATCTTTTGCAAGAATGTTTGTATCATTTTCCTTGGCAATTTTCGCCTGAATTGCCGCAAGATTCTCACTCACAGCTTCAGCCCTCTGTTGCAAAAGGATAAACTCCAAAGATGAAGGTTCTTGTGTGAATAGAGGATTCTTGTGTAAGCACAGTCCTGTTGTTGATAGGCTTTGTTGTTCTGCACTGCTGGCTGTTGCCTCCAGGGTCTGGTCTGCACTCATCAAACCCTACAGACCATCCAACAATGTGAACACAAGATAACAGAGTACTTACTTTGTTAATGCATGTCCCCACAAGAAAATCCAATTTGTGTAGATAAGATCATTTTAGATGCAAGGTGCAGGTCTTTCTGATACGATCAGAACTGTCCAGTAATGGTAAATCACTATACACCCACAGGATTTGTCATCTCAAAACTTTCAAAGCTGATGCAACCTGGGCTCAATTCTGAGAACAAGAGCTCATGCCTCGTCCAGGATAAGGGATGCCATCTCAAACAGCAGTCTACAGCACATGTGATAGGGAAAAGTCAATAACTCACAATTTGTTTGGCCAGTTGACTGACTTTCCCAGTAAGAGCTGCATATCTCTTGCTTTGCTTCCTTGGAGCCATAGCTTTCGTCTGCAATGTATCTTGTGCTTCAAATGGTATAGCATCCACATCTGTCTTGCAAGTTGATGGAACTTTATTTATTATGGCAAGCTGCTGCTCAATCCTTCGCACCTCCAAAGCAAGACCCAAAAGTTGGATTTCCTCCCTTGTTCGAGAATCCTTTCTGTAGGTGCATATCCAGAGTAGTGAGTGAAAACATCCCAATGGCCATTCTACAAAGCACTACAGACATTCTTTGAATGCTTTGAGCTTGCATGCACACAATGTGGTTCAGGGCACACTGACCGTATGATAAGGGCACCCTTGCTCCTTGGAGATAAGGGGGTCTGCCCATCCTTCGAAAGATTGAGTTGAGGTTGATGTTTGTCAAGCAATTTCTTCTTCTCCACAGCCTGAAACAGATTTCTGGTGGGCTTCAAGCTTTGAATATAAGAAGCCTGCATCACAATTTAAGACAGCACTCCACCGTTTAAAGATGTCATCATAATGATTCAATCTCTCACATATGTGCAGATGTCATTATTATTGGAATCAGAATCCACAACTTGAGGTACATAACTGCATCTGGACAGTTCAGAATTGACAGGCTGATAGACATCAGAGAAAAAAACTGAGGACCAGGATAGTCTCTGAAACTAACCTACTGATGCACTTCATGTGTAAACCAACAACCATTATATGCTTTATCACATATTTATGCTGTCTCATACCTGTCCCAATCTGCTGTACCATTTTTTCCTGAAAGCTGGAACATGATCTGAGGCTTGACCTGGACTGGAAGTTTGTTTGGTCAAGCTCTTCTCCCCTTTGTTGTGCGAATCAATGGTGGTAATTGTCTGCTCATCCAAACTTGAAAGAGTCTTTGGTTGTTTTTCAATCGGCTCAGTGTGAAAGATCTCTGAAAGACTTGCATTCTTCTTTCCAAGTTTCTCAAGACAGTCGTTAGCCTGCAAAACATTGCCAGTAGTTTCCTGTTCCCCTGACAAGATGGTGTGCTCCTGTGAGTGCAGAGAGTCATTGGTAGCCTGCAAAGCAACATCTGGTTGAGACAGAACCATGGCCTTTTCTTCCTCTGCAACTGACTCCTGAATCTTTGAGAGTGGCTTGTTGTTAAATGCCACAGCTGCCTGGCGGACAATCTCCTCTGCTTTGTTCTCACAGTGATCTTCTGGTTGAATTTGGTTTAAACCTCCACTGCAGCCAGGGTTTGTCACCATCTTGAATGGTGGCTCTTGATCACCCTGATTATCATTGTTTTCCTTCACGATGACCTGTACACATACAATATAAACAAAACAATATGAACAAAAGTGGGTCATATGACAAGCCTATGCACAATAGAGTATTCCTGAAGATCACATCCATCACTGAGACAGATTCAGTAATTGGAAGTTGGGGTTACATTCTCATGGCAGATGCCTGCTGCAGCCTCTAAACCAGAAATCCTGTCCTCGGAACATTTCTGCACCTGCCATAACTCTGTTTCCGCAACAGCCAGTTGAATATCTTTCTGCCACAGCTCTGCTTCTGCATTCTCTCCCACTTTCAAGAGATTGGCCTGATGTTCCACTTCTGTGTCTTCCAATTTCTCCCTGGGAACAAATTTGCATAGCAAAAAACATCAAAACTACTGATTGTTGTTATGAGTTCAGTTTATGACAAACTGCACAGCGAATAAAAAAAACCAAAATGCTACCAGTACATATCTTTCTGAGTACTTTAGAAGACAACAGAACTAAATATACAATGGCAGAAAATTCTGATATGCCACCAGTGAAGGGATGCAAACTAGATGCAAGAAGTTAATATTTCAACATGGGTTATCTAGAGCTTCTTCTTACATGGGTGTGTCAATATCAAGGTGCAGCAATTGCACCATATCTTGTTCTGGTTTGACATCAGCTGATATGTCAGTAGTAACCACCACATTGCAGCCAAAATCTACATCAAAACTCCTTGCACATTGATTTGTAGACCAAGATGTGTCATCCTTCTTTTCAACAGTGTCAGCCTCACTTCTCAAATCATCCTCTGTGGTAATCGTTAATCGGCTGCCTTTCAGCTCTTCCAGTTCAGATTTCAACTTCATGGTTTCAGACTCCATAGCCATCAACTGGGATCGGAATGCACCAATTTTCTCATCTTTGACTTGCATCTGTCTCTCAAAAGCCTCAACCTCATGCCTATGTTGCTCCTTGAGTTGTGCAGCATGCCATCCCTTCACAACCTCCAGCCACTCTTTGAAAGCAGCAGGGTCCTTTGTAGACTCTGATGCAAGCAAAGATAACATTGAGAGAAAAAACAGTAAGAACAGAACAGACTACTACACTTCTTGTTTGTCAAGATCCCTTACTGCAACCCAACACCAATGTGAAAGCAGATTCACACTAGAATCGCACACTCAGAAACAGATGAGATACTCAAATCATGGAAAAAGAGTGAACAGGAGTTATTTCTTGTACCTTGAAAGTCCAACACTTTCCAGCTGCTGCATGCTGGTGTAGAGCTTTCGACAGGCTCTGGAAGCCCTGCAAGCCCCCTGGGACACTGCTTCTCTTGCCTCCTCTCTTGGTGCTCCACATCAGTAGCATGTTGTACCTCAATAACCTGCTCCAGCTCCAGTACCTTTGCTTTGTACAGTTCTACTTGCAACTCTAAACCCTCTATTTGCCTAGAACGCACAGATCCCATGTTCTGCAGCTCTTGGGCATGCACCTTCTGTAGTTCTACAAGCTTATCTAGCTCAGTTCTGCTTCCTACGCTGCGTCGGGTTGTTGTTATATGTGCTGCATCCTTCCCACTGGAGCTTATGGAGTTCATGCGGGCCCTTTCCTCAGCTAGTCTCTTCCATCTTTCTTTCTCACTCTCCCGCTGTTTTCTTAGGGTTGTCGACTGTGAGAGCTCTCTGGCGAGTGCCTCCCTCTCTTCTCTCTCCACACTAGCTCTCCGCAGCATGACTCTGATCACTTCTTCTTTATCGTCTAGGTCTTCCTGAAGCGTTGCCAGATCGTGCGAGAGCTTCTCAATAGTTGCGGCGTGATTCTCTGTCACAACCGCTATATCTGCCTTGGCTTTCTCCAGACTTTCCAGCACTGTTTCCAGCTGGCGTTCAGTCTCCTGTTGCTTTGCTGCGATCTCGGCGATGAAAGCCTGTTGCTGCATTCTATTACTGTCCTCGATAGCAATCTTTACCCGCAACTCGGTAGCGATTGCTTCCGCCTTCACAAGCTTTTCTGCAACTTCATTCCGCTCGTGCTCCTCGGATTGCGCATCTTCCATGGCCGTCATCATGAGGAATTCTTTTTCGCTAAGAGTTTCTTCTAGTTCTTTCAGGTGCTTGGCCTTCACTTTGCACTCTTCACAGCATCTAGTCCTACCGGGAGTTGATCTAGGATTGAAAAGCCCACCTATCTCTTTCCTTAGCAAGTCCTTTCTCAACAAATCAATCTCGTGTCGAAGCTTCTTTCTCTCAGTCCTCCAGGATTGCTCTTGACTGGAATAAATCTGTACAACTTTTTCGTTCGCCTTTGCGTCTTCTCCTCTTCTCCTTTTCATTTCTGCAACTTCCGTCTTCGCGTCTGCGATCTTCTGCAGGAGATTCGTTCTCTCTATCTCCCAAGCTTTCCTGTCTTCGTCTCTCGCATCTACGCTTTCTTTCAAGCTCAGTTTCAGGTCTTCGGCATTCTGCGCCAGGCATTGCAGTCGCTCCATCGCTCCTTTCAGCATCGCCTGCAACGCTATTCTCTGGAGCTTGAGGCTAAACTTCACCTGTGCTGCTGTCCCCTTGGATCCGTTCAATCCGCGTATAAGCGCACCTAACGCTGCAAACGCCAATGCCACGCCGAAGTACTCGGCCAATAGAGGCCATGGTTCATTTTCCTTCAACGAGAGATACTTGCGCATCAGGTCTCTACGACCGGGCGTGAGGTCCACTGCTGAAGGAGTCGCTAACTCCATCGGCTTATTATAGCCGCAGTCATAAACCTCTAGCTCGCGGGTTGTGGCAACTTCGACATCGCGGTTCTCCATTTCACTGTCAGCAACAACCGCAATGCTGCTTCCAGTGCACATAGAGGCACTAGTTTCTTCTGGAGCTCATAGAGACGACAGCTTCTTCTGGTGCTTTTTGCACGACGCAATCCTTATCGTAGACAAACTCGACCAGGACTCGTCTCCGGTCACGTCTCTTCTCATCTTACTTCGATCCTCATCTCAAATAAGAAGCTCTGCCGATAAAAGCCAGCACAAAAAATAAAGCCAACCTAAGCTGTCGATCATGCATGGCTTGTGATCATCACACTAAAACCAGATCGAAGAAACTCCCAGCAGAACTCGGATCTGATTCTAGTTGTTTCCGTTCTGAGGGGATTTCTTTCCCCGCACGACCGACAACACATTAATCCAAGAGGAGATCGCGGGATTCATCTGCTGCTGCAGATCGACTATGAAACAAAAACATGAGAAACTGAACCAAAACTTGAGCAAAACGAGGCCGTTTCTTACCGGGAAAAGCTCCTGCTGGATCCGGCGGACGAAAGGCAGACGTTTCTGCCTTGTATGCAGCTCTCATGATGCAAAATCTGATTGATCAGAGACGAAGAAGAACGCGACTCGACAAACCCCCGCGCAGCCGGAAACGAGCCAAGAGATGTCCCTGCGATCGCCAGAGACAAAAGGAGGGAAGAGAAAACAAACACGCTGATATTTCTTTTGCTCATCTCCCTCATTCTTTTCGTGTTGCCGGCTGAGATTGAGAATCTCGAGCCAAACTGACGGCGATCTAGGCCACCAGCGAGACAAAAGATGGCAAAGACAGGAGTGCTTATGTAAACCGCCCCTGATACTTCCAATGTTACCGACCACTTCGGTTGCCGGTCTCCGCAGACTTGGGGAACCTGAAGGTGGTACCGGTTGCGTACCCCGGTGTTGGTTTCAGGACCTCGTTTGGCACGGGACTAAGTAACGCTACCAAGGTTACCGACCACTCCGGTTGCCGGTCTCCACGGACCTGGGGAACTTGAAGAGGTGGTGGCAGTTAAGTAAACGAATATTGGTTTCAGGACCTCGTTTGGCACGTGACAAGGTCAGTGTCTTTGCCGTATTTCAGGACCTCAATTGGCGCGCGACCAAGTAAGTACCAATGCCGTTGTTTCAGGACCTCGGCTAGCACGTGACTAAAAGTAAGCACCGCTGCCGTGTTGCAAGATTAAGGTCTGGCATGTGGATTTAAGTAGGCGTCCCTTGTTTCAAGACCTCATTTGGCACATGATTAAGTAGCCATTTCTTTGGCCTCGTTTTGGAACCCGACCTTTCCAAAAAGACGTGGCAAAAAACGTATTAACTATATAGACTAATGGTCCTTTCACATGGTGGAATTGGTGGTACCCGCCGGATATCAAGGGGGGAAAATAAAAACAGCACCCATCTCTTTTCAGAAAGGGTTCCGAAGGTAGCCTCCAAATACAAAGGAAAATTTAGGTCAGGACTTGGAAACCTTGGGGCTGGGCTACCGGCACATGTAGGTTCTTCATTTTTCCTTTGTTATTGGGCGGCCACAGCGAACCAGCACCCACCAGCACACCATCCCACTGGATGCCCGTTATTCCTAAGTTGTGGATGAACTTCAACTGAGTTAATATTTGGTTTTACCTTGGTAACCAATTCTGTAGGAAATAGGCTCCATACATAGTAGATAGATAGGTAGGAAAATAAGTAACTCTTAGGTAAGTGGATGGTTTATACATAGGTAAGGGCTGTTTTTACTACCTACCTACTAACAATTTTGCTTGTGGGTTGTTAGTAGGTAGGTTCCAAAAAAAAAAAAACAGCAACTGAGGTAACCACCATGGTTAGCTAGGGAACTGGAACCCAACAGATAACTGTTTCCTCATCACTTGCCATTCATCCTTTTTGGTGCACTGGTGGGTTCGGTGTGGCCTTATTGGGCCTTATCTTTCACTCATACATTATTTTCCTCAAAGTTTGTTGGGTTGATGATAAAGTGAAAATGTTAACCATGTCATTAATTGTGGTTGGTACAAGTTTACCTTGTCGACTTTTGATGAGCCCTTCTGTTGTTTTTGGTGGCAAAAATTTGCATCATGATGACATAAAAAACAAAATTGGAATATTATTGTCATAGATGTGTGTTTTTTAACAAAAAAAAAATTGATTAAAAAAAGAGAGAAATCTTGACTTTTGAAGAAATGTTGCCACTTTTTTATTGTCCTTGAAAGTTTGTTGGCACTTTGTTGATTCTTTTGAGAAAACTTTAGAAAATTGTTGTCAATAAATCCTAAATTTACCTTGGATTATTGTTGCCTACTCCTTATTCTTATAAAATTTGAAAAAAAACCAAAAAAAAAAAAAGAACATTGATGAGCCCTCATCATTTTTCGTTTTTTAATATTTTCCAACATTTGAACTCCATGCATGTTTGTTAATAATGCAATGTCATCATGTTTTGCAATTACGAAACCTATGATTGTCACACATT
>Ga0209208_10010402_pt1 | contig 12078 bp, 14 predicted proteins | sample S1TSphfallax_3_FD_187694 | JGI IMG/M metagenome (GOLD analysis project Ga0209208, IMG submission 187694) | Host-associated microbial communities from peat moss isolated from Minnesota, USA - S1T2_Fd - Sphagnum fallax MG (SPAdes) (version 2) | ecosystem: Host-associated > Plants > Peat moss >...
TTTTATTGTAAAAAATACACCATTGAGTATCAAGAAAAATCATTAATTAATGTCATGAAACATTTATAACCCAAATGGATGGTTGACATCAAAGGACCACATATGTCAAAATGTACCATACCCAACAATTCAAAAGTTTGAATAACATCTTCTTTTGGGAAGGGTTGACAATTGTGTTGTCCTTTGATGTAACTAACATAAAAGAAATTTAAGGATGATCCTAGATGTTACACCACATTCCATGTTACCATTGAATAATTGCTATAAATGGGCTTGGTTAATGTGGCCAAGATGCCTATGCCAAATCTTAGCAATTGTTGTCATAAGCATTGGCTTAGAAATTATATGGGTAAAAGGGCAAGATTATCCAGGTTTGTACAAGTCATTGACTTTGTAACAATTGGTGATGAGTTGACAATGAGAGTCACATAGGGAACAAATTCGTTTTTATAAAATCATTTTTATTTTAGAAGTATCAAGATGTTTGATAAAGCAAAGATTCTTTTGTAATCCATGAACATTCAAAAAATTGGATATGATGATTACTTCACCATGGTGAGGAGTAACTGGAACATCACCAAGTCCCTCTATTGCTTGAGTAATATTGTTACCTAAAATAACAACTTGAATAGGTTCTATGGGTTTGTAGGTCTAAAATTGACTTCATTCATGAGTCATGAGCTCATCTATCAATATAACAATTGGTGTCATATGCAACATGAAAATATGAAATTGCAACAAGCAAATGTTGAATTGGTTTTTCCATTTTTTACTAGCTCATTTTCTACTGCAATTTGTTTGTCACAATCTTTGATGACATGATTAGTCAATTTAGAAGAATTTTTTTTTAAACATTTGCCTTAATTTGGGGTTTTGAATCTTTTGTTTAAAATTGTTTTGTGGCCAAGTTGAAAAGGAAGCTTGACAACCTCTTCTTCTATGGGTGTATCCTTGCTTGTAGCCATACAATAAAGTTACAACAAGTCTTGATCATCACTTTTCATCATTGTCTTCTTTAAGCTCAAAAATAAGTCATCAATTGAAGAAAGGTCAAAGTGTGGTTGGCTTTAATGCAATCGAGAAATTATAATAAAAATGCACATGCTTTTCATCCTTAAAATAAAAACCTCGTCATTAAACATGGGTCCACCAATAGAACTTAATTGATCCAACAAAGCTTGAAAAGAATGAATAAGTTTTATGAGGTTAATGCTTTCCTTGATTTTAAAGGTGGCAAGTTTATGTTTGAGGTACATCTTGGTACTAGGGTCATGTGCATCATAGAAATTTAATAGTGCCACCCATGTTTCATGAGTTGTGAATTATGCAGTGACATAGTTATTATCCAAACAACTAAAAAGATATGATAAAACAATGCTATTTTGTGTGTCCCACTTTTCCTTTCGTCTTGCACCTATAATAGGTGTATGCTGAATTATTCATTTGATAATTAGTGTGGGGGTGGTGGTTTTTAATATTTTTTTCATTAAATTTTTTCAAAAGTTCCTTTGTTCCAAAAAAAATTGGAATCTATGTTTTCAACTATGGAAATTAGTTCCATCATACTTGGGGAGGTCATTGATTTTAAATCTATACCTCTTTTTTTCAAATTTGTTCATTTCACAACACAAGAAGAAAATCTTGTTGTTTTACAAGCCCACACATTGCAACTAGTACTACATTTCAATCACATTTGATCATCTTTACATTTGCAAGTGGCTTGTTGCACTAGTTAATGGTCAATATTGTTTATAGTTGTAACATTCATTGTATAGGCTCGTTCATCGTTGGGGTTGCCAATTTAGGAGTGTTTAACCAAAAGAGGACTACAAAAGATGGTTTTACATTTTCATAGTGTTTAAGGTACTACAATTATGGTGTATTATTCTATTCCTACCATTAAAGTATGGAGAAAAAAACTTTAAACATTCCAATACTTATTGGATGTTGTATAAAAGTCTTTTTGAGTCCTTGATCAATTTATGGTCAATTTTGCCCACTATAGTTTTTTAATAAATCAATGCGAAAGGAATGCATAAAATGATGCAATTGATTTCAAATTTTTTATACAATAAAACCAAGCTTCTTCTTATGCAACTACATTTTCATTAGGTCAATTTGATGGAAAAATAAATCATATGAAAATTTCAAAGTCTTGAAATTTTGAAACAAAAGTCTACAAGGAAAATTATTCTTTTATTAAATCATTTAGTTAGTTTTTTCCTCATTAGGTTTAAATTTTTTAACTCTAGATGTAGGTCACATGTGCAAGACATAATCATGAAAAAAGTATGTTTAATTGATTTTTAAAGCCCATTTTGGCATTTTTTGCATTTTTGCATAATATTCTTGCATATTTAGGTACACATTTGAAAAGTCACCACCATCACATGAATTATTTTATTTTGGACTATTGAACGTTTCTTACTTAAATTTTTTTTATGTAAATTTTGTTTGTAGAAAATAGCCCTAAGAGGTTTTGAAGTGTTTTTTTCTTTTTTTGGTACCCCAACCATGTATAAACCCACATTGTGCACTTATGAGTATAATTTGGACCTTATTTCATTTTTAATATTTTTCAAATTATTGATGTGAAAATTGAAGTAGGTTTTAACTTTATTTACACTATGATTTATAACATGTTAATAAATTTTTTGACATCTTTTCAATAGTCAATGTGTACATGAGTTGAATCATATATTTTAAACCTATTGAAACCATTACTCAAATGTTACATATTGCATTTATTAGTATATATTGAAAGACATAGAACAATTTAATGTGTCAAATTTATATTTCAATAGGTTGTGGGTTTTAGGACATTTCTTGACTATCAACATTGACACATGAATTGAATAATTCATTTTGAATATGTTAAATCCATTACTCATGAGTTGCATTTTGTATTCATCACAATTTCTTGAGATGAACATTGTATAAAAACTTAGCAAATCTCACATTTATATTTCAATGGGTAAGTGATTCAAGCAAAATGTTTAGCATGTAAATTTCAAGTTGCATGTAACCTTTAAATTATAAATTTTTAATATATTAAAAAACTTACATTTATTAAAACTAACATATATGCCTTCCCCTTGTTTGTTTTTTATCCATCACAAACAAGTTTTTTATTATAAATGTTCGTGATACCACACCAAAAATAATTCCTAAATTTTTCCCCCATTTCTTTTCTTTGATGTATTGGAAAACAAAATCCATGCTAAATTTTTTTTATTGAATTTTATCTTAAATTGTTTCATAGGTTTAAATTATCAAAAAAATTACTTGTTATTTCTATTTTACCATGATCTAACTATTTTTTTGAAGGCTTGTTTTGCTACAAGTTTATGTTTAATATTTATACATGAATTTTAAAATTATTTTTAAAAATAAAATAAATAAATAAATTTAATTGAAAAATTTCTTTAAATGTCCATGATATAGATTAAGACTTTTTTAATTTTAAAAGCCCCTTATAACTAGGAATCCATTATTTACCATTGAAAGTCTTTTGAATTTGAGAACTTTCAAAATTGCAAAGAGGTTGTGCATTTGCATCTACTTAAATGCTTTAGAACAACAAAGGTTTAACACTTAAAATTGCAAGGAAAACAAAGTGCACAGTGAAGGATTAGAAAGTTTGACATCCAAGGGAAATAATTTCCCATAAGGATGCATCTCAACAAAGAAAATTGATTCATTTAGCTTCCATTCAAACTCCTTGATTGTTGAATCACCCAACAACTTGTTCCATAGAACGTAATGCATCTTCAACATGTTGCAATTTGTAATGTTACGTTTTGTTCTTTAGTACATTTTACTATTGTGATAACTAAAGTTTGATTTTGCTCCTCTTTAATCAATGTGCAAGTTGATGGCAAACACCTATATTAAACTCTATGTAGTTCAATTTATTCACCTACCAATGAAAATGTGAAACATTGTCTAAATGTATACAGTATTCAATTTTCTATATATTCCTTCCCCAATGGAGAGCTTTTACCTGGTTTAAAACCTTAGACTTCAATTGTGAAAGTCATCAGTTCATCATCACTAAGTAGGGACCAGATACGTCCATCCTCCGTTTAAAACTCTCACAAGCATGTAGCATGGGCAATAGGTACACTTCCAATACTTAATATGAGGATAAAGAAAACTATATACATAGGGACCATCATTTCAACTAATTATGTAAGTTATTTAAAAATTAGTGCATCCAATTCCCAATTCCCTAACAGATAATGAAAGTATACTGCATCCAAAGCTTGTAGCAGAGAGGAAAAAAAAGGAAGATGAAGAGAGGCATATTAAGTATTAAAATTGCTCCACACTTATTATTTAAGTCAAAGGGTTTGTTTATTTAGATAATTCTTCAATGGCCATTCAGTATGATTCTTGTATTCATTTTGATCAATACTAGTACGAATGACCACTGTGAAAACAAGTGATGAAGACAATGAAGCATAGTTGACAAACACAATTTTTTTTCTTTTCCAAAATGGAAAGGTCAATATATAAACCAAAACAACCTTGTTGTTCAAAATGGTTTTGAACATATTTACATTACCATATCTTATATTTGCAAGTCCAACCAACTCTTCTCTAGAAAGTATATGGGAAATCTCTAAAATTCCCATATCTCAAAACCGTCTTTGTGAGAACATTACCATAACAATTCCAAAGATGAAATTAATGGTTTATATTACATCCAGTTGAGGAACAAAAAGCCTGAAAGATCCTTATCATGGAATTATGAATTTGATGCAATCATATTTCTAAACAAATGATTAAGCAAAACTGCATCACAATAACCCAATGTTTTGACCAAAAATAATATGTGCCTGTGGAGGTTGCCACAACATTTCAATTTGCCCTTTGCTGTTGAAAAAAGTATGGCCATCATGCAACATCATCAAAATGAATTGGAAGATTGGTTAGATACAGGTGCGTGGCCTTCTACATATAAACTTTGCCTAAGTTTCCAGTCTCACACTGTCACCGAACATAATGTCACATGACATGTAAGAGATTTACCAGTGTAGTCGGAAAGTGCCTTAAATCCATATTCTTTTTCCTAACACTCATTCCATCTTAAAATTTTGGGTGAGCTCTCACATTTTTGTAAGGGCCCCTCAATTTTTTTTAACATGATGTGTAGGAGTTGGCACAATCATGAGACACACACAATAAGGCCCTCTGATGGGCATGTTACCAGAATTCAATTGTTGCTTCAAGTGAGCACCTCATTCTAGTAAGGCCCCATCTGCTGACCTTACCTACCACTTTTCAACACGAGTCCTTTTCCAATTCTAAGATATTCTGGATCCCATCCCAATCAGGCCGTTGCTTAGGATCCATGTGCCAACAGCGGTGCAATAATTCCTTGATTGTAGGAGTAAGATTGTGAGGAAGCTCTGGTTTTCGCCCTGACAGAACAAGGTTGTAGTCGGACAAAGGATGGCCTTGAAAAGGAATTTGGCTACAGAGGAGCTCATAACAGACCATGCCAAAACCATACACATCCACAGCAGCCGAATATTCGACTTCTGTTCCATCTCGTAATGCTATCACAACTTATGGTACCCTCCAAAAGCCAGTGCTCACTACGCCATCCGAGCTTTCATAGTCCCCAACTTTAATATCAAACACCCATTGCACAGAAGAAGCCGTAACTAAACTCTGCTTCAGAACAGCAGCTACATTCGGCTTAACAATCGACCCAGAGAAAATACTTGAAACTTGCTTAGGATTCAATAGAATCATTCTACTCAGGTTAATAAAGTCCATACCGGACATGACTGGGTTGGACGTGAGCAATCGACATGGGCGCTCGAGGGGTGTGATCGGGTCGAGTTTGCGTAATGGGTGTTTGAGGGGTGTGCGCCATCCACGTCGGAGTTGAGGTGAAACAAGGATGTTCGAAGCCTTAAGGTCTTTGTGTATCAATCCACATTCCTGCAATTGTTTCATCCCATTTGCAATTGCCTGCATTATCTCGAGTTGGTCACGATAGGAAACACGCTCATAATCACGATGATTGTTGATGAAATTTCACAAATCACCTTCCATAAGTTGCATGACTACCGATACTTTACCCTTCTTATCAGCCGACACCCCAATCACTGGGCAAAGACCAGAATATGATTTTTTTTCACAAGCTTTCATCACACTTTCCATTTGCCTCCGCAATTCGCCCGGGTTCACTCCACGGCAAGTATATGTTTTCACCACCACATTTTGTTGAGTCTTCGAGTACTTGGCCAAGAAAACTTTGGCCTGACCTCCTTGTGCGATTTCCTTCACTATTTCAAGCTCTGATGGATGTATTGGTCGCACTAAGGGGAAACAAAGCGCCTCGTCCCCCTTATTTACAATAGTCTCCGCACCACTTGGATCCTCCTCCTTCGCCGGCAGAAGCTCACTCCAAAGGTACTCTGGTGCTGAGCCCGAATATATGGGTTCTATGACTACTCCTGATGTGGTACCAAGTCGGCAACTCTGTGCTTTGTGCTGTTGTGGTAGACATGTCCTTGTTCAGGTCCGATTCGGAGCTCCTACTGCTGTTGCTAAGATCACAAGTGTGTATCTTTAGCTCCCGGTTTTGGCCCCGCGAGGAATGCACACTTGCAGATGTATGTACTTGCATAGGTGCAGCAAAATGAGAGGCCGACACACCTTCTGTGCTTTCCACATTACTACCGACATCCTCCAAATCTTCGCTGTCCATGTTTGGGATGAAGAAGGCTACGAGAGATGGCTGCTGGAAACTTGTTTTAGGGTTGATCAACCCAAGAAACCTAAGGAGAGTGCAAGCACTAAAAGATAGTACTTGCCCAAATTCAGCAAGAACGCTGGATGTGAATACACTGTGCAACGAAGAAACGAAAGAGAGTTTTGGATAGGGGAAGAATGCAAGAGCGAGACAAGCGCAATGAAGAGAGGAATAGAGTTTTGGACGGGAAGAAAGCTAGAACGAGACAAGCGCAATGAAGAAAGGAAAGAGAGTTTTGCACGGGGAAGAAAGCAATGTTGTGTGTGAAGCCTTATCAATTAGTTGCACCGTGAAGCCTGATCAATTAGTTGCACGGTCAAGCTGATCAATTACTTGCACCGTGAAGCCTGATCAAATTAGTTGCAACGTCAAGCTGATCAATTAGTTGCACCGTGAAGCCTAATCAATTAGTTGCACCGTCAAGGTTATCTATTAGTTGCACCGTGGTCTAAGTTTAGTAGGAGTTGGTGAACTTGAAACTTATAGTTTTTTCATTGTAAGTATCTATGTGTGGTGTGGAGTGCCAAGTAGAGAAGTGAGAAATTGTGAGAGTTGTTTGATAGTTCTTCACTGTTGTATTCATTGATTTCATAGTGTGAGTTGAGTGCGGGTGTGCTCCGTGGATGTAAGCTTTTGCTGAACCAAGTAAAATCTTGTGTCCTCGGTTTTTTCTGTTGTTTGTGTGCATACCCCCTAAGTCGAATAATTTTTTATTTTTTTATTTTTTTCTAACAACTGGTATCAGAGCATAGGTTTCAAGGCTTAGGGTGTATAGGATCTAGAGTTGAGGAATTCTGTAGCACAGGGTTCCAGGAGTTCGGAACAGCAACTGTGCAACTAACGCGTTGCTAGAGCAGCCACTGCCGCCCAGTTGCCGTCGGCGAGTTGAACGACACCACCACCACCAAAAGAAGCGGAAAGAGACGATCTTCAAGATTGTCTTCTTGGTCATCATCAATCGAGTACCAGAAAGTCCTCAAAACTGTCGTCAAAGTTTTTGAACCGAACGGTTATTGTCAGATCTACGCTGATCCGTTGTGAATATGAGATAACCAACACCACCAGTAAACTCAGCGTGGTGAAATCTTCCAGATCCGGTTCCTTTGACATTGAAACGGAAAGTTTTGGATTTCGGCCGGATTCCGTCCAGGTTTGATTTTATTTTATTTTTGTTGACCAGTTCAGATTGCTCGCCGTTCTTAGTTTGAATCAGAGAAATGGGGTCCGAAAAGGATACATACAAGATAGAGAGATTCAACAGGACGAATTTCAGCTTTTGGAAGATGCATATGGAGGACTATCTATACCAGAAGGACTTGTATTTACCGATAGTAGAAAAACCGAAGGACATGTCCGATGAAGAATGGGTGGTCGAATGTAAACCATGAGGTATGACTGACGCGCAGTGGATGTTTTGGACCGGAAAGCGCTAGGAGCAATTCGACTTAGTTTGTCGAATCAGTCACCTTCAACATCAAGGGTCAAGAGACAACAACAGATTTCACGAAAGCCCTATCGAATTTATATGAGCAACCTTCTGCAGCAAGGAAGGTCCATCTAATAAAGAAATTAGTAAATCTGAAGATGTTAGAAAATCAGAGCTTCAAGGAGCACCTGAATGTGTTCAACGAGGTAACAGATGGGTTAAATTCGGTTTCTATAATATTTGATAATGAAGTGTTGGCAAGCATAATTCTAGGCCAGATGCCAGAGAATTGGAGCACGACATGCCAATCGATTGCCAACTCATTCGGAAAAGAAAAATTAGCCTTCCAACAGGTCGTAGACATGATTATGACCCAGGAAATCAAGATGCGTGAAGAGGGATCAGGGGCATCATCTTCAGCACTGAACATGGAAGGTAGAGAAAGCAGAAACAGGAATTGGAATAGAAATCAACGAGGTAGATCAAAGTCAAGAAGAAGATCCAAGTCCAAGAATTGTTAAGGCAACAATTCAGGTAATCAGCAGCGAAGCAAGAAAGACATTGAGTGCTGGAATTGTGGCAAGATGGGTCACTACTCTAGTGAGTGTAAATCTGGAAAGAAGGATGATGGCAAAAACAGTGCAAATTGTGTTTCAGAGGAGGCAGACGATTGCCTTATTTGCGCATTTGAAAGCAAGATGGAATCTTGGGTGTTAGACTCAGGAGCGTCATTCCATGCCACCTCACACATGGATTTGTTCGAGAACTATATCTCCGGAAATTTCGGTAAGGTGCATCTTGGTGACGATCAAGCATGCGACATTACCGGGAAAGGAGATGTGAAGATCCAGCTGAATGGCTCAGTTTGGAAACTCGACAATGTGAGACACGTACCGGACTTGAAAAAGAATTTGATCTCCATTGGGCAGTTAACATCAGACGGCTATGTGACGACTTTCACGGGAGATAAGTGGAAGATCTCGAATGGAGCAATGACAATCGCCCGAGGAACTAAGAACGAGACTCTTTACACAACTACCGATGGTGTGTGGTTTGGCTGCAGTGGCCAAAGGTAAAGAGGATCCAAATTTGTGGCACCAAAGGTTTGGGCACATGAGTAGTTAAGGATTGAAGTGTATGCAATTGAGAGGTAAACTGCCAGGATTGAAGTCAGTTGAGGTTGATTTCTGTGAGAGTTGCATTCTTGGGAAGCAAAAGCGAGTGAGCTTCAAGAAGGCCAGAAGAGCACCGGCAAAGGAGAAGTTGGAACTAGTGCACACCGACGTATGGGGTCCAGCTTTACTCTCATTAATTGGAAGTAAACAGTATTTCGTCACTTTCATCGATGACCATTCCAGGAAGGTATGGGTTTATTTCTTATGACACAAGTCTGATGTGTTTGAAGCTTTCAAGAAATGGAAAGCTATGGTTGAGAATGAGACAGGTTTGAAGATCAAGAAGTTACGTTCAGACAATGGTGGACAATACGAGGACAATGAGTTCAAGAAGTTTTGCTACCAAAGCGGGATAAAGCTCATAAGGACGGTGCCAGGTACACCGCAACAGAATGGTACTGCAGAACGTATGAACAGGACATTAACTGAGAAAGCTAGAAGCATGCACCTATAGTCAGGGTTGCCGAAGCAGTTTTGGGCAGAAGCAGTCAGTACAGCAGCATACTTGATCAACAGAGGACCATCAAAGCCTTTCGACCTTGCTATACCAGAAGAGATCTGGACTAGGAAGGAGGTAAAACTTTCTCATTTGAAAGTGTTTGGGTGCGTATCTTATGTACATGTAAGTGATCATGCAAGGAACAAGTTGGACGCCAAATCAGTGAAATGCACCTTGGTGGGTTATGGTGAAGACGAGTTTGGATATAAACTCTGGGACGACCAAAACCGCAAGATGATCAGAAGTAGAGATGTTGCTTTCAATGAAAAGGTCATGTATAAGGACAGAAACATAGAGAAGTCTGAGCAGAGAGAACCAGACTATTTTGGGCCAGAAGATGTATCAGGTGGTAGGATCGTGGAACATGGTAGTCAAAAATATGAAGAACAAAGAGTGTAGCCTTAGGTTGAAGAACTTACACCACAAGATGAAATTCTAACACCACACAGTCCGATTGGTCAGAGAATACTAAATCCACAGGTTGCGAATGCTTTGAGAAAATCCCTAACGACCCAGAGTACATTACGAAAATCCACTCGCCCACATGTACCAAACAGGAGGTACTTGCAATACTTGTTGTTGACAGATGCAGGAGAACCTGAATGCTATGATGAGGCATGTTAGGGAGAAGATGCGAGCAAGTGGGAGCTTGCAATGAAGGAAGAGATGAAATCGCTTGTATCCAATCAGACTTAGGAGTTAACCAAGTTACCTGAAGGAAAGAAAGCCCTATAGAACAAATGGGTGTTTCGAATCAGAGAAGAACATGATGGTTCCAAGAGATACAAGGCGAGACTAGTGGTCAAAGGCTTTCAGCAAAAGGAAGGTATTGATTACACTGAGATTTTTTCTCCGGTTGTTAAACTAATTATGATCCAGTTAGTGTTAAGCATTGTTGCAACAAAGGGGTTATATCTTGAGCAGTTGGATGTCAAAACTACATTTCTTCATGGAGATCTGGAGGAAGAGATATACATGCAGCAACCAGAAGGGTTTGCGGAAAAGGCCAATGAAGAGATGGTTTGCAGATTGACGAAGAGCTTGTATGGTTTGAAACAAGCTCCTCGACAATGGTACAAGAAGTTCGATGGGTTTATGCAAAGGAATGGGTACTTCAGATGCTTTCCACATTACTACTGACGTCCTCCAAATCTTTGCTGTCCATGTTTGGGATCAAGAAGGCTATGGGAGATGGCTGCTGGAGACTTGTTTTAGGGTTGATCAACCCGAGAGACCTACTGAGAGAGCAAGCACTGAAAGATAGTAATTGACCGCGACTGCAGCAAGAACACTGGTTGTAAATACACTGTGTAACGAAGAAAGGAAAGAGCGTTTCGGACAGGGGAAGAAAGCAAGAATGAGACAAGTGCAATGAAGAAAGGAAACAGAGTTTTGGACAGGGGAAGAAAGCAAGAACGTGACAAGTGCAATGAAGAAAGGAAAGACATTTTTGGACAAGGGAAGAAAGCAGGAACGAGACAAGTGCAATGAAGAAAGGAAAGAGCGATTTCGGCATGGGAAGAAAGCAACAACGAGACAAGTTCAGGTGGAAAGTGAGGACTATTCCAACAACAAAACATACTTATTTTATAGAGCTTGAGATAGATCGGCTGACCCGTCAGAAGGGTGAAACGAAGAAGACGCTTGAAGGAAGGAAGGAGACGCGTATACGCAAATTATCCTAGTGAACTACAGAGACGCACGGAGAGCGATGCCGACAGCGGAAACAGCTCTGAAACACATTGGGAGAAAGATTCTGAACGCGGGTGCGTAAAACACCCGACTCCCTACCGCGTTCATAAGAGATATTTTGCAAAAACCCTAGAAACCAATGACCCCAAAGCCGTGGGTCGCGGGCTAAGCATCCACAATCTTGAAGACTTCGGCATTCGCATCTTTCGTGCTGTCTGATCGCGAAAACAGTTGTTTTCTGGATGGCAATCTCTGTGCACCGTCGTAGTCTCGAAGTTTTGCAAATATCTCGTATGAATCGAACGAATACCTCTTATTCGTTACTAGATGAATTTTGTTTCGATTTTTCTTCATGTCATGCTCCTCCTCCTTCATGGTTTCTTTGCTCATCTCCTTCTCTATTATTAAGTTGTCGGAGGTCTGGGTCCATTTGTTGATGCACGACATTGACTTCTACCCAGTACCCGGAGATGATAACCTGTGAGTGGGCTTGTTCTAGGAGCTGCTAACTGCC
>Ga0209208_10010403_pt1 | contig 12077 bp, 11 predicted proteins | sample S1TSphfallax_3_FD_187694 | JGI IMG/M metagenome (GOLD analysis project Ga0209208, IMG submission 187694) | Host-associated microbial communities from peat moss isolated from Minnesota, USA - S1T2_Fd - Sphagnum fallax MG (SPAdes) (version 2) | ecosystem: Host-associated > Plants > Peat moss >...
CAAAAGAAAAACCAACATCTGACAACCATAATATTCCACAAACCTGAACATCTTTCCTTGCTAACCATTTCCAGTAAATTCCTACTTACCTGAAGAAGATTCAAAAAAAAAGACCAAATCCAAACTTCTTTCCTCCTCTAAGCATTTCCATGAATCACTGAATTCCTACTTACCCAAAGCAAAACCAAAACATCCGGCAACAGATGAAGTCCGCGATAAATCTAGGATCCAATCCATCTATTGCTACACCTTGTACCTGTCCAAGTCATTGCTCTTGGAACTATTCTTCTGCCCTGATCTCACCTCTGAAAGACACCTCTGGAATCACATTCATATAGCTAGCAAAAGTGCATAGTTGACCACAAGGTCAAATTTGCAAAAACAGGTATGAAGCACCACAATGCTGTCAAAGGACAACAACAAACTTGCCATTCTCTGACTCTTTTCTAAAGTGCTCAAATAGTTACTCTTCATGAGCAACTGGTCCTGTGTGTCAAAATGCAATTACAATAATGAATTGTTGTTCTTTTCATGGAACTCAACCCTGAAATAATCCCTAACGTACCAGAGCTCTAATCATTAGTGCCTTGCTCATCGTTTCTCATCTCTGTACCTTAAAGTTGAGATGCTTAAACCTTGGCATCTTTTTTCCTCAGAACTCATCAAAAACTTGATATATTCATGCCCCCCCTATGCTTCCACATGAACCAAAAGAATGGGTTAAAAACTTGTTAGGGGCCATGGATGCATTTCTCTCTCCTCTCTTCTAAGGAAGCAGGAAATATTTTCAAGATGAAACAAATGAGTAGAGTCTATGAAGTCATGTCCCAAAACTCAGTGTCTTTACAGCAGTGTGGTGGCCACTGCAGGTGAAACTTATACAACCCTAATCCAAAGCTGCACATCTTTCACATTTTTTCGATTGGATTTGTATGCTTTGCTCTAGGAACAAAAGAAACATCAAATGCATTTTTTCCGCAAAAAGAGAAGCCCTTTCCATTAACCCCAGTCAATCTGAGGATGATTTTCAGGCTCTGTAATTGTGAGCACTTCAACCTCAGTGGATGTTTCCTGGACCTCACCCCCAAAGCTGGCCTCCTCATCCAGCCCAAATTCTTCAATTCCTGGACCAGCCCCTAAGTGCTTTGGTATGGCTACAGGCAGGATCTGTCGAAGTTTGGGGATTTGACCATGGCCACCTCCTCGCCCACCCACTAAGGGCGGCTGGCCTATCACATTAGGGCCTGCTCCTAAAGGGTTTGGAGAGCCATGACCAGCTCCAGGTACTAGAGGTGTTGGGTGCCCATTCTGACCACCATTCACTGGACCTGTGGAGGTCTTCTTGTTATTGGAATTTCCAGCAGATGGTTGTGAAAGAGAGTTCCCTGCATTTCCTTGACCTGATGGTTGTGGTTGCTGAGGTCTTGGCGGTGGTGATTTGGGCCGAAGTGCTTCAATTTCTGGAGTTGTACCAACAAGGTGAGGGGCATCAATTGGTGGATTTCCCCGGCCCCCTTGCCACACCTTGCCTTCTGCATCTGTAAAGTACTTCCCATAAATCTGTGTAATAAAATCCATTAACAAACCACAGATTGCTTTAGTATGGAAAACATGCAATGTCAAACCCATGTGGGCACATTTCATTTTATTCCATCCATCTCTCAATTGAGGTTAGACAGTGTCAACTGGGACACACATAACATGCTCCAAGGCAGAGTCATAGGATGCACCTGAGGATTAAAATTAGATGATGTGAGACCTTTGCCAACTGTGACCCACCCAGCACGGATGTTATGGTCTTCCCCAAAAAGCTCAATGCGTCTCTGTCCTTGGGCAAAATGTTCTATGATGTGGTACAACTCTTCAGGCTTTGTTGTTGATCCTGTAGATAGAAATGCAAAGTAAATGACAAGGAAGTTCCAGAAAGGCTAAAATAGAATCAAGAATCATTCATCAAAGCACAAATCCACTTTACCGTATTCAGGCTCTTCAGAGATGATGATATCAGTATCAACGTTGGCATGGATGATGTGACCATCACTGCTGCGCCTTACAGTGCCTTTGATACCCATAAGACAATGTTCCTGAGAAAACCCCAAAATCCATGTAAGACTAACTACCTCTTATAGTAAGGACTCTTTTAGTGGGTACCCTTAAAACTTATGCCTCAAAAAAATGGAGAAAATGCTCTTAAACTGCTAGTTATAGCCAATGCCCACATATTGGGCCATCCCACTGTTCCCTGAGACCAAGGGCCTGTACTGATACTGAAGCCAAATAGTTTAAGATGAGCATGTACTTACTTTGGAATGCTGGAATAGTGTGTTGGAATCATGGCGGAGTGCAGGGGTTGGATTCTCACGGTTGGTTTTCACCCAACAAATGTCCTCACATCTCCGGAACCCCCACTGTTAACCACCAAGTCAAACTCAAGAAAACTGGAAAGGCTGTTCCAAGAAATCTAGGTCACATCTTACTTGGGAGAGATAGCACATGCATCTTAGAAAGACAAATAGAATAGATCAGAAGTTGCCCAAATTGAGAAAAGGTGAAAAGCATACCTTTTTAAGACAAAGACGTCCTTGTTCAAGCCCTTCAGCATCTCCCACCCACAGGAAAATGAAGGCTGGAGTATCTGCAATTGCCTATATACCACAGGCAGTGTCAAGACATAAGTCACTGTCAATTTTCTCTGTTTCACTATTATTGCACTGATCTTTGCCTTCAAGTCATTTTAAGACTATGGTATCAAGCACAATGAAACTTGCAACAGAACATCCTAACAATCACCATGGTTCAGAGACGAAACTTCACCTCAATCCGGAGGTTCTGGATGTCCTCAGGAGACCACCATTCCATGGAGTCTCCAATGCCAGGGGCACGACGCACATACTCTTCCCATGGAGGGTCAACTAAAATCACATCAAACTTTGTGCCAAAGGTTTCAGGTCGAAGCTCTGTTGTTCTCAAGTCACATTGCATATACATAGGGGGTGTTGCACGGTCAGCAATTAATCGATCTTTCCTGGTTATCAACTCCTTGAGCTTTGGGTACTCTTCAAATCGATCTGCAAGCTCAACATCCCGGATGAAGTTCTGAGGCCGCAGGCCTGTATCAACAAAGTGCTGAGAGTAATCATTCTGCTCACCTCTTGAAGGGCCTCTACCAGGTGGCCCACTGCCTCTTCCCATCATCCCCCTTCCCCCTCCAGGAGGACCTCTTTCTCCCATCATCCCCCTGCCAACCCCAGCAATGCCAACACCGCCTCCAAAGGGTGGGACTCCACCACCACCAAACATTCCACCAGGCATTCCCCCAAGACCTCTTCCTGGAGCAGGCGGATTGAAGAACATATTTGGGCCTGGTCCAGGTCCCATGCCTGGTCCAAACCTTGGACCCAACCCACCTGGACCACCAGGTCCCAGACCTGGACCTGGGCCTGGTGGGCATCCCATCATACCCATGTCTCCACCATGTCCTCCACCCCATCCCATTGGACCCCCAAAGTGAGGCATTGGAAATCCACCTGGACCCATCCCAGGACCCAAACCTGGACCAGGAACCATGCCTGCCATTGGCACTGGTGGCCCCAATGGACCAAAATGGGGCCCAATACTGGGGCCTGGACCCATGATGGGTGGGACAACCCCACCTCTTTGACCCTCCCTGCCGGAGCCTCGGCCTCCCTTCACCCCACCTCTCCCACCTCGTCCTCCCTTCACACCCTGCTGTTGCATCCCTCTGAGCATTGGACCACCACCACCACCCTGGTTGTTCCCAAACAGAGGCCTACCTTCATACCCCATTATGCCACCCCGACCCCTGGTGTTGGGTGAGCTTTTTGGAGCTCGGCCTCGTCCAGCATGAAGAGTGTAACCCATTCCTCCATCACTGCCACCACCTCCTCCTCTACCAGGGCCAAAACCTGAGTCATGACCTAATGGACCTTCTTCCTCCATATACCGTTCAACCCCTCCTAAGAAATGCTTGTCCCTCATTCGCATTCTGTCATCAAGTATTGGGCCATCCCAATCCACCTCCCCAACGCCTCCATGATATTCTCCTGGAAAATATCCAGCATCAACTGGAGGCAGAAATGGGCCTCCATGAGTGCTGGACCCTCGTGCAGATTCCATAAACTTTGGCATCATAGTGTTGTTGCGTCCACTGCTTTCACTTAATGTTCCAAAACCCCTTGTGCCATCAACTCTGTCGCTCTCCATTCTACTGCGCTCACTACCTTCTCTCTCAATCCGCTCCCTCTCAGATTTGTCTCTCTCAACTCTCTCATGTCTTTTCTCAGTCTCCCAACTGTTGTGCTCCAACCGATAGTCAGCTTCTCTCCCCTTGTCAACCTCTGTCTGCTTGTGTCTGCTCTCTCGCTGCCTTTCTCGGCCTAGCTCTACTGACTCCCCCCAGTCCTTTGCTCTCTCTCGGTCCCAAACTTGATCTGAAGGCCTCTCTCGGCCTCCTCTGTGTCTGTCTCGTTCCTTCTCTCGGCTGTCTCGTTCCCTTTTTAGACCACCTCTTCGGTTACTGTCTCTATCCCTTTCATAGTCATCTCGCTCATCTGACCATTCTCTCTTATAATCTTCCTGGTATGAGCGACCTCCCACTCTTTTTTCATCTGGGCTTTGTGAAGGTCTTGAGGCTTTTCCACTTCTGTTTCTAGTTCTTGATCTCCCTCTATCTTCAGATACATCGTAACCACTCTCCAGTCTCTCTTTTCCCTTTCCTTTCTCCTCTCCTCTGTCTTCTTCCCGAGTTAAGCCTAACCTGGGAGCTCCCTCTTCTTGTAACCTTGCCCTACTTCCTGATCTACCCACTTTCTCTTCATCTCCCTTATCTCTTGCCAAAGACAATCCTTGAGTCTTGTCATCTTCCCGATCTCTTGTGCTTGGCTTTGCTGCTCTCTCTTGCTCCCCTCTATCCCTTCCACTAGACCTCCCCTGTACATCCTCTGAATCCTCCCCCCAGCCTGATTCTGGCCTCTCTCTTGCTCTATACTTGTCTCTGTTGTGTTCATCTCTCTCTCCTCTGCCTCTGTCATTTGACTTTGCAATGCCCTCTATTTCACTATGCCTGTCCCACCTGGATTCCAGCTTCAAATTTGCTTGATACTTGTCCCTCTTATGATCACCTCTCTGTGCTCTTGCTCTCTCTTCAAGCCTACCAATGGCCTCTGTTTCAGCATGTCTTCCATTGTGCCTGTCATCATGCCTTTCAAGATGCCTGTCATCATGCCTTTCACGATGCCTGTCATCATGCCTTTCAAGATGCCTGTCATCATGCCTTTCAAAATGCCTGTCATCATGCCTTTCACTGTGCCTCTCCCCGTGTCCCTCAGTGTGTCTTTCATCCCATTTCTCTTTTTCCCGAGCTTTGCGCTGGTGATCACTTCTTGAACTCTCATCACCTCTTTCTCTCTCTCCCCTGTCTCTCTCCCCTCTAGACCTCTCTTCACCTTTATCTCTCCCACCTCTGTCTCTCTCACCCCTGTCTCTCTCCCCTCGCTCTCGTTCAGCCTTTCCTGAAAACTTGCCAACAAAGTCAGACTCCTCACGCTCAAGCCTATCCCTCCCTCGACGATGTCGTTGCACCCGTGGAATTTCATCCCCTCTTTCCCCACTTCCTCCTCTGTATTTGCCACCATCTTCCACCACTTCCTCCCAATCCGACCTCTCTCTACTTGGATGGCGATCAACTCTGCTGCTTTCCTCACCCCTTTCTCTCTCCAATCTATCTTTAGCTTGTGGTACTTTTCCATAGTCTTCAGATCCCCTGCTCTCTTCATCCCTGTCTCTCTCACCTCTATCTCTAGATCTTGCCCCTTTGCCATAGTCCTCTGATCCCCTGCTTTCTTCACCCACTTCTCTTTCTGCTCTATCCCTAGTTCTTGCTCCTTTTCCATGGTGGTCCTCTGAGCCCCTGCTTTCCTCACCTCTTTCTTGCTCTCGATCCCTAGCTCTTGCTGCTTTGCCATGGTCCTCTGAGCCCCTGCTTTCCTCACCTCTTTCTTGCTCTCGATCTCTAGCTCTTGCACCTTTTCCATATTCCTCCAATCCCAAGCCCTTGATCGATTTGGCCATTCTCTCAATGTTTTTGGCCTTCTCTTCATTGCCATCAAAGACAATGTCCACCACTCCTCTTGCCTTGCTATCATCTTCAACAGCAATACCACTGTGCACCCTTGAGTGTGTCAAATCCAGATGCGGAATGTTACTGAATTTCTCACCTCTATTATCACTCTTCCCTGCATTTTCATTCTCATAATCCTGAGCTTGATAGCTAGATCCCCTCACAACAACATCTTCTTCCTCAAATGTTGAAGCAGCTTCTACCTTTATGAAGGCCTTTTCTGTCTTCTCTCCCCCATCTCTCCTCCTTCCAGGGTTTTGAAAGTCAGTGACTGCACCACCAGAATCCCTCTCAACCTTTTCAACTTTCTTGCTGTATTTGTCATCATCTTTTGAAGATTGCACAGCATGTTTCTCTCCCTTCTCATAGTGATCACCATGTGCTCGTGAAACCCTATCCACCCAGTCTCGATCCTGGTCTCTCCGACTGCCGCCTGAACAGCCATCACGATCTGATTTGCTGCTTCGTCTTGACTTGCTGGGCCGATGTTTATACTCTTTCTCCCAGCCACCATGTTCATCATCCCAATCACGGTCTTTGAAGGATTGCACACCCTCACTCTTGCGCCGCTTGACAGGCTCCTTCTCTGGACTGCCCATGGATGGATCAATCCCCTTCTTGCAATTCTTCCAGGAACCAAAAAAACCCTAAAGCTTCTCACTGCTGCAACCTTGTTTGCATAGTGAAGATGTCAGTGTATGTGCCGCCACCGTAGGCAGCATTCAAGTGAACCCAATTCACAAACAATGGAGCCACTTCTTCTTCCAACTATCAAATCCAAGTAACTATCCATCCTGTATTTCCATAAAGCTTACAGAGTTTAGCCTTCACAGAGAACATGCATGGGAAAAAACCCTAAGAAAACAGCATGCAAGCCACAGCCACAGCCACAGCCATTACTGCAGCAGCGGCATTTCAAGCTTAAACTTTCCACCACTTCCTTTTAGCTGCTGTTCTCGAACCCTAACTTAACCGGATTCCACTTCCGGAGCTTTCCAGCAACAAAATCATGACGACAGAAGCGCTCTCAAGAAAGAAAGCAACAGCATCAACACCACGTCCCATCTCCGCATAAAGAAATTGGAACTCACAAAAACCACAAATCAAAATTCAGAACCACACTTCTCCCCTCCTCCGTGTAAACCCTAACCCTGTAGCGCGCCCTTGGCATTCGGTTCTTTGGTTCTTCTTCCTTTACCTCGAACTCCAGGAGCATTTTTCTTTCTACACTTGGGAGGTGCGCACCACCACTTCCCACTTCCTCAACATAAATCGCAACGCACGGCAGAATCACAACATCCTCTTTTCCTGATTCCTGGAACCCTAATCCCACTTCTTCTTTCCCTCAGTCGTCGCTGTGTGTGTGTATGTGTGCTGCATTTGAAGTTCCATAAATGCTTCAATAGGTGCACCCGTGTCTGTAGCGGCGCCACCTTCTTCAGGCGCACATCACCTGCATAGTCGAAATCTTAAGACGAAGAAGAAGAAAGCGCGCATGCATGCGAAGAAAGCCATACAACGGATGTCGCGGCGATGGTGGGTGCTGGTGGCCCCGGACGGAAAACCCTCTCTCCGCTCGCTCGCTTGCTAAGCTCGCGACAAAAAACGACGAAAAAAGCGCGGCAGACACAAACGGCTGGCCACTTGCCAGATAAAGCACAAGCGATTTTCCTACGTGTCATACGACGTGGAGTTTTTCACGCAGGAAATGTCAAGGTGACGGCCCTTTTGCACCGGTCGGACAATCTTGAAACGACATTTTCTCTGACGTGGAATAAGATACTTACTACTTGGGTGCTGGTCCTCACTTCCCGTGGAAGAAGATGGAACTCACTTTTTCTGACGTGGCAGAGATTACGTCAGCCCTAATGAGGCCGCAGTGTGCCCAAAAATTCAGACACCCGTTTTTTCACACGTCCATTTTCCTTTCTACATGAGCAGAAATTTCGTTTTTCCACATGTCCTTTTGTGCTTTTGTTTTTTGGCAGAGATTTCACCATCACTGAAGCTTGCCACTGCAGCTTGATTGTTGTTCATGTAGTGGATGTAGTTGAGTTGCAGCATTACAAGCAAGGTTCATTTCATTTGTCTTCACTTTTCTTTCTTTTGTTTATGTTGTTGCTGGTTACTTGTTTTTGATTCTATTTCTGATTACTTTGTGAAACATTGATTTTTGATTCTGCATTTTAGAATTTTTGGCACAACATTTTGTGTGCTAAAAAGAAGAGGACTGAAACTTTTTTTTTTAACATCAAACAACCTTTCCAAGTGTCGCTCTCTCTTGCAGTGATATCAATTTCATACTACAAAGGCCAAACAGATAAACGATTTTCCTTGCAACAGACAGCTTTGGCAAGAGAGAGGACAAAGAGAACCTTTCCAAGCCCAATCTTGCAGTGATATATCAAATTGATACTGCAAGGCCCACAATGATATCAGAAATTGTGCACAAGCAAGGCCCACCTTCCAAAGATCCACTGAACAACACAGTCATAGCATATAGTTGGATGAGAATTTCGGGTGTGTAGCATCAATTTCTTCAATATCAAAGACATGACTTCCAGAGTTTCCCAGACTAAGAACTTCAAGAGTATGTGTTCAGGTACTGGTTTCTTTGTTTGGCTATACTATATTTTGCTCCTCTAGCAAATACCAGAAGCTTTACTTTCCTGGATGATCACATGCTATACACCTTGCACTGACATCTGTAACCTAACTGGCAAACACAAGTCTAAAACCTTGAGCATCAGAGATATTTCTTCATCCAAGGTCTTCTCACCTAAAACTGTTTTGTGAGGAAAAACATGAAAAATTTGTTTAAGGTACATGTGCCTGACCTGGTGCTGCTACTTTGTTGTTGCTACTCAGTCACTGAAAATATTTCTCGAACTGGACCTTTGAACCAGTGACGAGCATCTAATGTCCACCAACCCATGATTATAGTCAATGTGATCCCAAGCACAACGGGTGCGTAATTGAAGGTCTCCAAGCGGATAGGGTACTGAGTGGGAAGAAGGAAAATAACACATGTGTAGCAGATCCAGAGGAATGCAACCAAGCAAATTCCTCGGCTTGCTCTGCCAAGGTTGAACGGACCTGGTCTAAAATCCTCAGAGCGGATGACCAATCGTGCAAAGATGGGTACCGCATACCCGCCCACCCACCCAATGGTGCAAATCGATGTTATGGCAGTGAAGACAATATCAAGCTTGAGTAGGGGAAGGCCAAGGAGGATGGCAAATGCTGCTGAAATCCACACTGCATTTGCTGGAACTTGAAAATGCGGATCAATTTTTCGCCACAGTCTTGAGTATGGCACTCCTCCATCCCGTGACAGAGCATACACCTGAGAAAACTTGGTGTTAATTTATGGATTATTTTTCCATGACCAGTAGTCACATAGAGTTTCCACTTTATAAGAAGCTGAAGCTCAATCTAGCTGACAAGACATTTTGCAATGCCCTCATGGGTATTGAAAGTGGGCCCCCCTTTAAAAGAAAAGAGACTTACAACACGGGCAGCACTTGTGGTGATGGAGAGACCACCGAAGAAAAATGATCCCCAAATCACAATCAACAAAGCAATTGCACCAAAGGAGCTTTCATAGCGTCCCTGAAATGCATCAAAAAGAATCTGAGCTGGAACAAAGCGTCCTGCTGTTTCATTCATTGGATCATACAAATACTTCGGATCCTGAATGCTGAATGTGAGAGCAAGAATATACCCCCACCCAAATACAGAGATCAAACCAATGCTTGACAGGATGGCAATTGGGCCATTAACATCAGCACCTTTTGTCTCTTCTGTCAAGTGTGCTGCTGCATCAAAGCCGTAAAGAGAGTACTGGCTGACCAACCATGACAGTACAATGGCATACACTGGGTTTGTAATGCCTGTGATAGCAGGTGATGTCTCAAAATGCGTGAAAACATAGGAGGCAGGTTGTGTTGTGATTGCTACCAATGGCAACATGATGACTATTAATGTCCCTCCCAATACCTGCCAGAAAACCCTAAACATTAGCAAACCCTAAAGTTTCAAACATTTACTGGGGTTGGTTCAATTGTAGTGCATAAAATGGTCAAATGCAAACAAGAGAGTAAAGATCAGAAGAGTTATTTACTTGGATTCATAGAAACCTTAGAGCACTTCTTGAGAGAGGAGGAAGAAGTTGGCAAAAGACTGAAATTGGCTAATGAATGCATATAAGGGCTGCCTCCCTCACCCTTCTCTCTTTGGGAGAGAGAACACAAAGTTACCTGCCACCAGATGGAGACTGTATCGATCAATGCTATGATGTTCAGAGCAAAAGTGTTGAGCAATGCCCATATGAGGCAAAGTGCAATGTAAATTGTTAAGAAGACACTACGTGGTGCAAAGTATCCCCCATGCTTATTGGTTCCTGTTGACAAAAGAATTATATTTTGCAGCGTTTGTGTGCCTGCATATGCCTATTATCACACCCCCATTGTGGTCATGATTAATAAAACAATTGCTGACCATTTAACCCTAACACAACCAGATGGATCGGTAAAGGAGCTTGGGAACCAGAAAGCACAGGACAACAAGAAGATGCACATACCTGAGTGCTGATGCCAGCAATCAAACCAATGGTCTCAAGCCATGCACAAATCCATGATGCCAATGGTCCCCATTTACGCCCTGCTAAATGTGCTGCCCAAAAATAGAGCGATCCTGTTGTCTGTCACAGTTCAATGATTCAGCTATTGAATGAGAAATACCAGGTCTCCAGTCATGTGACCATCATCATCAGTGATCGAGAAAAAGATCAAGCCTCTCAGAATAAAAGAAGTCAAGAAAAAGGTGGAAGATGATGTTGATGATGATGATGATGAGTACTGGAAGGTGAAGAGAGCTTACAGGGAAGGAGGAGCAAATTTCAGCCATTGCAAAGCCCATGAACCAAGTAAAGAAGGTGACAACCACCCATCCCCACACTAATCCCACAGGGCCTGCATATCTGAAGCTATTTCCATAAAGGGGAGTAATCCCGGTAAACAATGTCATAGTGGAGAATGCAATTGCCAGACACTTGAAGAGTGTCTGCACATCCAGTGAAATCAAGAACATTATTATTAGATGTGGAAATTTGCATCCAATTTGGCAGAGAGAACAAAATTCTGTCCGAGGACAATCTGTGATTCATAGAAGTGCATGCAAGATCTTGTCTCCCAGTGTCACAAAAGAGAAAGACTCCAAAGAGAACTCCAATTGCTGAGCTACTTCACAACCAAAAATAAGATAGAAAAAAGGGAGGTAGCGGTGTCACTGATTTCCCTTTACCATCTCACGACGCAGTTCTTGCTTGTATCCAAGCTCGTTGAGCCGCCGTTCGCCGGAATCCATTTCAATTTCAACAGCAACCGGCAAGAGGGCAGTCTTCGCAGCTGCAAGCTCCGCTTCTCCATTTTCTTCCACCTCTCCATCTCCGTAGCTCACGATAGTGAGCGACGGATCACTCTCCTTCGGCCTCGACAATGCTAGCTCTTCCAGCTTGAGCGTTCTTTTCCACCAAAGCCGCCCAGAGAAAACACACTGCAAAAACCTCAAACTCACACAAAGAGTTCCTTTCTCGAAGAATCCCTGCAAACTCCCCCCACTCCTTCCTCCTCCGCAAAATCCTCACAAAGTCAACCTATCACAAAGCATACACACACACGCATACTCTCTCTCTCTCTCTTTCTCGATCTGCCTATTTCTCTCGGGCAACAAATACTCAACAGCAAAAGAGAGGCAGAATACTAGACAACGAACGCTGCACCGCAAAACCTCTCCAGAAAAAAAAAAAAAAAACGATGAAAGAAAACTAAGGAAATTTTAGATTGATTTGCCGGGAGCAGCAGAGTGCATCAGTCTGATTCTTCGGCTTATAGTCTCCCCTTCTGTGGGCTTCGCAGATCAGCAAAACCGCAAGACA
>Ga0209208_10010404_pt1 | contig 12076 bp, 12 predicted proteins | sample S1TSphfallax_3_FD_187694 | JGI IMG/M metagenome (GOLD analysis project Ga0209208, IMG submission 187694) | Host-associated microbial communities from peat moss isolated from Minnesota, USA - S1T2_Fd - Sphagnum fallax MG (SPAdes) (version 2) | ecosystem: Host-associated > Plants > Peat moss >...
CTTGCCGTGAAGGTACGTACACACGCACGCACGCACGCACTCCTATGCTGAGCTTTGTTAAGCATTGCAACAGTGGGGTTTTGCACAAGTTACCTTCTTGGACAAGGACAGTGGATTGGGATCAGTCCAGAGAGGGAGGGGGATTTCACTACTGAATGGACAAGCAAGCAGGGGGCAGTAAGTGCGGCAACATCAAGACAAAGTGATTGAACCCCACAAGCAGTGACAAAGAAGTTTGTGTTCCAAGGTTGCAGTGCTCAGTATTGCGCACAACAGGAATGTTGTGATGCTGCTCCCTCCTCTGGTCATGCATGCTGGATGCACTGAGCTTTGTTTCAAAGTTCCGTTTTCTGCTCACTACTAATGCTCAATCCTCACCAGATTGGCACATGATTCTGTTGGCTTCCAGCATTTGATCACCATCAGGGAGAAGCCTCTAGAATGTTTCTTGGCATGTGAAGCTCTTTCCTCTTTATCTTCAGAGATTGTACAAGCTGCAGCTTCGCATGTCTTCGTCCACCTGCTCTTCAAATGCTGCATACCTCTTCTTCTTCGTCTTCAAATTCTCTTGCTCTTTTAGAATCCATCCACCCATTTGGCCTTTCTTTTGTTGGATGTAGGTCCATTGGCCCCTCCCTGACAAGCTACCTGGACCGATCACTGCATGGAACCTCTGCCTCTTGTAAAGGGGCTTGCTTTCATCTCCTGATAATTTTTTCTATCCTCTCCTTCCTCCTCGCACTTGCTCGGAAACCAGAAGTTTGTGCTTTAGTAATTTCTGAAGGAGCAGGATATCCCCACCATCTTCAGTTTCTGTTCAGTTTTTGCAAATGGTGCAGCATCTGTGAAAATTGTGTTGTCTGCTTTTTGTTGGAATACCTGCCATAGCCATAGTCACTTTTACTGTTAACTCCAGATTTCTTTAATGTTTTGTCACATCTATATGTCATTCTGTGTATGAGCTTTTGAAAACTTTAGTCATGGCCTTTCCTGCTTTCTTGTTCCATTTGCTTTCCTTTCTGTGTAAGCCTGACATCTCTTCTTGTGTTCTAGCTTCAGCCTCTCCGAACTGCAAGGATATTGTTTGCCACAATCACCTTACCAGAAGTATTCTTCTTTACCAGATGTACATCACCAGAAACTCTGGAAACTCAGATGCAGATAAAGCAGGTAAGACAAATAATAAGAGGCAGGAGGTAACCTCAGTATGGTTCACTTCCTGCTACATCTTGGACAGCCTCTGCATCTCTGTGTTCTGCTTTCGATCTTGTAGCAATTCTGTGGAAAGTCTAGACTTGATGTTCCCGACATCCTTTGCCTTCACCTCATGAGAAAACAAGAGGCTGCACATGATTTCCCAACTGCTGTCATCACTCCCTCACCTCTGGAACTGTGAACAGCAAAGACTTGTCCCAGATTTCATTACCAAATATGCAAGCAAACACCCTAACGTGCAGTTCACTTTTTCTTGCATTGATTTTGGAGGCAAAGAAGGCTGCACTGTATTCATCTCCAATCCAAACCCAGCTGTCTAACAAAGTGATCCTATGATGTCTTCCACGCATACCCTGCCCTGTTGTCATACTGCATTTGCTTGTCATTGAGGTTTTGGTTGAATTCAGATTCTGTGTCTGCCTTGAACCAATGCTTCCTTTCTGCTTCAATGCTTTTTCTGTAAAGGACAAGACAGAAGAAGTGTCCAGATGCTTGGGTGTCTTCTGCAAAACTCTGCTGATTCAAGTCAATAGTCCATACTAAAACTGGAAATCATACCATGTTGAGCTAGATTGCTTTCACTGTGACTGGCACCTGCTGCCCAAAATAACTGCAATAAGTGCTTCACTGCGGTTGCACTTGTTCTATTGATTTCACTTCATTGAATGTTTATGGGTTACTTTGCTTCATGGTCATTCTTTCAATAATATGCAAAAAGAGACTGATTTGACTATGGAGGAGAAGAAAGAGTTCCTCTCCATCCATAAAGCTCATCGTTAATGACCTAGCAAGCTATTGTTTGATGAGTTCAATCAGAGATTTTTGCAAACAATTGAAAAAAAGTATTGTTTCTCAAGTCCTCATGGGTTCTGAAAATTTATTACAGTTAACAAGTGAGGTTGCTGGAGGAGTGAAAAGAGCCAAAGAAGCACAATTCCCAAAGCTTCAAATTGCTTTACTACTGTGGTTCCAAAAAGTACATTTTTGAGATTTCAATCTACAATTTGATGAAACTTTGGGTGTTTGTTACATAGTGTTTGAACATTTATAATATTACTAGGCCAACACAAACTTTAACAACTACTTGGACTTCCAACTGGAAACGATTGGCACGAAATGGATCAAGCTTTTGAAATTTGACCCATTGTAAAGCTTTTGGGATTCTACCCTTTGATTGATATTCTGAAAGTGATCCCTACGTTCTATGTGAAAAGTTCAATTGCTAATTATCCCAAGCTAGCTTGATGAATTTGACCATTGTTTAGATTTTTCCCCAACTACATCTTTACATTTTGTGTAGCTTTGAATCCAATTACAATCATACCTTTGATTGACCTTTGACACATGAGATGCTAATGACAAAGGTCACAATCCATTGTGAATCATTTTCTATACAACTTGCAAATGATCCCAATAAAGTTGAGAAATCCTTTAAGATCTCAAATGGTTGGTTGGACAAATTTAAACGGACACAAAAACATTTTTAAGGTACCAACTACAACTGTTTTATGTTTCAAAAAAATTATGATCATGTTAAAGAGACTGATGTTTTGGAAGATGGAAACCAAATGAATATGTTTCAAATGTTGCAACATGGATGAAGGGTACATTTTTCAAGATTGGATAATTTGACTCAAGAATCATGCTAAGAATCAAAATTGAAATGTAGTCATAATTGTGTACAAAGTATTTTCACATGAAAATACTTTGTACTCAATTTGATCAGTCCCATGGTTTTACAACATTATCATTGAACAACATCACATAGTGCCATGTAGACTATATCTAGATCTATACTTAGCCTAGGTGTCACATGCCCATTGATGATCCATTTACAAAATAGGGGTAAGTAGGGAAATAAATAACTTAACCTAAGTAAGCTAAAATAGGTAAGTAGGTTAGGCTAAAATAAGTAGGTACATTGTTTCAATTTGTTGTCACATGTCCACTAATGATTCATACATGTTTGCAAATATTGTTATTAAAATAGTTGCATAATAATTGGGAAAAAAAAACAACCCTATATCAAGGAATGGATGTATAATGAAATATGAAATACATTATGTTACCCACAGACGGTAGTTGGTTACAACTTATCATTTGCTGCTAAAAGGATTTTAGTTGCAAATGTTGCCCACAATTTTAAAAAATAGTCGCAAAAGCCAATCCTTAATCTGCGATTTTCTAGTGTGCTGGTAGAAATTATCTTCCACTTTGCCCAGTAGGACAAGGACATGGTTAGCTTGTATAATCAACAAAGAAATGTTACTATGAATTGATTTTACCTTCCTACATACAGGAAACCCTCTGGCATTTTCTTCTTCATAATTTCTTCTTGGAAGGGAATGTTACGGAAAACTATAGGATTGATGGCCACAAATAGCTCATGAAAGTGTGCACAAACAACCATCACAGCTAAAGAATTAGGCATTATGTCTGCACAAAAGGGAACTTTGAGCAAGTCCATTAGTATATGGAACAAGCCGACTGAGGGAGAATTGAACCCTTCATAAAGGATTTCTAACCCAGCCAGTAGGGCTCAAGCGGTGAGAAACCTAAGTCTTTCAGAAATGAAAGAGCATATTTTCAAAGAGCCTATGTTCAAAGTGTGTTGGCAATAGTGTCAAACATTGTTCCACAAACATCACCAGCTTCCTAGATACTCAGATGTGGGCTTCCTTCCCATTGACAAATAAAAGGTGGAAGGTATAAGACAGGAACTAACAAAGGAATACCTAAGAAGAAAAGATATCATGAAATTTCTCACCATTGCTAGCAAAATTTGATCTGTTCAAAAATTGAGAGTATTCTTGGTGTCCAGTTGACCCTTCCGATAGATAGATAGATAGATGCTCACCTACTAGAGTACATGCACTCAGACTTAACCAAAGTGATCTCATCACTTTTGAGTGTTAACCCTCCTGGGCCCTAACAGAAACTTGCTGCAAGTGAAAAAGTCTGGTCCTTAGTGAGAAAGTGGGTTGCAGTCTCTTCTCTTGCAACATTGACAGACAGACCTTCTGGGATGATTTCCCCAGAAAAAACAAACAAAAGAAAAGGCTGATGATCATATCCCAGCACATGCATATACTACTGATTAACTCTGTTTTGGAAGATAGTATGTGCATTGAAGTTTTTCCTATGTCATGTGTACACCAGAGCAATTTTTTCCTAGTAGTTGCCAATTTGGAGATGACAAACAGAGTTGCACATTTGTCTAGCATGAGTTGAACTTCTCTTTTGTAGTGTAGTAGCCTGTGACCAGTAATTCATAGCCCAGCAAGTGCTCCATCCACCAGGGGCTTGAGCAGTGTAGTTGGATTATTGAGATACATATTTATCAGGCTGCTCCTGAAGAAGCCGAGCTGATGCTTTTGCATCCAGGAAGAGCTCTGCTATGTCCTCTAAATCTCCCTGAAACAGGAATGACAAGAAAGACACTAGATTCAGTTATAATCCCATGTGTTTCTTGTCCAAGAAAGTGTTCATGCTGCGCTCTCCTTGATATCTCAAGTTGTCAGTTTGAGAAAATGATCACACAACTAATGGACCATGGTAGCCATCAAGGTAATGGATGCTAGCATGAAAAACTTTAAGGCCCTTCAACAGTGCCCTATTTCCTGCAAATGGATGACCCATAGCCAGTGATGAGCAGGGAGTATATGAAAGTCATTCTGTGAGCTACTGTGATAACCAGAAGGGTACACTCACCTTGGAAATTCCATCACGACCATTTGTTTTGGCAACAATTTTTGCAGGTGTTAAAAGCTGAACAGCATGCCTGCTCCATCCAAGACAACCCCTAAATATAAACCCAGCAATACCCACATTACCCAACTTTTTGCAAACTAACTTTAAGATACCTTGAAATTCCTTAATGTGGACTATGATTCTGCACTTCAGCAAGGTACTGTGGATTTGTTATGATAGACACTACTTATAGTACAGACTCAGATGCTCAGAGGTCAGAAAATTGCCTGAGAGAGGTGCGATCTCCTATCTCCCCTAGATAAGCCAGACTCTCTTCATCCACAGTTAACCCTTCAACCTGAGCTCGGATAGCCAGAATCTGTTGCCCCCGAAATGATATATCAATCGACAACTCCAAGAAAATACTAGATGAAATATGGAAACTAAAAGTAGTCTCGGTGCAATACATCCTTGTGAACTGAAAGTCTTCAAGTATTCAGTTGCATATAAACCTCATCATACTGGAATAGATAGCAAACATCTCTGGTGCATCTTTTGAGGCTTTGATCCTAATCTCCAGACCAAGAAGATGGCAATTATACACTGAAACTCATGCATGCTTCAGGTTGAATCCAAAACTATGGATTAACATTCACAAAGCAGAAACCAGGTGAAGAAATCCTTGCCTGAACCATTTCAGCTGTTGTGTAGGGAAGGGTACGAATAATGACAAGACGGTCCAAAAGATCCACTGGAATCCCATGTGGACTGCTTATGTCAGTGCCTCTGAGAGCTCCCAAAACCAACCCACTTATTATCAGTCAGCAAAAATACTTTCACACAACCTAACTGGCCAGAAAAATGTAATAGAACTAAGCTACAGAGTGGCTCATTACAACACAAAGCATTGAAAGCCACCCACTGGTCAAGAAGGTTAGAGATCTCCAGGCTTGGTATTAAGTCAAACCCTAATCCAAATGATGTAATACCTACCACAATAAAATCCATGAACCCTAGAAAGATTAGGGGCACTGGACCTCATACCGTATTTGGCAAATTCCTCGGTTGGTGGCAAAGATAACAATAGGTGCTAATGAGCTTTCCAGGGCACGATTTAAGTATGTGAAGCACTCCATGTCCAGCATGTGCACCTGCAAAAATACTGCCATTTATCCTCTGAACCATTGAAAAATCCACTGGACGCAAAGCAAAACAATCACTTGACTCACCCAGTAGCTTGTGCAAACAATTACCTAAAAGTATAACCTAAACAATTCCTACTTTGTCCAAAAAGTGTGGGCCAATAAAAAAACAGGCCAGTTTTCAGAGAACAACAGGCACCAAGATGTTGCCTTTTTAAAGTCAGTTTGAAGTTTCACAGTATGCATGCAGGTACCAACACCCCATGAGGAACAACAAATGTTGACATGCTTGTCCTGTTAAATGGAATGAAGTGATCCAAAAGTTGTAAAAAGAGCAAGACTTGCACCTCATCAACAAAGAGAACACCAGGAACGAGTTCTGCCACTCCCTGATCAATGTATCTGTTTACCACCTGACCATGCAATGCAAAGCAAATTGAATCCCATTCAACAAAAGTGTTAGAAAGTAAAACAACAGAGATGTAAAATGTCACAGTAACCAAGCTATCAAACAGCTATGAAGAATCTGCCAGCAAATCATGGGACTTGAGGAAGTGACTCAAAAATTAAGACAAAAAATGACCTTATTTATTTCTTGCCGCAACTTGTCAGTGATTTCTGTTTTGCGGGGCTTCATCATCTGCCCCATCATAGAGAGAATGTCTTGCCCACCTTGTGGACGTGCATTTGCAGCATCCAAATCATGTAGTGTCACATCCTATCAGCACACAACAAAACTCCTTCAATACAAAGACTTACCAGTCACAATGATGAAATCACAATTTTCATTAAATTAAAGTTCAGCCTGACCAACACACTCTGGATTATGCATTTTGAGAACCAAGATCAGGAGAACTACCTGAACAATTTCTTTCTTTTTGTGAACTTCTCCTTTTGGAAGAGGAACATATTCCTCTGCTTCCAAATCAAACTCAGTAGCAAAGGCATCACTGCGGCCCACCCGCTTTACTGCACCACTGTTGGCCTCTATGTATATCACATCACCCACCAGCACCTACACCACATTGCATCTTCTCAACATCCTGTCACTGCAAGAACTGGAAGAAGATCCTCCAAAGACAAGGCTAGCAGGAGACTAATATCCACTTTAAGAGAGAAGATAATAGCAAAAGGACCCTGATGTAACCTTTTCTTTGATAAGTGCATCATAGATTGTAGGGTCCAGCTTGAGTTGTTTGGTACCCTTCACAGTTTTCAGCCCAATTACAACATGGCTAATGCTCTTGCCATACCCTCCTGTAACACTTTCTGTTTCCTCTGGTGTAAGTTCAGTCACCTGCACACAGGCCAAATCTCAACTCCCAACACACTATCTCCATATTTCATGGAACCACATCACATAACTTCCTGTGACAACCTAAACTAGTACTAAGAGGCCTCTCCACAGAGGCAGTCATTAAGAAATCCATGTTCTAAACAGCTGTTTATTCACCTAACTTCTGCAGATAGGCTATGACTCTACCTTGTGACCAAAATCAGGCAACTGGCTCTGTTGGGACCAACCAGATGAGAGCTACATTTCTCCTTCACAAAAATTTCCATTCCAGGATTACAAAACTGAATTTTGGACCATCTAATCACTAAGTTTTATCTTATTTGGCAGTCTAAGGCTTAGTCCTGATGTTGCTCACCTCGCCTTCATAGACCTCCTTGTTTTCTTTGATTCGGAGTCCAATGGCACGCCGGAAATTCTCCATAAGAACCTCTGTTTTTTTAACTTCTGATGAGTAGACCTCAGATCCTACCATTGGACAAAATGGTACCTGCATGAACATAATATTAGTTTTTGCCAGAAGTTAAAATGGCCTGGGACATTTGATTGATCAAGCTCAAGCATCATACCTTGCTGCCAAGGTCTTGTGCTATGCCTAGAGCAAGTGCTGTCTTGCCAGTGCCAGGGGCACCAGCAAGAAGAAGGGCACGGCCTGCCATTTTCTTCTGACGGATCATGTCCACCACCAGGCCTGCAGCCTCCCGTGCCTGCTCTTGGCCCACAAATCCTGACCCCATCCCCAGTGCCCTGCCATCATCCTGCAACCAAAAAGACACAAAACTTGTATATGTGCTTTAACCCCTCACAACACCAACTAGCAACAACACCACACTAAATGTAGCAATTGCATGCAAGAGGATTTATCTTGAGGACTCCTTTAATTCTCAAAACATGCCGAGATGGATTGCAAAAAGTGGGTTGTGAAGGCTTGTGATCAAATGCTGCATCAGTCAAAGCTATTAGGGCTGAACTTCTCCAGAATGACTGAAATGCAGATCTGTGTTAAATGAACATTCACTTGAAAGCATGTCACAGTCACAATTTTCCAATGGTTAGATAATAGAAGACAAAAGTGACAACTTTACAAACAAGAAAGAAAACCCCCTAATACTGGAACCAATTTATTGGTGATATCTTCATGAGTAATTGAGAACTTCTCTGTACTTACTATTTAGGTCAGCCTGAACAGAATTGAGAGATGTCCTAATAGTTGGGATAATAGGTCTGACAACATATATGCTAATGGGAAAATCAATGAGATCCACCCTAAGAAAACACTAAAATTTTGAATAGGAGCATGTGAACAACAGGGACAGTCACCCACATGTCCAATGACCACAGAAACATGTACAGTGCTGACCAACTATCATTATTGCATCCCCCACTGACTTCATCAGCTCCTGGCTGTTGGTGGGGGATCAAGTCATACATTAAGCACCATACTGAGTTTCTGTAACAAGAATGGCAGTAATGGGAAGACACAGCAGCCTGCCAATTATCTCAAAAAACATAAAAGAGAAAGAGATGACCAAGGTAACCAAGATGAAAGGGAACAAAAGAAATAATGAAAAAACAAAAACCAAAACAAAAAGAACAAAACCAAGGAAACAGAGAGAGAGAGAGAGAGAGAGAGAGAGAACACGGAAAACTTCAAGCTCGTGATATTTTGAGGAATAATTGATCAGTAATAGAACATGCTCAAATCTTTGATCGAGAGTTCCCCCTTTCCTTCTAAGGGATCACGGGGCAAGGAGGCATCAAAAACTACTCTTAGCGTTTTCGGCTTCGGAAAAATCCTTCAAGTACCCTTCCTCCATCCAAACTCTCTTGACTGCACTACGCTTTACCTTTAGGCTATTTAGAACGCCGCATACCCTCCCCCAATCCTTCCAGTTCAACAAGAAATGAAAACGAGAGAGAGAGAGAGAAAGAGAGTACCTTAAGGCCAAGGCCTTTAATATGCGTGTGGGACGCAACTCTTTGCTTCTTGGTGGTCGATTGCACCTCCTCGATCTTCATCTTGTTCCACACGCACGCTCTCGCTCTCTCTCTCGCTCTCTCTCTCTCTCCCGCCTCTTCTCAACCGCCTCGCAGCAACAGACACTTGAATACACACGGAAAAGCAAACAAACAAAAGAAATCGCGCGCGCCCCAAACCCTATTATGAAAATGGTATGTGAACCGCACGATGCGATCACAACCTGGCTCGTGAGCCACACGATTAGATGATGAGCCGCCGAGCACCCAGATTATTGCTTCACCAGTATTATACTTAGCGCTAGCTGAACTGTTGTGAAGGTATAGACCGTGTGGTAATCAGTCACAGGGATGATGCGTTTCCTTTCTCCTTCTCGCAAGAGGGTCCGTCCTCGCGTGTTTTGTTTTTTTTTCCCTCGACACAATCGCGCGATTCAATCCTGTTGCAGAGCGTCAAGAATGTCAGAAACCTTGAGCTTTTGTAGTCAAGTTGTTTTCCTTTTTCCCCTTTTTTTTGGTTGGGAGCAAATAAGGATGTCTCGTTGCTTATAGTCATGTTTTGATGTAGAGAGCTGTGGAAGAGAAGAAGTCGGTGATTTGTGTGTAGAGGAATAGAATTTTGTGATTTTGTGGCAGTGGAATAGGTAGTAGAGATTTTTTTTTGTTTATGTGCAATGAAATATTGAGGGCCATGGCTAACCCGATGACGTGCTTCAATTCGATGCGCTCATGGAGGAGAGCTTACGAGCGGCAGTATTGGAGCTCCTGACTCCCGATAGACAGAAGGAGTTTTTAATCTCGTCCTGCTCACTGCTAGAACGCACATGCAACCTGGACCAGGTAGCACTGAGCTTAGAGATGCGAGTGCAATAGGGCCTTCTCGATGATCATGTCAACTGTTCAATAATTTATGTCATCTCTTGACAGATTTAGTTCAGCTGAGAAGTTCGGCTAGAGTAACAGATGATCATGAACATGAGGAAGTCAGCATTTGACGACTCATGTGCAAGTTCGTGAGTCCCAATGACGAGTTCACCGGAGGACAAGTTGCAAGGGTACTTATACTGGCCGTGTTGACCGCATTCTTGTCCGAAAATTGCAGCTTTTGCGGCTACAAAGCGAAGGTATGTTGGTTCAGAACTATAAATAATGAAATCCTTTGCGCATCCATTTTTTTAGCACACTTTGCATCTTCTGATGTGAACAATTCAGTATCAGACAGGTTGAGGCCGGCTGCTGAGGAACGGCCGATAGGGAGACCATGGAAATGCTTCCATTCTGAGTGCAAATTGGTGTTGGGCGTGAATCAGGAGAGCCTGCAACCTTGAAAGCTGCTGTTGATGACTGCTACAACGCAATACTTTGTACAACAGCTGATGCTCTATCACTGGAAATTTGTCCAGAGGGGCTCAAGGAGAGGGTTTCCTAAACCCTAAACCCTCTCCAAATCATTTTTTTCTCATGCAAGTGATCCACACTATCTTTTGCATTGCTTGATCCTTGTCTGACTGTGTGAATTTGGACGGAAGATTACCCATCAACACAGTTTGAATGGATTCACCCCATAGAGTGCTCACAGCTACTTATGATGATCAGATTCTTTGCATAGGATATCAAATCCAATTTTAAAGACAAATATTCAACACAAATCCAAGTGGACAAGTGTTGTTGCCTGTCTAATTAAGAAGAGAGCAGTCTCGAACATGCGACAATCATTGTTGTAGTGTTGTTTTGGTTTGATTGGAACAGACAAAACATTGGTTTTGGTATTTTTACATGATTAGTATGTGGAGTTTTCTCTTTGCATTCACATTGATATTTTCACAGATACAACTAATCTTAAGAATTTTCAAACACAGAGCTGACAACACTAAAATTTTGTTCTCCTTCTACTTCAACTGAACAATATACTTGTCTTCATGTTGCAAAAGAAGTATCTAATCAAGTCTGCCAACCACAAGTGATTGGTAAGTCATTCTTTCATCATCCTTGAGACTAATAACATAATTGCTTTCTTATAGCTTTGTTACTTCATGGAACAAGCAACAGTCATAACTGGAAATGGAAACCTGAACACTACACAGAGAATGGAACAAACAATCAGAGAATGAGCCCCATAATAGTTGTGAATAGTGTATGACATTATAACGATGGGGTTCTTTTGCAATGGGTCTATTGCTATAAATGTAAGGCCAAAATTAGTTGGCCATTTGTTGGAATTAAGAGATCAATTTCACCAATTGCATTTGGTTCTTACATATTTCTAATCAACTTTTGTAGATCTAATAAACCCTAAGTTCTCTGAACATAAAGCTATTACCCCTTTGAAGACTTGTGGTGCTTTGCTAGAAGGTTGGATGTTAGTATTTTGCATAATTTGTCATTGATTATTTGTCAAAACTTGTTGAAAAGCACCACTAGATTTTGAAGAATATTATAATGATAGGATGTATAAAATCCCCTATGCATTTTATATCTCAAGCACTTTATTGTGAAATTGTCATGACATGGTAGGATTAAAGCACAAGTGGTGTCTAGCCCTAGCCATAGGCTAATGGCCAATTATTTAATTGGTTGGTGTTGTTTGGCAAAACGAAAGTAGTTTTATGTGAACATGACTTCTTTTGAGCTGGTTGCAAAAGGTCAAAACCTTCATCTTCATGAATTCGAGTCCATTATGTTGAAATTGAGTTGTTCTATGAGAGCTTGATAATGAAGGAATTTCCTTGTGAAATTCACTATGCTCATACAAGGTTGG
>Ga0209208_10010407_pt1 | contig 12073 bp, 5 predicted proteins | sample S1TSphfallax_3_FD_187694 | JGI IMG/M metagenome (GOLD analysis project Ga0209208, IMG submission 187694) | Host-associated microbial communities from peat moss isolated from Minnesota, USA - S1T2_Fd - Sphagnum fallax MG (SPAdes) (version 2) | ecosystem: Host-associated > Plants > Peat moss >...
AGATGCTCACTTTCTGTGATTATAAATTGACTAAAGATTCTGCATGTTTGGGGGATTATGCATTTTCCCCTCTACTCCTCCTCCTTCTCTTCTTCTTCTTTTTAGTTGGCCTTGCCTTGGGTATTGTGTTTAGATTCATTATAGAGTATATAGTAGCTTCGGGGATTTTGGCCCCTAGGTAAATTGGTCTGTTTTCATATGAGGATTTTTGAAAGATGATTTACTTCGGCTATTGTGTTGAAACTTGAGATTAGTTATAATAGAGTTATAATACAATCTTGAAGGATTTTGGTTTCCTTTAGAGGATTTTTTGAAGATTATATTTTTGCTGCAATGCTGAAATATTTGAGTTTCTCTAATTCTTCTTTTGCCTTAAGATACTCTTTAATGTAAATGGCAAGGCCAAAGTATGGCGCATGCACGCGTTGTTTTTGTTTTGTTTTTTTTGGAAGCAAAGAAGAAAAGGTACAACCACCAGTCTGGAATCAAGGGCCATTGCTCGATGTTCTGTAACCATTTTATAGGTGGCAACTTTTTACAGAATTTGTGTGCGAAATTGATATTAAACAGGCCACATGTCTTAAAATGTGGCAAAGTGCAAGTTGGTTCACTTGCAACCTTGTTATCCGCTTGTGGTGGGGTTGAGAGTTGAGCCCTTTTTGGCTCTTGGGCATATCCTGGCACATCCCTGCATGCTCTTTTTGGATTATCCTTAAGACAAAATGAGGATCAAAGGAAAGAATAATAGTCTCAGCTACGTTCCCCAACACACATTCCTGCCTTGAGAATTGCAACAACACCCATTTGATGGTTTTGTTTTGTTTTCATCATGTGCGCACTTTCTAGACATCCTCTGGATGTACCCAGTTGGCACTCAGGACGCCAAATCTCCCACATTTTGACCCTTGGCCATTAGCTGATGTAATCAGCACTCAGCAGAGATTCTGCCACATCAATAGAAAAGCTTTTTACACTTTTTAGCTAGACCTCAGAATGGTTCTCCATATGTGCCGGTTATATGCATTTGAAAGATCAGTTGAGCCTAAGAGGCTTGCGGTGAAGAGTGGAATCTGTCCTGAGTGACAATTACAGTACCTCGTCACATATAATACATGTGCTGCCCAGTCTCTGCTTCAAAGTTTTCACAAGTGCAGTTTACACAAGTTTTCTCGTGGTAGCAATTTTTATACTCTGCTGCTGATAACTGCTCTCTCCGAATTGTACCCACAAAAACATATAATTGCTTGGCATCCAAATATGCTGAACTGTACAGAAGACAACCTCTCAACAACTCCGCTACATTGTAAAGACCTCCTTGGATTTTTCTAGTGTACTTAGAGAGTGCATTGTAGGGTGTTGTAGAGCATAAACACTGGCAGGGCATTTTGGAAACCAGAATGCCTATATGCCTTCTGCAAGTCTGGGCATTCTGTTTTCTGAAATGCCCCATGTCATTTTAATTTTTTCCCATAAAATCTGAGCATAAGTCTTTATGCTCAGTGCAGCCCTTAGCTGCAGGCTTTACTGGAATTGGGCTTACACTTGGCTCTGCCTCATGCAGGCCCTTATTCCAGTAAAACCCATGGCCTCAGGCTTTACCCTACACACAAATGTGTTTGATCTCCAACACAAGCATCATAGTCTTATAGTAAACACTTACCCAATTGACAGTTGCACAAAAGTGAGGCTGACATGAAATACTCACACTCTTGTACTAACATATAATTTGTTCAACTCCATGTTTGGCGCAATGGCACAAAGTTGAGGCATGGATTAAAAACCCTCAAATTTGAGATTGCACTAAACACCAGTTACCCCAGTCCAAACATCAACTCCCAGCTGTTGTTGTTGCACTACTTCCAATCTCTTCAGAAATACCCTTCTGCAGCATCTGGACTTCTGGAAAGTTGTCTGAGAAACTATCTATTTGTAGAGGAGTTGAACAATATGTGGGTACATGGTGAGCATTTCACAGTTGAAAGACAACTTGTCTCCAGAAAGGGCAATAGATCAGTACCATGCTTCATGGTCAAGGAAGGTGTTGGTTCCTCTAAGAAGCCCACCACCTTTGCAGGTGTGCCTGCTGCCACTGTGCTGCATGATTGAACACACCCAAGACATCTTGAGGTATCAGTCTTCTACGACAAAAAGTGATGACAAAAAGGTGAGTTTCTTTTAAGAGTCTGCTCCCATGACTTCCAACAGGATTCAACAAATCCAAAACATTCCGTCATATCTGAAGTGGACCAACTGTATCTCAATGTGCAAGCTCTCAAATGGGTTCTAATAGCTCAAAAGAGTTGTGCTGATAGCTCAATTCTGCACCAGAAGCACAGCTTCTTCTTCACCACTGTGTCAGAGTGTAAGTACTCATGTTTGGTACATCCTGATCAGCATTGATCAGAAGGGACATCATCATGTGGCCTGCCTCATCATCATGTTCCAAACCCCCTGAACAGGACATGGGCTGTAAACCCTGAATCAACCTGGCTGCTCTTGGAGCCCCTGCATGAACCCATCTGTAGAGTTCTTCTTCTTCTTCCAGATTGGTTCAGCTGGAAGAATACCTAGGATTTGGACAAGGGACTTGGAACTGGTACACTACTGAACCCATTCACTAGCCAAGCCTTCTTCATAGCTAACAATGGCGTGTCTCTTGCTTAAAGTCGTCGTTGTCGTCCTCCTCCCCAATGGTACAGATCTGCGTGCTCCACAGTATCAAAACTTCCATTTGTTACAAAAGACTTTGCTACAAGACTTTGCACAAAATACAAATCAGTAAACCACAATTGGCAGCAACCTTAGTACGAAGGAGACCCTAAAACCCTAAACCCTCCCATATGATAACAGACCTGCTCGCTCCACAGTATCAAAACCTCCATTCGTTACAAAAAACTAAAATTGCACAAACTACAAATCAGTAAACCACAATTGGCAGCAACCTTAGTACGAAGGAGACCCTAAAACCGTTAACTCTTCCATATGGTAACAGGCCTGCTCGCTCCACAGTATTAAAACTTCCATTTGTTACAGAAGACTTTGAAGCAAAACTTGCACAAAATGCAAATCAGTAAACCCACAATTGGCAGCAAACCTTAGCCCCACGAAGACTCTAAAACCCTAAACCCTAAACCCTCTCCATGCAAGTGGAGCGAAGAGAAAATTTCTCTGAGCAAACCAGATCCTCTGATGAGTTGCAGCAGAAGAGAATTCCAGCAGGTGGGAGATGGAAGACGAGCTCAGTGAGATGATACATACAATGGTGAGCAGCAACCCCCTTCGTCATCAAATTCTCCTGCCTCTTGTGGTCAACTGCAGGCTTCTCCGAACAAGCTCCAGACTGTTCCTAAGAGCTCAGAGAATTCTCTGCACTATGAAGGTTTTACAAGCAATGCAGCTCAGTCCTGATGGGTCAGTCCTATCTTCTTCTCATAAGCTCAATCAACTGCGCTTTCCGGGTTTGAGACATATGCCCATAGGTATGTAACCCCAGGTATGCTTTACAAGAATGCAATCATGATCAAATAAGGATTGTCTGGATCTGCCGGGGCCAGGTTTGAATAGCAAAGGGATCGTGCCTTGTTCAGAAACCCTTTAACACCTTGAATTATTCTGAGATTCTACTAGTTTTCACCATCCCTTTGCAAAATGCAAAAGAAATGGTTGTGAAGAGAGTTCCTAAGAGTCTTCGTGCTTGATTTCAGAATCCGCTTCAGCATCTTCTTAAAACAAAGCTGGTGCATATGTAGTTGTGGATATGTAGTTCTGGTATGGAGGTGCATTCGCAATGTACAATGCAGAGGGGTTCAAACAGTCAAAACTTGTATGGGTTTCTGCTTTGAATGCTTTAGATGGCAATGCAGACTGTGATAATCACCTAAGAGCAACTCCGCCTGTGCTGAGTCTGTGGCCCTGCAAAGAAAATTTGATGAAAGCATGATGGTTTGGCTCAGCAAAATGGTTTTGACCCAGCATTTCGCACAAGATGAAGAGGCTGGTAAAAGGCACAGCAAAGCCTACCACCTGCTGTTGATCGACTAGATAGTTTGATTGGGCCAGGTGGGTTCTTCCCACGCATTTGCAGTCCCAGTTTGAGTTTTACAGGTGGGGTTGGAGAAAAGTAAATAAGTAAACTTGGATGTGAGAAGTATTTTGCACGGTCACATGCTGAGCACCACTGGAGATGTTCTATGTGTAGGGGATTTTAGTGTAAGTTGGCAGCTTAGTCCTGCTCTGATGTAGCTAATCATACCAGAGCTCATTAGGCACTAAGAATAATTCATAGGTGGCTGCATGATACAAGACATCTTACTGTAGCTGATACCTGGCGTTTAAGGGGATGGGTAGGAGCTGAGCTCAGTCAGTGCGGTTCTTGTTCTATTGTGGTTTCAAAGGACCACACAACTATGTTCCAGTTCATTTGTTCAATTCTGATGCATTGTCATGTATGCTGATATTACCACAGCTTCCAGGTCACACAGACTCAGTGAGTGATGCAGCCTTCCATCCAAAAGAGCTCATTATTGTATTGTGTGGAAGCGATAAGCAAGTCTATCTGGGTGAGATGGATTGTCTTGTCTGATAGATGGTTCCCATATAGCATCATACTCACACCCAAAGAAGTTGTCAGCATGCCCACATTGTGGATTACGTGCATAGCATCCAGAGAAAGGTGGGATTTCAACATTCGGTCATGGATAGTCATGTGCAATTAGGCTTTCCTGTGGTTGACAATGTTTGGTGTTAAAAATGCACTAGAATCAACTGTTATTTGTAGCAAAATTTGAAATTTATTTAACACACAGGGGTTTGCACTTTCTTTTTCTGCCTCAATGCATTGTCTAATGTTGAAGCACTTGGGGCAGGCATATGTACTTGTTCTCCTTGAGTTTCTTGGTACAGGTACCATATGGTGAAAGCATGAGTGGCCTAACACCATCCCATATGATTGGTTTTTTACTTGATGATAAGATGTTGGGTTCAAACTTAGAAATGCAGGAGGATGAGAAATCTATGAAGTGTGAATCCAGCTGCAGAAATTGAACCACCTCCCAAGAAGAAGAATACAAATACCAACCATGTGAGAACTTTTTGACTGGACATGCCATTTACCATATTTCCACTGAAATCAGCAGTTCCAAGTAACTCCTTACATTGATGGCCCTAGTTTTCTTTTGTCCATGCACAATGCTCATTTCACCCCTTTGCATTGTGATTCAAATCTGTTGCTTCAAAAGGCAAGATATTCAAGTTCTTCTTATCTGATGGTTTTTCTCTGATAGATAGTATCATACTGGTTGCAGAAAGACATGCTTTTTGTTTCTTGCTTGCTCATTAAGAGTTGCAGTGCACTGTGTTTGGGCAGGTATTTTTAGCAGCATTCAACTTCTACCTTCAGAGGCGTGGCTTTCATTGGGTCAGCACTGAATGGCTGATACACGTGTGAAGAGTTGTCAGGTTAGTTCACTACTTCTTCTCAGATTGTACACTTATAAAATTTCAATCACGCTTTAGTAGTCAAGGACAAAGTCCTAGTTTTTCTTTGGATGTTGAAATTCTTTCTTAGGGATGACTCTTTACAAGTACTGGCAGTGTGATCTTTGAGTTGTAACATGCTTCCCAATTTGCTTGGGAGCATCCATCTGACCACCCGCCCAATTGGCAGTCTCTTTGATTTCCTTAATCAAGACCCAAGACTTTTTGCTTGAGTTGGCAATGATTTTTCGCAAAATCACTTCCTCTTTTCAGAGTGAGTGTCTTCAAGCTTTTGGGTAAGCTCTAGATGTGCCATGTTCAAGCTTTCAAGTAAGTCATACACTCGAATTCCAGATTTTCTGTAACTGACAAATTTCAATAAGCTCCAATCGCAACACATTAATTAACATGAATATATTTTTAACAAAATCACATGTGTCAAGTGTGCAGCTAGGGAGGTCTTAAAGTAGACCGTAAAAAAACTCCAGGTAATTAGAATGCTCAATAAACCCATTTAGTTTGAAGATTCAAAAGAAATTGGGTTAATAAGTTCTCAATCGCACAATGGGCTTTCTAGTTACTCAAAAAAACCCTATATTCAAGTTGTTTTGTATTGTACAAGCTGGGTTTACTTGGTTTCAATCTTGGCCTAAGAATTTGCAAAAAAACATATAATCTGAAATTGTACTTTTTTTCAGAATGTTTCAATATTATTGTTTTGGTTGTTAGATGATCATCTTGTTTGGATTTTGGATATGAAAAAGATCTATTCTTAGTTGATACTAGTGTGGCCTGTGCCGTTGGTCCAAGTGTTCCTACATCCTCAACTGATTTTTTGTCCCAAAACCTGGTTTTTTGGAATTTATTTGAATTTTCAGCTGCAGAAATCACTTAAAAATCAATATCTCCCAAATTCTGATTCCAAATCTTACCAAATAAATTCCATTAAATCCTGCTGCTCATCAAGATCTTTTCAACAACACCAAAGGCAGATTCCAGTTCCTCCGAAACTTTCAGCTATGATTTATTTAATTTTCAGTGAAGAGATCGTTCAATATTCAAGAACTTTTGCACCACAAGTCCAAACGTTCAGGGAACCAAAGCCCATGCACCCCTCCTCGTTGAGGGCTTTTTAAAGACACCATGAAGCATCCTGGTTCGGTGGATCTCATAACTACGAAACAAACTACCTTCCTTCATAGATGGATATATTACAGATACCATTGAACTTGTGTGCTGTGAGGGGTTGGACTTGGAAACAGCCTGTGCACAAAGGCTTCTGTGAGAAACCTAGACTTTGAAAGGCCACCCAAAAAGTTTTGAATGGAGGACTGCACCATCCATTATGTACTATGGAATGGGCCCTTGGTGGCTGATTGTGCGAGGGATGTCGCTAATTCTGCCAGACTTGCATAGTGAGCACTTGCCTAGCATAATTGGTCACCGAGGGCCCATTCCGTGGCATAAATAGTAAGATCCACTGCCATAAAAATCGAGGGAACTCCTGAAACAGCAGGGTTCCCTTTGACGGCCAATTTGGCCCGGAGAATTGTGCCTTAGGAATGGGTCAAGTTGGCAGCCCTCTGTTCTTTACGGCATTGCAATGCTCATTCATTGCATGAAGTTACATTGTTAAGGCCATGCACTAAGTTCTGAACGGTTTACGGAATAGCAAAATGAAAGCCATTACCACTTTGGAATGGCATGTTTTGTAGCCAGGGGTCATGCATTCTGAAGATGTTACCATTACATGGGCAAGGACCAAGCAGGGTTTTTTTTTTCCTCAATTTTTTTGATGTAGCTGAAGTGGTGATCATATGGTATGAAATGGTGTGCTCTCATGTTAGCAAGACACTCCCTACAATTCAGTTATGGAATGGGCCCAGTAGGGGCTATTCCACCTAGGAATGTGGCAAGCTAGGTAGGATAAACCATTGGTCCATCTGGGTAGCGAACGGTTCTTCCAAGGCCTGTTCTAGAGCATAACTGGTGTTCCTCACAACCATTGATTCACATGACCTGAGTGTTCCCCACCGTTGATTCACATTACAAGTGGAAACTGGCAGAAATAAGTGGAACTAGCAGTCCATGCCAACTAAGGAAATACCTCCAAAAATGCATGAATAAGATGTGAATAAGGGTACTAAAACTGGTTAAGTACGTAATAGCCAAAAAGGCTATTGCCAGCGGCCGTGCAAATATTCTGAAAAGAAGAGAGGTGTAAGAATGTGTTACCTTTGAGTTTCATTCTAAAATTGATTTTGCACCTTTGGGTTTTTTGCAATAATATTTTTGTGGCCATTGCAATAATATCCATTTTGTATATTTTATTTTCTATTTTTAAATATGTATTAGATTTCCATGGATTAATATCCCATGGTTCAATCCTAGTGCCTAGGGTTTGACATTTCCAACTAATTATCAGTGCCAAGGATTACCATGGAAATCTTAAACCCTAACATTTTTCAAGGTTAGAGATCTTTCAAGGTTCTCAAAAATATTTGTAAAACATCACCAGAAATATACTTGATTTCTTTTTATTTTCGTATCTCAATTATAGCCAAATTTGTGACTAAATCTTCTTATGGATGATGCCAGTTCTCCACTTTAGCTACATCACAAAATTGAGAGGAAATTAAAAATACTGCAGAAAAAACACTACATCAGTTGCAGTGTTTTGTTTTTGGGCAATTATTTGCCCAGAAAAAGGGGGGCTGCGAATCCTTCACAGGAATTTTTTGGGGGAAAAATGGCACAAAGTTGCCATATTTCAAGGAGAAAAAGAAACTGAAATTTGCCAGATTTAGACCAGTTTGGGCCTGGAAAATTTGCCCACTATCAGAATTGTTTCTCAATATTGTTATGTAGCTGATGTGGCAATCATGATAAGCCAATTTAGCCAATTTTTTTATTAAAAAGTATTAACAGAAAACATTTAAACATCCTTATATTATTTTGGCTACCTACTTGAACCAACCATGTATAATATCTGGCGATTTAATATGTTTAATTTTGAGTTTTGGCCTTTTTTTCCTCCTCAAAAACTCATTGAATTTATGAAAAAAAGTTTCAAAACTTTTGCAACAGTGCGAAATTATGCACAAGAAAAAAAAGGCTGCCCGTAATACAATGCCCTCCAAGAGGGCTGGTAAAATAAAATGATTGTTTTTTATTAGCCAACTAAAATGATTGCCGGGCAGGTGGTGATGTCTAATTAATCTTTTACTTTAAGCTAATCATTTTAAAAAAATCTTTGTGGGTGGGGATGTGAGAATAATTAAACATTGTAAATTGAATGTTGTAAATATGGATATGGGACCAAATGGCTGGAGCTGCTTCATGATTATTCACCCTATTTGAGAATTATTCATTTGTGACGATCTACATACTATTGTTGCCAAAAATAATTTAAAAAAAGACTGAAATTTTTGGGCAAAAATATGAGATAAAAAAGGTGGAATGTTGAGAAATTGTCTTAAGAAAAAAACATGAAATAGTTCAAAATTCCAAGACAAGAAACATTGTTGTCGAATGCATTTTGACGATGTCCAAGTTTCATACCCCCAATGTGACTAGTGCTTTTTTAATGAAACAACTTATGCAGCCAAAGTGGCTATCACCCATAGGCAGATTTAACTAAATCCGGCTATAAGTAAGATATAGAAGAATAAACATTTAATTATCCTTCTAAAATTCTTGTTACAGACTCAAAACCAAACATAAAAATCTGGAAAATTTCAAAAAATTGAAAAAAGATTTTTATTTCAAAAAATGAAAATCAATATATTAATTTTGGGTGGGACAAACTTTAATTTCCCAAAATAATTAATTATTCGTTTCAACATGAAACACCCTGCTATGTGGGAATGGTATTCGTTTTGAGTTTTTCTAAATGAATTAAGCTTCTACTTGATTGGCGGAGATGGAGTTTTCTTTTCTTCTTTTTTTTGGGCAAAATTTATCCTCTTTTGGCAAAAATATTTGGATTTTTACTTCCTAGTGTAATTTCGAATAACTTTTCTAATTATAAAAAAAATCGCCAAATATTTTGATATTCAAAAATTGAAAAAAGGAACCCTAAACGAAGAATGCCATTTTTGGGGGTGAAATTTCACACTGTTCCGAAATTTTGGAATGCTAAGTTTTGGAACAAGGAAGCAGCAAACATAGTTTCGGTGATCACTATTAAATGCACTGGTCACAATAGCCATGGCAGCTGCTATCCCTGCATCAATAGCCAGTGTAGGCTTCCACAACACTGAAGGGATGATTTTCATTTATTGATTTTCCCCTATCCCAGGACCCATCCATGGTGGTGAAAACCACTACCATTTTTGTTTCATCACTATTTTGACCTACCTCCCATGTGGTGAAAAATCTAAATAAAATTTAAAAAAAAGGTCACATGGGTGTTGTGGAATTGGCGAATGTTTTTTTAAAAATAGAGGAAAATATAGTATGGTTGTTGTGCAATTGGTGAAAAAAATAAAATAAAGTAAGAACAAGCTCACATGTGTGTTGTGGAATTGGCGAAAAAAAGATTATATGGTTGTTGTTGGAATTGGTGAAAAAATAAATTAAAAATAAATTAAAAAAAGGTCACATGGGTGTTGTGGAATGAAATGATCATCTGGCTATTGGGGGAGGAACAGCAGCTTGCCATGGCTATTGTAGCCAATGCATTTAAAGAGTGATCACCCAAAGCAAACTATGGTTCTCCCAGAGGGCAGCTGTGGTGAGGATATGGGGTTTGAGCCTTGTGAGGAGGGCTCATTGATGGTGAAGCATTTAAAGATTTAACTGGATGGGCAAGAGCTGCAGATTCTAATTATGAAACAAAACAACAGGGTGGCCCATTGATAAGCAGTTCTTTTGTGTTTAATTAACTAGGGTTGGGTTCACTGGGTATAGCTAGCTAGCTGATCTAGTCCCTGAACTGAATAGGGTTTTTACTTCTTTCTTCTTTGTTCAGTTTCACCAAGCCCACTTCTAGTTCTTCTTAGGTTTTATTATTAGGTTTAGCAAACTTTCTCATGAGAGATTTTTTACTTCCTTCCTTCCCACCTTCCTTCCTTTGCCTTTGGCTGCTGCAATGAATTTTGGAACTTTTGTGCCCTAGTGAAACAAACTTCTTCAATGCTTCCACCCCATTATGTTTCTGATGGACAACAGGTGAAGTAGTGGTCTAGAAAGTTCAATGACTGCTTTGCCCAAGAAGAAGTTGCTTTGTCCAATTTTATCATATTAAAAAAATGTCCTCTCAATGCTCAACTCTGGTGGGTTTGTATGAGAAATTTGGTTTAAATTTTTCATATATGATATTATATAATGTGTAATATAATATATCCAAAAAATCCAAAAATTACTTTTGGGTTTTTTTTTTGCCCCCAAATTCCAGTTCAAGAGCAGCCCAAACCTGGCTTTTATGGTCAAGAGTTATGGTAGGTTTAGGGTTTTTGGGTTGTGAAATATTGCTTGGCCACAGGCTTAGCAATAAACATTCATTCAGGATGTGAAAGATAAGAGTAGCAAATAATAGTGATTCCTTCATGCCTTGATGGGTATGGTTAATGATGGCACCAATACCAATAATAAAAAATTGTTATTATTTTGAATTTCCTAAATTAGTTAAGCTCTCATGTCCAAATTTTCAATGTAGGGTATTTCAACCTTCTTTAAGATAAACAATTTCCAGACAAATGTAGCAAAGAAAACAATCCAAATACACATACCAAATTTCAAAAAATATGAAAATAATGGAAAGATGCTGGAAGAAAAGAAAAGAAAAAACCTCATCACCTAAAAAAACATTTTGTCAAAGATTTCTTTGCATTCTTTCTCATATTTTTAAAATCCATAATTCAACATAGTGCCATATTTTTATCCATTATCTGGAAACTTGAATATTATCTTAAAATAAATTGAGATCTATTTATTTTATTTAATAGTTCAAAATGGCATATTCAATCCAATTTTTTTCATTTAAAATCATATAATAATCTTCAGAAGAAATATATTCAATATATTGTCACAATCTAGTTTAAAAGATTCATAAAATAGGTCTAATTTTGGTAAATAATTGAGATGGATCAATTTCAAAAAATTAATTTTAAATTTTTTTGACCAATATGTTCACTTAGCCATACCAAGATTGAGTCATGTATGTAAATTTTATATATTTGCATCCTAAAATGGGGGTGAAATTTTCCTAGCCTCAAACTATTCCCTTTCTTTTGATTTTGAATTTCCATACTTTTCCCTTCAAGTCTAATTATTTTCCTTCTTTCTTAGATATAAACAAATAAATTTATTCTTTTTGTACAAATCTGAAAACCAAGTTTTAATAATAATTTATACGTTTAATTAGGAATTGCCAAACGGATGGTTAGACAAAGTAGTAACAAATTTGGCAAAATTAGAGAGCATAGAAAATGGTGGTCCTTGAAAAAAAATTCATTAGTATGCATATTACATGGGGTTTCAAATACATTAATGTTGATTATTGAAGCAACTAAAATTGAGGTTATTATAATTTGGGAAATTGGGAAATTTCCATTAATCTTATATGTGGTGTAAAATACATTAATAATTGGAACAA
>Ga0209208_10010408_pt1 | contig 12072 bp, 11 predicted proteins | sample S1TSphfallax_3_FD_187694 | JGI IMG/M metagenome (GOLD analysis project Ga0209208, IMG submission 187694) | Host-associated microbial communities from peat moss isolated from Minnesota, USA - S1T2_Fd - Sphagnum fallax MG (SPAdes) (version 2) | ecosystem: Host-associated > Plants > Peat moss >...
GAGCAACTCCACTGGTGCTTAGTATGTGACCCTGGAAATTAGAATTGGATGAAGAAAAGTGAAAACATGCCGGTTTGGCTCAGCAAAATGGCTTTGGCCCAGCATTGTTGCACAGTTTGTGAGCTGTGTCAGCTTTGCATCAGGAGGGAGAGCAACTCCACTGGTGCTCATATGTGACCCTGGAAATTAAAATTGGATGAAGAAAAGCCAAAACATACCGGTTTGGCTCAGCAAAATGGCATTTTTGCACAGGGTGCTGAGGCTACTAGTAAAAGGCACAAGCAAAGCCTAACATCTGAGTGAGAAGAGTGTAATAAATAGGATCTGACTGCGGCTCCCTGTTTCTCATCCGCGAACTGTAATGATTGGTCCTGGTGGTTTGTTATTAGTAGTCTCCCCACCTAACCTATTTGCAATCCCAGTTTTAGTTTTATGGGTGTGGGGTTGGAGAAAAAGTAAATAACTAAAAACTTGGAGGGTGAGAAACATTTCTGCAGGGTCATATACTGAGCACCACAGGAGATGCTCTAAGAGAAAGAGGAAATGGAAACTCTCGGTGCAGGTTCTCTTCATTGAGTATGAAGCTAATTGTGTTATTGGTGAAATGAAATAAGCTATAGAAAAAATCAAAATTATTTGCCAATACACCCCAACAGATGTATTTAATTTAATTTAATTTCTACCAGAAGGGTTCACTATAAACACCTTAGAAATTTTGGTCCAGAAATTTGGAGCTTTTCAAATGAAACCACCAGCAGTGATGTGTTTTAGGGACTAATGTAAAGAGACTATGAAGAGACTATGAATTCTACTTTGTTATATGATGCATAGCCAAATTTGGCTAAATCTTGTTCTAGAGAATCGCGAGTCCACCTACTTCAAAAATTTGGACCAAAGAAACAGCCCTCATACAATATGTGTTCATTTGTATTCATACTCACATTCTTATATATTCCATTTGATCAATTAGGAAAGGCGAAAAACACTTCCCATGAAAACATGCCTTGATTTTTTTATTAATTCCAAGTAGACATTTTTCCAAAAAATAACCCATAAGATAGTTTGACTTTCAAATTAGATAATGTTTTTTATAAAAAAACCCTCATACACACATTTATACATTTTTATTTATACTCACATTCTTATATAGTCCATTAAATCAATGGGGAAGGAGAGGGTCGGGGGGGGAGATTTTCCCACAAAAACATGCATATTCATATTCCTTGATTTTTTGAACTAATTCTTCAAATAGACAATTTTCCAAGAATTAACCCATAATATAATCTAAGTGGGTTTTTTCAGTTCCACCACATGGAAAGAACTTAAGAGAGAGAGAAAAAAGATGCTGAAGGTGTGTAAATTTTCTTACCTACTCAGGTGCTTATTCTGGCCTTGGGTGGACCTTGTGTATTTGTCATAGTACCATGGTGAGTTGGTTATTGATAACCTACACTTGGACCCTCAACAATAACCAAATCATTTTTTCAATAAGCAGCTAACACTAGTATAAACCATAAACCCAATTATCTATATAATGTCAAGGAACCCTAAGTTTGGATATATTGAAGATTGAAACATTTATAAGCAATCTAAAGGGCACATTTTGCATATTCCCCCAATTTTGTGCATTGTATGCTTGCAAAAACAAACCAACATATTCAAATGCAATTGGGGCAAGGATGAAGTCATAATAGAACATCAACTTCTCCATTGTTAATTTTTTAAAAATTCAACATGTGCTTTTTAACAACAATTGTGATGGTGCAAACCGGATAATAGGAGTCACATTGCTCACTTCGGGTGAGTGCTTATTTTTAAATATTTTTAATATATTCCCATTTGTAAGTTGAAAAAAGTCATAAAAATTGAATTATGATATTAAAGGATGTTGCATTATATTATTAAAATGCAAAATATCTTTATGAAAAAAGCTCTTCAAAAATAGGAGAACTTACAATGTTTATTAAACATTGATTATAATGTTAGATGAGTATGTTTGAAATTTTTTTTCTTATTAAATACATTTCCAGTCATGCCACATGTTTTCATAATATGTAGACAACATTCAAATTAAAAAATAATCATTTTCAATAAATTTTGATTAAATTTTGATTACATTTTCATCCAAAATGTGAAAAACATAGCAATGATTACATTGCATGTGGTTCTTATTAAGGTGATTACACCCATATGATATGAACTATAATTATTTTTCAAAATACTAGTTCTTAATGCAATAGTTTTGAAAGTTAAAGCATCAGATCTCAAAATTAAATAGAAAATTAAAAGTTGTAAAAAAGTTGTAATCATATCTAAAAGTAATTATAATATAATAATAAAATTAAAATGATTTTTTTCTTTTTACTTAAATAAGATATACAATGAAAAGTACAAAAAAATTCTATATTGTTATTGGATCATAAAATCTATAATTTTACATTATAAAACAAGAAGTTTAAATAACATCAAATTCCAACAACCTCAACTTCACCACATTAGGACACCCACAACCTAGTAAACAACAAGAAATGTAATAAAATTAACGGGAGGACTTTTCAAACTTTTACACCCTACTTTTTAATATTGTAATATTAGAGCTAGGAACATGCATTTCTAACACACCCAAACCTAACATGGTTTTTGTCTTCTTAGGTTGATTAAAAGAAAAATAAGGGTTTAGTCTTCATAGGGCCATAACTCACATCATTGACTAGTAGGTTGTTTGAGGCAACGATGATGTTGAATGTGCTTCATAGGTGATGAAATATTATGTTGGACGAACCAACTACTTACCAAAAAAATGTGCTCCATAGGTTAAACACTACACACAAAGTAACAAAGGTTAATAGAACCATTGTAATAAATGGAAAAAGAAAAAGGAATAGATGAATCATTAAAGGAAGTAATGGATGGAATGGAAGGAGGGACATGTTTAGTCCAAAAGGCTATTAGGTCATGGAACATATTCATGTATTCCTTTTCAAGCCAATTTGAATGGCAAGACAATATATAATAAGTAGGGTTAACATATGTGTTAATAGAGAATGAAGATGCATTAATAGTTAATTGGACCTTAGTTATGTAGAAATGCAAGGTTTTACCAACCTTTCAACAACTCAAGATGAACTTACATTAATTAGGTTGACAACATTTCAAAGTGGTGTATCGAAGTATAGTTGGTAATACTAGCTCAAACATTTAAACACCCAAAATTGAACATTTGACTAATAGAAGAACTCAAAGTTTGGAAGGCACAAAGTTTGAGAAGTAATTCATACAATTCATTCTACCAAAACTTCACTATGCCAAAACACGGTTGGTCCTTTCAATTAGGTAATAAATTATGTCATTTTCAATCAAATCATATATGTCGTCTATATCAGGTATAGTTATATAAGTCTAGTCATGGATGCTATGTTTTTCATGTAATTCATGTAAATATTGTAATGTCAACAAAATTATAGTGCAAAATATATTTAGAATTTGAATGAAATAGGAATTCAAACAAACAAGCAAACAATCAAAAACAAAAAATTGTATGTCACAAGATGTTTAAATCAAGTTTATAGCACCATTCACAAATCTTGCTAATGATTAAGTATAACTAAATATAATGAGTGGGGTTTTGTTAGGATTCTACATCCTTAGAGATGAAAGCCTATCATATGGCTACAAATTTCACAAACCAAGGACATGTATAACAAAGCAAATAAAAAGCTTGGCTAACATCTTTACTACCCAAAGAATTTTTTATTTTTAAAAAAAAAATTGTTGGAGATGAAATCTTTGTAACTAATTATTATTTATTAATTTTAGATGGGCACAATTCACTTATTATTTTAGAAAGAATAAAATAAGCACAATAATTTGAGTTAGATAAGATCATCCTACCTTCTTACACATAACATGTTTTCTAGCTCCTAAATGTATCCAATTTTCAAAACTCTTGAAACTCACTCAGATGAGGTATAGAAGTATTGATCTAAACTATTCAACAACTATTCCAAAACAAGCAAAGAAAAGAGCAAGAAATAGAATCACATCAAAGAACAAATATCAATAACTTGGTTTTCGCATTCTTCTAATAATTAAATGAGTGTATAAAAAGTTTAGAAAAGTAGGGAAGGAGGATATTAAGACCATCATTTACTAATCCTAGATGGGCACAATTCACTTGATATCCTCGAAACAATGAAATAAGCACAATAATTTGAGTGAAATATGATCATCCTACCTTCTTACACATCACATATTTTTGAAAGTTTTGAAGTTGAATTCAAAATATTCAAAGTATTCAACTTCAAAACTTGCTCAGTAAGATACAAAGGTGTTCACGTAAACTATTCAACAACTATTCCAAAACAAGCACACACAAAAAGGGAGCGAAGGGGGGAGGGTAGGGTGAGGCAAAGAAGTAAAAGGACATTAAAAGGATAAATATGGATAACTTGGTTCTTGCATCCTTCTAATAATTGAATGAGTGTATAAAACGAGAAGTAAGGGGAGGAGGAAGATAAAGACCATGAACATGAACAACAACGGGTTGATGAAGACTAGGAGGATGAACACTAAGGTTGAAATGAGCACAAGGACGAAGAAGACCAAGAAAAGGAACACTAAGACCAACATGAGCAATAGTACAATGAGGAGAAGGAAGAGGGGCACGAAGGTTGATGGAATTCGAGGTGATGAAGATGAGGAATATGAACACTAGAACTAACCAAGCTCAAAGCGATGAGGATTAAGATATATACACTAGCATCATATATAGTTCGGGAAGCGGGTACCACAAAAAAAATTATTTATTTTTTGCTAGGTCAGTTCCGAGGGAAGAGGGTTTTTTTTCATGAAATGGGAACTGGTGGTGATATGCTTATATATCCGGCCTGAAAACCGGGAAAGAACCGGCGGTGATTGAATGAACAGCCTCACACTGGTCTACTTACTACTTACCATATACGGTAACAATCAAGTTGCTTGCCTAATAATTAGTGAGGTAAAAACGTAAAAATGAACAAAAGGGAAGAGCGCGCGGGACGGGCCGTGGTGTGCGGCCAGAGGGCCACATGGGAAGTGACTGGTTTCGCGCTGGCCCGTTCTGTCTCGTAGCGCGTTCTGTTCCCGTGCGCACTTGTGTGTTTCTTCTTCTCTTTCTCTCGTGTTTCGCTGTTGTTTCTTTTCTCCCTGTGCGTTGCGGTTGTGATCGCCAGCCGATTTTGATTCAATTGATGGAGGAAAACAAAACCGACGACGCCATCATCGTCTTCATCTCCATACTTGCAAAAATTCATCTCTTATGCAAACTAACTAACACCACGGATTCTGGTCACAATCGATCGCATCTTCTTCAAGATCTGTTTTCTTCTTCTTCCGTTTGCCTTTGTTGCCGATACCCGGACGACGTGTTTTTCTTCATTCTTGTTGTCGTTGCTACTACTTATTATTATTCGCTGGTTGTGAAACTGTCTTTTTGCTCTTTACTGTTGTTCTCGGAGGTGCTGGTAATCGTTGTGATTGGCCAAGAAAAAGAAGAAGAAGAAGAAGACGCGCGACGGAGCGGCAAGGCGCCTAGTTATTTCTTATTGGCAGAAAGCGTATTACGCTGGACAAAACGACATTCTACAACCTCAAAACAAAAATAGGTGAGTTTGCATATATTATTATTATTATTATTATATTTGCAACAATTGATCGCTTATAGAAACAAATAAACAGGGCTGATTTTCCATCACTTGTTGCAGCAGCAGCAGCAACAACAGCAGCAACGCTGTTATCGATCGCATCTTTCCTCAGGATCTGTTTTCTTCTTCTGTTGCGAAAACAGGGATGTGTTTTCGGTTCTTATTGTAGCTACATATTCTCCGGTTGTGAAACTGGCTTTTTGCTCTTTACTGTTTTTGGAGGTGTGGTGCTGGTTGCGATTGGCCAACAACAACAAGAAAACGGCAGAAAGCGCGTAGATATTACGCTGAACAAAACGACAGAACCTCAAAACAAAAATAGGTGTGTTTGCGTTGCTGCTGCTGCTGCTCATGATGATGATCCCGCTGTTAAAAATAATGATGCTGCTGTTGTTGTTGATGATGCCGTTCTTGTTGTCGTTGTGCACATGCTCTGTGTTGATGCTGTTGTTCTGTCGCATGTAACAAAAAAATCCCCCTTCTCGCACAATTTGCGGAACCCGGGGGATAATTAGCATCATCGTTGTTCGCTCTCTCTCTCAGAAGTCGCATCTAAGGAGGGTTGTTTTATGTCGGACGGAAAGGAAGGAATTCTGTTGCCGGAAACAGAATTTTCTTGCTACTTTCTTTTATAGTTTTTATGTGCGTATTGGTTGATCTCTCGGGGGACTTGAATGAATTCGAGAGTATAAATTGCCGTTTCCCCTGAAGAAACAAACAAGGAAACTAAGGTTTGTGACTTGTCGTTTCTGAGGAATTGCGTTAGGGATTCTTCAGAGCTTTTCATTGTGTCATCAGTAGAGTAGGGGTGTGTGAATGTATACCGATGAGTTCTTGGGAATCGCGTTTCAGTTATGTTTGTGCAGAACAATTGTTTTCTTCTTCCCTTGCATTGATTGATTGAGTAGCGCGCTTTTCTGCTGTTCGTTGGTCGAGCCTTTTGGAGGGCAAGAACGGTTTTTCTTTCTTTCTTTCTCTTTTCTTTTCTTTTCTTTTCTTTTTCTCTTCCCTTGTCGAAGCCGTCACAGTCTCCGTAGCTCTGTCGTTTCCTGGGCCGAAAACTTCAGATTTGGAAGTGGCGTGGAGGGGTCGAGCGAAAGGGATTTCTAAAGAGTTTTCATTTGTTCGTTTGTTCGAGCAGCTTTGGTAGTGGTGCAATCGGTTCTCGAAAATTTCGTAGATCGGGTTTCTTCCGCGGGGACGGGATCCAAAGCACGGCCGATAACGAGAGCGTAACTTAGAACAAGCTCTTCGATCGAACACGAGGGAGTCGAAGCACCGCATGTTCTCTTACATCCCTATCTTGCGAAATTTTCGCCCTCGTGCAAGACAGCCGCTTTGTAATAACTTCATTTCCTGGTAAATGATCTTCCTTTTTTATCTACTTCGGAGGTCTTTGGTCTGGTCTTTCACATTTCCTTGTTTCAGGAATAGCTGATAACGATCACAGCTGATGCAGCTTTAGTTGATGGGATCTCGTTTTGGTTGGAAGGACAAAAATCCCTTCGTTGCTTTGTATGCTTTCTGGAAGGTATTGGTTTTCTGTTTGATGATGTGCCTTGTTGCAGAATTTTCAGCAGGCAATGAGAAGGTGAGCAGAGCCAAGAGAAGAGGACAAAGCAATGGGCTTTGTCATGATGCCTACTTACATCACAAGAGAAGTTTCCAAAGTAGAGTCCCCTGACCCACCTACCCAGTCACCCCTTATTACGTTTTGATATTTTTGTTGTGAGCTTCATTGAGCATGTTATGGATTTCCGGTGCAGAATTCCACAGTCACACACACACAGCATGTTGTTTCATCATGCCTCGTCCTGATTCTTTTGGAGCTTTTGAAATTTACAGCGGGAATGGAATGAAAAATCAAGCTCAAAAGTCCCAATTCCAAATACAACAGTTGTGTCTGTCCTTTTATGTTTGAGAAGGAATCTTACAAGGAATCTTACAAGGTTGTGAAGCCTTCAGAGAGATGTCTGTAGTGAGTCTTTTCAAAGTTCTGAAACATAAAAAAGTATGCACGTTTTAAGGAAATCCTATGTCAGCAGGAGAGTTCCTAATATAGTACTTGGCCACTTGATCTCATGTTTCATAAAGGAGGAAGACCAATTGGTTGCCTACTTAGCCACTTAATCTTGTGTTTCATAAAAGGAAGAGCAATCATCAGTTGCTTAATCATTTATGCTGAGTGTTTTTGGCTCCGCTCACTGTTGTTTTGCCTTCAAATTGTTGTTGCGGAGATTTCTCTACAACCTCATACATATGAGTTTTTCAGCACTTAACTGTTCCTTGAGCTTTTTATCTTCAACAACCCCCCCTCCTCTCAAGAAAAACCTGGTTTTGGGCTGAAAACAGGATACCTAAGGATTAGGTGTAGGGTTTAATGACCATCACTTCACAGTATTGCAGACTTGCTTTGCAGTGGTGGACTGGCCATATTCTCATAAAAATCTTCAATGTTAAAATCATTTCCCTTGGTGCAGGTCCCAAAGAGTCTAGGTTTTTTAGGATCTCAGTAGCATTTCTGGCCGGTTCTATGGATGCTAAATATTCTCGTTACTACTTATTCTCTTCTGTGTCTCTTATGCTTTATAAAGAGTTGCTCTTTTTAACTGAGGTGTCAATCATGTGAAATGGTCTCACCCTCAAGCTGAAAGTGTACTCTATGTCTTACTAAGCGATTAATCTTGTAGTGGACAACCAACAATTTATGACAATGGTTCACATAACACTACATTTTGCCAAGAAGTCAGTGTAACTGATGTACCTTGACTAGGAAGAGAATGGTACTGTACAGCTGACTTTGGGCCAGATTAGATACTTTGCAGCTCTTGGTCACAATTTAATGGTTGATAATAGTTTGGTTTCAGCTAAGCATATGCAAAGAAGCCTTGGTATTTTTCCAGTGGCAGGGAATTGTTGCTCTCTGGTTCTTGTTAAGTGTTTCTGGAATAGTAGCTCAATGGGGCTGCATTTGTGGTGAGCAACAGATATGGAGGAGAATAATTTTGGAGATTTCTGTGGAGGTGCCACTTTTGATAGAAAAGTGGCCATACATAATATTTGGGCTTATTTTTCAGGTAAACTCATGGTGCACCTTTCTTTGATGTTACCTTTGATTGAAATGAGTTCTCAGTATGGAATGGTTTATCTTCACTGCGAGGACTTACTGATCATCCAATTGTTGTGCTTGTGCCCAGTACATCCATGGATTGGGGGCACGTGTGGCATATTATCTTCATCGACCAGGACCCCTCCTTCATGATGTTGGCTTTGAGTTACTTCCTGTATGCATCCTATCTCTTCCCTTCTTTTGCTCCAGTACCTTGCTGCGATGGTGAATGTATGTTTAAGTTTGATGTAGATAGTTGCTTCTTTATGGCCACTTCAAGAGTGAGCAGCTGGTTGAGTATCATGGGTGTGATGATGCTGGTGGTGTCAAATAGGAGCTTGGGTTGGAGAATGCACACATCAGTGAATCCCTCTTTGCCACCATCTTTGTTTCATTTTTCCTGGTAAGCCTTGACTGGGTGGCAGAGAGAAAATGATTAATATCGCCACTACTCTATAGCTATTTACAATTATTCTTGAGGTGTCTTAAGCATCTGATTTGAACAGTTAGTTCAGCATGTATTATGTCAATAGTGTGTCTAGTTTTGTAAAGGGTACTGTGAGGTTTGTGTAGGATAATGAACTGAACATGGTGATGGTGAAGGGTGCAGTGGACGTTCCATCCATTTGTGTTTTATAACAAGCGGTTTTACACTGTCATTCTTTGGTCCAAAGTACTTTCTGTATTGGTGGTAAGTCATATCTGCCAGAAACTCCACACAGTCCTCCTGGCTTGCTACATCATTACAAAACCCTTTTCCTTCTTCAATGGTCAACTTCAATAGACACATCGAAGTAATATAATGGTTCTGTTGAAACATTCATGCAGTTGGTCAAATGCTGTCAAGAAGAAGAGCCTTGTAAGGAAGTTATTTTATTGTAATTGCCATGAAGAGTTCATTATCTTCCAAACTAAGATTGGGTCTTGCATTTCTTTGGATTGGAATAGTTAGACTTAATGCCCCTAAAGAATCTTTAGATATACATACCACTTCATGGATTGTTTCCTTCAGGTAAGTCTTGTACAACCATCTTTTTCTTTTGTTGCTGCCACCCAGAGTTTGTTATGTCTTCTCTGTGATGCTCTCTTGAACTTTAGTGATCTACAAATAGTGGCAAGACTAGTTATTCATTAGGATATGCAGAATAACCACTATATAGTTCATCTGTTTAATGTTATGAGCACACATGAATTGTGGAGGAGGTTGAATGGATGGCAGATATCACAAATGCTTAGAGTTGTGTCATTCATGGCGACACAGCTGCCGGGTCCGAACTATCACTGCCGTGAGGTAACCATCTTGTTTACACGTTTTTCTAGTTAGGGACAGAGTAATGTTTCTGTTTGGCTAGGACTCAATTGCCAGCTTACAAGTGGTTATGGGATCAAATCACCATGATAACTATCCTATCTACTAGGGGTGTCATTTGGTAAGCTAGTTGTCTAAGGGGCTTTCAAGTCCTAGGGGAAAGAGTGGGCAACCCTGCTGCCATTTTTGTAGATCTTTGAATTCTCTGTGTTGATATTAGCATAGTCCTTAATTGGGACCTAAATGTCTGATTATTGCCAAAAATGTATCACTGAGAAAGTTGGTTCTCCTATAAGGTAGAATCTGCTGGTAATCAGATGTTGCAGATAGGAATTTGATTTTCTCTGCATTCACTGTTGAGTGTAGGGTCATGCAACAGCCACTTTGCCACCTCCACACAGCATCAAGGAGGTCTTGCTCCTCAATTGTATGTACACTATTACATGTTGTGACAGTTTGTCATCTAGGTTTCTGTTCCAAGTTTTAACTGCATAACAAATTATGCTAGGGAGCTTATCCATTGTATTGACAGAAATCCAATTTCTGTTTCTAATTGATTTACATGGGGATGTTGGTGTGTTCAGTTCCTCATGGTGTGCTATATGGATGTGGGGATTTGATATTTTCGTCACACATGACTTTTGCGCTCACTTTCTGTCACACATATTGCAAATATGGTACAAAAGTGTAAGTATGAAAGACGATTGGGCATATGAAACATAGGACACATGCATCTCACATATAGGCTGAGTGAACAGGAACAAAGTATCAAGTTTGCTGTGTGGTTTGTCACTGTCTGTTTGTTATGCAGTTGCCTGTTGAACGCAGGGTTACTGATATAGAATGGTTTCTGTTTTTCCTTTTGGGGGGGCTATGGGGCAGCTGGATCAAGAGAGGGGGATGGGTGGTAATGGTGGTGCTAAGCCTTCTCATAATTGCGTCACGCAAGCACTATACTGTGGATGTTGTGATTGCCTGGTACATCTCACATATGGCATTTGCAACTCTTGTTTTATTGACAAAAAGTCATCATGCTGCAATGAAATCAACTTGGAAGTACATTCTGTTTGTGTATCATTGTGAGTATGTTGCCTTTCAGGTTTAGGGTTTAGAAGTTGAACTGACAGATAAGTGATCGGGGGCACAGGTATGTGGTATTCTTGGTTTTCAATTATGTGGACAGCCATCTTTCCAACGCAGGTTTTGATCTTACCTGACCATAATCTCTCACCCTCTATGTAGACCTCCCTATCATTCAGGCTTAGATGTCAATGGATGAGCTCAAATAAGATGAAACTTACCTTCATGATAATTTTGCAGCATGAATTAGGATACAATTGAGTTTTTTTTATTAGCTATGTCACTTGAGTGCCAGTCAACATCATGACTGTGTCTTCCCATCACTGACACAAGTGCTACAGAAACTCAGGATTCAGATGATTGTATAATGGTTTGCCCAATGTTATGGGTGAATCATTATTTGTTGTATCAATGCTCACTGTCTGGGGATGATGAAGTCAGAGGGGAGTAGTGGTGACTTGTAAATGCTATTTCATGGTGAAGGTGGTGGTTTAATACGTTGTGAGTGGGACTGAGAAGGATCTAACCACAGTCAGGGTCATGTTACCTTGAAAGTGTTTGGCGAGCTTTCTCGGCAATCTCATAGATACAACCATTATCTCACAACCTGATAAGTATGTGCTAGTAACCTCCCAAGAAGTTTCGTAAGGATACTATACACTGCATCTATATTCCAACATTGATTGTGTGCACAGATGCAACAGAGCGAGTGCCAGTTCTTTCAGGACAACAGCTTCTCCCTGTGAACAATAGGGTTGGCAAGGATGTTCGTACAAAAGATGAGTGGCAAATGAATGGCAACTCAGAAAATCTGGCATCTGACTGGGTAGGATACTACTTTCTCATGGAATGTTGTAAATCCTTGATGGAAGAGCAACCTCTGGACTTTTTTT
>Ga0209208_10010409_pt1 | contig 12072 bp, 6 predicted proteins | sample S1TSphfallax_3_FD_187694 | JGI IMG/M metagenome (GOLD analysis project Ga0209208, IMG submission 187694) | Host-associated microbial communities from peat moss isolated from Minnesota, USA - S1T2_Fd - Sphagnum fallax MG (SPAdes) (version 2) | ecosystem: Host-associated > Plants > Peat moss >...
AGATCGCACCGGATTGTGGACTTCACAACAAAGATCGTCAGCTATGTCGTCCCTGGAACCTTTCTCTTGTCAAGGAAGAGATACTGGACTCCGTATGGGCCTTCGCTCTTTTCTCCACCTTTGTTGTTTCTCGAAGAGTTTTTTTTTTCTCCCAGTTTTGTTCAAAATGCGGTGAAGACATTCCAATTGATTTTTCAGTATGCAGGTGAAGACATTGCAAGCCACGTTTACGCGATGGGAACAACTGCCTCCATCCGCAACTGAACGCATTGTGTTGAGCAAGGAACTTCTTTCTAGTTGTGAAAGCATTGAATGGCAGGTGCGGAATCATGTTGCAAAAGTAGTTTCCATTCTTAGATCGATGGAGGGTTCGGGCAATCAAAATGTAAGCATCGGATGTTGTTCGGATGCGTTTTAGGGTTTTCTCAGTCTTCACGGGCTGGATTTTGATTTGTTTTACTGGATGAATGCTAAACGTTCTGAAAGATGGGGAGGGAAGGCATATGGTTGCAATCCAGGTGGAGGAGTTGGACCGGGCAACAGGAGTGACCGAGAGAGATCCGGCCCGATTCAGCATAGATTCGGCTGAAATTGAGCGACGGAAGCAATGGACAGCATCTACATGCAGGCAGGTTTGCTCATTATAACTCCTCTTGACTCTTGTATATCATCAAGCATTGTACCAATTCACCTGGCTGTGAAATGTGGGCCTTTTTTGCATCAAGGTCCACCTTGGAGGTGTGGACAATAACCCTTGACTGAAGTGAAAGGGGTAGGAAAGATGTCACTTAAGCCCGGGACCTTTGGAGAAGTCACTGCCAATGGTGACTCTATCCATAGGTGGCCAGCCAAATTTTCCAGGCTTCTGCTGGCCAAGTACAGCAGTTTGTGTTCCAGTTTTCCATAGTGATGGAACTGATGTTCTCTATGGTGTCAGCTCCAATCTATTAGACACAATCTGCACAGTGCAACTCAGAATGGATCAGGAATACAGCTGGGGATGGCCATGAATGATCGAAGAGAGCTCATGAGGACGGGGGAAAATCATTCACCAAATTCTAATCAAACAGTGGATGATGGCTTCCTCACTGATAAGTCTGGTCAACAGGCCCTCATAATGAAGTAAGTAGGCTCCTCATCAATTGGCTAGCAATGCATACTTGTGTCCTTCTCCCTTTTTCCAGGCTAGAAGTTGCTTGGACTTCAGCTGTTAACTGATCACCTAGTTTGGTGAGTGAGACGTACAGTAGCAGCATGTTCCCCTGATGTGCAGTGTTTGACAAATTTTCTTCTGTGCTGAAGGATATTTGGAGAGGGAAGGACTAAAACACATAAGCAAATCTGTATTTGGTGGCTAACCTGAGATCCTGATGGCTTTTACTTACACTAAGTCAGTGGAGATAAGTAATATCCACCTTCTCACACTAATGAAACTGATTGTGTTGTTTGTCCTAACTCAAAGTGATTGTAGTTAATGACCTCCAAATATTATCTCTGTACTGAAGGATAAGAATCACTCAATCACCTACCTAAGGTTCATGGAGTCCATGTTTGGAACTTCTAGTCCTGTTAGACACTCTGGAGATGCAAGTTCCTTGTGGTTTACACTATACCTGATTTTCTTCATCACAGGGAACAAGAAGAGGATTTGGATGACTTGAGTGAGACTATAATGCGCCTGGGGGCTGTTGGACTGACCATTCATGAAGAACTCTCATCACAGGTGCTCCACTTTTGTGTGGCTGGGAGCTGGCAGAAAATATAAATGATTCAAATGGAAGTGGTAGCTCCTTGAATGATGTTGGCTTCTAGAGCCCACAATATGCTATCTGAAGTAACAGTTTCTTTTCTTATCTCATTCTCTGTCTTGCATTCAAGGGTCTGTTGAGCTTGGATATCTGTCACTTAACATATGTGTGGCTTTGTATTTAGTTATAGCATACAAGGGTTTGGAAGGCTCATTCATACAGGTGGGGTCTTGCTCTGCCAGGGAAGATTAATTGATGAACTTGGCAATGACATGGATACCACAGCTACACGCCTTGACTTCATCCAGGTAGACAATCTGCCACCATTTTCCCCTGTTCAAGGTAATCTTGCAAGAAAGAGCTCAGTTAAGCTACAAGGAGTATTGATATTATTTCGTGTTTTGCCAATCTGAGTCTCCTTGGCATTGTGCTGTGTCTATTTCCCAGTATGAATTGAGAGAGTTGAGTGAAGAAATGTGATCTTCTTTGTTTAGGATGGCGTCAGTAACAGTTATGATAACTGTTTTTATGGACTAATCTTAATTGCAACATTGAAGTGGAAACATTTCAAGAATTGAACCTATTATCTGAAGGGTTTCTTCTGTAGACAGGTATTAGGAATAACCTATTCATGACAAACTGGTTGGAGCAGACCTCATGCTTCACAGCCAGGAGCTTATGAAGCAAGGTTACTGTGTGTACTCAGGGAAATAGTTGTACTATTTTATATCAGCTAGTTCCTCTTTGTCAGTCGGTCAATGATAAAATGGCCTATCTCCTGCCTTTCAAGGAGTTCAACATTGCAGCTTCTGTCAGCTTCATGCTTTGTCTGCAAACCTGGTGAGAAGTAGTGGTTTTATAGAAGGGTCATGGCATGAGAGTGAGTTTTTGAGCAGGACATGAAACGAACACTGCAAATGCCAGCACAACCAACCTGGTTTAGCTTTTGGGGCTGGTTTGCAGAAACATGTATCCATGGTGATGAAGAAAGCTGGTTGGAAGGGACAATTGATGGCGATAGTTTCCCTGGTTGTCTTGTTACTCATTCTCACCTTCCTTATCTTTTCTGCATAATTTGGTGTTGGAACTGCAAGGTGTAGATATAATAATTAGATTACCAATTTCATTGCAAAAGGGCAGATGCCCTAATGAGGCAAGTCCCTTTGCGAAGGAGAGTGTGGAGATGAGACATGATGCTCTCCACGCGCCCTTTCAAGATGTCTCCAGACACATCCTTGGGATGGAAATGTCCAAGCTCCTGTGTAGTGGTTCACTAGCATGCTGGTTAGTCTGCATTTAAATTTCTTGGAAGCAAGTTGAGGGGAGGCACCATCTTTGTCTGGCTAAGTTCACAAATTGGACAGAAGATATTTGGAGCAACCTTGATCACTGACCTTATGTTAGTATATTGGAGGCCGTCTAGTGCCCAGAGCTGTGCTCTCTTCAGTTGGTGCAGGAAATCTCTAGGTAGAGGAGGTGCAAGTGAATCATAGTAGGAACAGAGAGGGAGAGTTTATGTTCTTCAATTTAAATTTGGCAAGATAAACTCATTCTTTCAGTTTTCAAGGTTGCCAATTGTTACAAGGCTTCATTTTCTTATGCTCTCTTTCATGATGGCAGGTTGTGGTATTGAGAATGAGTTGTGCCATGCTGCTTGCATCTCTTCTTTATCATCATGTCTCCTGTTAGTTTGTAGAGTGAATTTACCCAGGTGGATATGCATGTGCTATATCAGAACCTTCACTTTCTTGGTGGACAGATCTGGCTACTGGTTTTGTAGTCAAAATGGAGACCTAACATGGTGCATGTGTGGAATTCTGTGTTCAGGGCCCCAACCACAACCATTTATGGAGGTCTCTCTAGGCCTTTGACTTCGATGCTTGCTTGTGCAGGTCCAAGTGAAATGAAACCAACCTTACCTTCCTCACAATCTTGTTGGATCTTGAATGAGAGTACATTGACTTTCTTGCTAAGCTATGTTCTTTTGAGTGCTAAACTGACACCATGACTGTCTTCCTGTTGGTTCCAGAATTGTGACTGAAACTCAGGACACAGATTTGCATATAAGTTGTTTGCCTGAAGTTTTTGACCAGATTATGACAGACTGATCTACTCTTATGGTGGGAGCAAATATTGTCATTGGGAGTAATTGGGATGTAGTCACTGCCATTCATGATGAAGATGATGGTTAGGTAATTTTTTGAGTGGTAGATACACTTTGTGAGTGACAGACTTGCAAGGTTATGACTGCACCCATTCTTGTTGTGTTCGTTTTGATTTGGCCAATACTGGCATAATGATGTTATTATGGAGTTTCGCTGCAACTCATAGATAATATGACTTGTGTGGCCATCACTTTGTTCACTTTGCAAGAATGCTGAAAATGGTAAGCTTCTGAGTTTCTAAAAGAGAACCATCCTCCTTTCTGGTTTCTGAACTCAATATCATAGAGATGTGTGAGCTTCTGTGGTTCTGAAAGAGAACTGAATCTCCTTTGAGGTCTTAGATTTCTCCTACTGTAGATGGTGTCTATTAACCTTTGATTTCACAGAAACTAACTTTGTGCATGCATTTTGAATTCTTTGAGCAAGAGTGTGGATGGCAACATGATGACTGATAGAACATTTTACACAGTGAAAAGATGATGGCATTGAAGATGAGTGAAGAGTAGTAGTAGTAGTAGTAATAGAAGAAAACATGCTAAATGTTCATCAAATTAGGCTCAAACAAGAGATTATGTATTGGAGCAAGGCGAAGAGAGCCTTCAGTAGTGGCAAAGCATTTGCAAGGAACACATTGCCAAGAGTCTAGTACTGTATCATAAATTGCAATCCAGCGTCCTGTCCAAGTTGTGGTGGCAGCAGTTCCATCAGATACTGTTATTGTGCCTATCCTTTCCAGCTTACTGATCATGCAAATCTTGTTGCGCATACTACCACATGCAACTGTACCTTCAACCTCGCCTATACCCCGTTTTGTAAGAAACTTGGGCATTTGAGCAATGTGCAACCAAGTGTAATTGTCAGGATTGAGCTCAAAGATGCCATGGTCTTCATCTTCCAAAGGTCTGAAATTGGTTGGATCACGGTTCTTTCCCACGATCAACAATCTCCTTCCACCACCAAGAAGGGAGCGTTCCCTTCCGAATCCCACAGGAAGGGTCTGTGGGATGATGTTCCACACTTCTTGTTCCACATCATATGCAACAAGAATGTCCCATGTGAAGTTCCTTCGAGAAGAAGATGGATCGTACTCGTTGGCCCACCAGTAAAGAACTCCGGTGCTGAAAGCGCCGGATCGATACTTGAATTCAAGAGCAGGAGGCAATTTTCCAGTTGTTGTCCAAGCGTCTGATCGCGAGTCATACACTTTTGTGATTCTGTAAGAGCAATGAGAAACATTGCCAAGTCCTGCGAGTATGATTTTGTATGTTCTGGTCTCATCATTTTGTACAAGGAAGAGGACGGTGTAAGTTCGACGTCGCAGAAGCTTTGAAGAAGCCTCATCGTCGTCAACATCGGTGCTTGACGGAGGAGGGGGTACTTGTCTCCAGCTTTTTGTGACAGGATTACATACGATGAGGGAGGTGTCCATATGCTCCCTCTCCTTGCAACACAAGAGACGGCCTCCAGCTCCGGCAATGAATTCTAGGGTTTGAGAATCTGGCATGAACAAAAGAGGCGGCAGTTGTTGCCACATGTTTAAGGATGCATCAAAGGCGTAAGCTGAAGAGTACCTTCTCCATTTCCTTCCTTGGTACTGCGTTATATACACGACAGGGAAATACGAACCCCATGAACAACAAAGCTCCTCACGTGTTTGGAGAAAGTAAGGACACTCTAATCGAGTGTCCCAATACTTACAAACACAGCGCAGTTGGAAAATGGTTGGAAAGGGAAGGCAAGAAAGCACACGATTCATCAGGTCAGGGGGAATTGTATCCCAACTGCTTGAACTGGTTGAGGGTATCATCGTGCTTCTGCTTCTAGTTGCCATGATTTGCTGTTGAATTGTGGATTGAATCTCAATGTCTTCCGAATTTTGAAATTCTTTCTCCATTGGCAAACTTGACCCAACAACAACAGCTGCTGATTCCTCCTTGAGAGAACAAACCTGTTCGATATTTCTTCCACTCTCTTCAACAATCAGATTAGTCAGTTGTGTTCCATCATCCCTAATTTCCTCTTCATTTTCCAGCGCCATACTTAATATTGCTACTTCATTCTTGAAAAACCCTAGCTGTTCAGAATTTTTTTTTTGCTTCTCATCATCAATCAGATGTGTGGGTTGGATCTCAGATTCCTGAAATGCATATATGTTTCCATGCAACAAACTTGATGCAACTTCTTCTTCATACATCTTAAAACAGTTTTCATGTTTGACCTCCTCTGAATTCACCTCTTCAGTCATGTTTGCAGGTTTGACCTCTTGGTCTTCCCATATTACTAATGTTTTGTGTTGCTTTTTGGATGTGATACTACACCCAACTTCTTCCTTATTGCAGTGACACACTTTTTGAGCATGCTTCCCCCTCTCCTTAATCCCATCAGTAATGGGTTCAGTGTCACCTTTACATGGTTCAGAATTCTTTTTTAGTTCCTTATTATACTGCATTTCCTCCTTCCTGAAACAACACATTTGTTTGACGGTCTTTATTCTATTTTCTTTCCAATGAATTTGCTCCTCGGTTTGCTTTCCTAGTATACAGGACCCAGTTTCTTCTTCTTTGCAATTGCAGCTGCCAGGTTCCAAGTTCATTTTCCTCCCTTCTTCATCGACCACATTGGTACATTGTGCTAGTTCTTTTAGCATGCTTTCAAGCTCTGCCATGCATTGATACTGATAGTCAAATTCTTCTTCCCTAAATTTATCCATAATGATGTCCTGGCAACTTCACTCATGAAAAGTTTCACATCAGATTCTGCAGTTTCCCATTGCATTTATCCAGAGATGAGAACTATTCGAGAATGAATCTGGAGAAAATTGATTCTTTCATGTCTGTAAAGTACTACACCTCCTCCAAGCATTCACATGAATGTTATTGCCCCCAACCTCAAGGATCATTCCAAGCACTTTCTCTATACATTAGAGACTTGGGTCTTCTGAGTGAAGCCAGGGCAACTCAACCACTGAAGCAATTCATTGGTGTGTTTTATGCCAAAACTTCTGCAGACCATGTGAAGCTCTTAAGACCATTCCTACCACTTTCTTTTCTACATTTGAAACTTGAACCTCCCCAATGAGGCCAAGCAACTCAACAACAAATCATTATTGTGTTTTGTGCCGAAACTTCCACACACAATGTGGAGCTCTTAAGACTATTCTTATGATAATTCATCAGAATACCTCAGGGATGAGGAAGTGATTAATTCTAGCCCTTTTGCAATTTGCAACAAGAGTAAGATCTTGTGATCTTCTCTTGCACTTAAGCTAGTTGCTGAAAATCTCTGTTGGACTTTGTTATTATTTGGCCTCCTGTGTTGCCCAAGGGTTTGTTTCTGGTGTTGCCCATACCAATGAAGAAGCACATTATCCCCAAGGGACAGTGAAGAGTCACCCAAGAGTCCATCCCTGTTTCTGTTCAATTGACATCTTCATATGAAGCGTTGTTCCAGGGGGTCAGTTCCAAACCAAAAGGCCTGTTTCAAACTGAAAAATGTTCAAATCTCTTCTATTACCTACTTGGGATATATTGAGTTCAAAGTTTGATTCCCACACCATTCTAGTTGAAAAAAATGGCTGGAGCTTAAGTTTGCCTTCCAGATTGGAATTGCCATTTCATTTTGTTTAACCCCACATGTTGCCTGATCTAACATCTTCACAGCTGGAACAGGGTTGAAAAAGAGTTGGTAACTAAAACTTGGATGTTGGTGGAGGTGTTCTAAGTTCTTGTGCCTGACAATGGTCATCTAAATACACTACAAAAATTAGGGCAGGTTTTTAAGTAAATAGGTAACGTTCTTCACTTGGTTGCACAATTGTGCCCAATGGGACATTGCTCATTGTGAACTTTTCTTCTTTAGGCCGACCAATTTGGTGTGACTTGTGAAAAATGCATGAGTTTGGAGTTTAGTTTGTTGTTATGTGAAGTTGTTGCTAGGAGTTTAGGTTATTGTGTTGTTGTGTTGTCCACAAAGTAGTTGGAAAGGCTGGAGAGCTTGAGTGCGAGAAGGAATCATCCAACTCACATCCTCACTCACATGAGTTTTGGATGAAGTACAGTAAGTTTCTTCATTAGCAACTTTTTTCTACTAACATTGTCTTTACTCTTGAAGTTAAGACAATTGACTAAATAAGAAAGCAACTTTTTTTTAATAAAAATTGTGGTCTTAAATGAGGCTAAAGAGAATTCTATTTTTGTAAGCCATACAAAAAATCTTACTTCAAAAATAAATTATTTCCCTTGTGGTGGATTCTCCTTAGGAATGCATGCTAAGCAATAGTTACATTTTTTTTTCCTACCTCCCCTTACTCACTTCTACAAGTTTAGAGTTTAATGTTTGTGAGTATTTGTTGATATTTTTCTTGGAAAGCCTTGTTGAGCTAAGATTGTTGAACATGAAATTGTTAAGAGCTCCACTCTCTATAGCAATAGCACATGTGTCAAATTTCAACACTCAAGCACCCAATTTCTAAGAGTTAAATTCTTTGCAACAAGTGACAAAATACAATTGCCCAAGCACCTAGTTATGGAGAGTATTGATTTTTGTTGCAAGTGACAAGATTGTATAAATGTTTAAATACCTAGTTGTAAAAAGCTTTGTTCTTGCAAGAGGTGACAAGAAATATTTGTTCAAGCACCTAACTTGAGATATCATCTAAATAACAAAGAATTCAAGGCTTAAGGGTTTTGAAGAATGGACAAATGTAAAGTTTAAGCTTGCAATTCAAGAGACATGGCATCACCTTTTCACAAGTCCAATGTTTTCTTGATATGTACATGCATATCCAAAACACACCTTGCTTATGTTTATGTAAGACCACCTTATGGGTCATAGAACACCCTAAGCAAACTTAAGTACATGAAGCACATCAGGATCAAAAATAAATGATCATTAGTAGAAATCGGTCAAAATGTAACCATTACATTTGCAACTACATACAACTATTAGTTATTTGCAACTATATTTGGACATTTTTGCAACTATTTCTTGTGTTGGTCATATTTGTGATTACAATGCAACTATTTTGCAACTATTTTGGTGTTCATCTTTCCATGTGAACAACATTTAATTTTCATTTTCATCCAAAAGAACAATTTATGTCCCATTAGTTGCAAATGTGACCAATTGTAACTTTATGAATATACAAAGGTGTATTTTGTGAATTCTAACGAATATAGTTGGGTGTATTAAAATTATAAATGTATATTTTGAATATATTAAAATTTTATGTAAGATATTTGCTAAGTATATTATGCCCATATTAAAAGTTTATCCAAACCATCTTATTATATTTCTTAAAATTATTACAAATGACATTTTTTATTATTTGTATTAATATTATATTGTTTATTAATATTAATAAAAATAATAATATATTCATGTATTAGTATTAAATTATTTTCAAATGACTAATGTACTAGTTAAGAATTATTTTTTATTTATTATAAATGAAAAATTAATTATAATAAACTATATAATTCTAACAAGTGACATAATAATATATTATAATAATAAAAATAACTAACCTATGCTAGCTACAAAAAACATTATTATTATTAATCAATTATGAAGTACTATTAAATTAATATAATAATTACTAGGAAATATTAATATATAATTTTAAGTTTTTATATTTCACATTTACAATTTATATTTATTAATTATTAATAATTCAATGATTATAATAAATTAATGATATGTAATTTTTAATTTCAGTTTTATTATTTAATTATTTTATAATAATTACTGTATTAATTAGAATGGAAATCTAATAAATTATTATACAAATGCAAAAATTATTTTCGAAAGAAATATATAATTATTAAAAATATAAAATATTTATTGTAATATTTCAGAAATATTTTTAATGAGTGAAGTAATAGTATGAATATTAAAAATAGAATAGTTAACCTTGGCTCCCAACTAGCTACAATAATAATTGAATAAATGTTATTGCTAGTATTAAATATTTAAAATTATATTTATTATTAACTATAAATGAAAATAATAATGGGGATAATTATAATAAAATAGTTAACCTAGGATAAGTTTTAATTATATTATTAGACATAAAAAACTAGTATTCAATATTTAATATTATTTAATATTATTTATTGAATATTTGAGTTCTTATATTATTTATTTGGTTACGAAATAATAATTTATTAGTTATTGATAATTAGCTAATTATTTCAATATTAGCCAATTACTAAGTAATTAAATTGGTCGATCAATTATTATAGTTTATATATATATATATAATTAAATATTATTACTGTTTATGTAGCTAATAAACTAAGTAATATTTAATAATAACTAATAATATAATTAATTCAATAATCACTAGATATTGATGATTATTACTATAAATAATTAGTTAGTTTCTAGTTTAGTTTTTAAATAATCAATTAGCAAGTAACATAGTCACAAACGATTTTAAACTAAAATTTTTATCCCATATGGCTTGGCTTTCATTCTCATCTTGAAATATATATAAAGAAAGTGTTTTGTTTCACATTTTCATATTTTAAAAGATGGGCATGTGGGATGAGTCAATAAAAATGACTTAACCCAAAATAAAATATAAATATTCATGTATTTACACCTAACTACCTACTTCCTTAACTTACCTACCTACTTTTTTACCTACCTATTTATCTAAGTAGGTATTTGGCCTAGGTAGGTAAATAGGTCTTATTTAGATAGATGTTTAACCTAGATGGGTAAGTAAATACCTAGTTCAACCTACATACCTAAATATTGATTTTAATTTAATTTGGAAATTTTCAATCAATATGCCATGTGTCAAATTTCTATTGCACCATGTGTCACAATCTAAACCATCCAAACATAAAATTAAACATCTTGGATTATTTCAAAATAATAATAAATATTTTTAATTATTAAAAATTGGAACACGTGGCAACACATAACTTGTTTTCATTGTTCACCAAAAAAATCGCATCTTACTTGCAAACAACAATATGTATATGACCAGTCAAAGGATGAAGACGTATTTCATTGATTCTTTTTTTCATCAAAAATTTGTTATCATTTGTGATTAGTGTCAATGTGACTTGTCCAACGCAACTATTGAGATTTTAGTGGCAAATGTCGCTTGCAACTAAAAATTAGTCGCATGAACCAGTTACAAAATGACCATTTTCTACTAGTGGATGACCTCATATTCTAATTTCTAGTTGAAGATCTATTACCAAGGTGCTAGATACCTTACCCTTAGCTTTGAACTTTACATGTTGTAATGTACTATAATTATGTCATTTTGACATTATCCCACCAATGAAAAAAGAACTACAATTTTTCTATCAAAAATCGTGAATAATTTTGCACTTAGTGTTTTTTACAATGGAAAACCAAAGGGAGTGTAGACTCACAAAGAAAAGAATGTCATATTCATGAATGTTGAAAGGTATATTATGGAAAGAAATAAACCATGGGCATGCTTAGGGAGTGAAAGGGATCACTTGTGCATTACATTGTCTATGTTTGATTTTGCTAAAAACTAAATGTCCTCATAACATAATGAATTAAAGGAGGCCCATACATTTTTTATTCATCTAATTGTATTTTTCCTTTTGCTCTTTATGTTTATAATCTATGTCTCTTGATGTTATTTGAACCTTACCCTATCTTCACCATATCTATTATATACTAACATGTGGCTAACGATAGAGAAATATCACTTGAAGGTTCCATTCTTGAAGCATGCCTAAAGAAGATCTATTAAGGCTAAGGCCTCATTCAATGGCATTCATTCAATAATAGTCATATTCACACTCTTAATGCCTAGCCTTTTGAATTCTTGAATTTGCTTGAAATGATAATGTGATTTTCTCTAACTTTGAATTGTTAAAACAAATTAAGTAATAGTTAATTAAGTGTTTCCCAAGTCCTTTTTTGGGGTTAATTATTTTGCAAATCTTATGGCTTTGGGCAAATCAAACCCTATATTTGATTTCCACATTGAACAACACTATTTTCATAAGTTTGTTTGGTAGTGGCAAGTGGGCCAATTGGATCTAAAGGGTTCAAGCATGCTTACACTAAGGCCACAGATACGAAGAAAAACTTTAGTTTCCACATCCAACGAAGAAAAACTTTAGTTTCCACATCCAACGAAGAAAAACTTTAGTTTCCAC
>Ga0209208_10010410_pt1 | contig 12071 bp, 7 predicted proteins | sample S1TSphfallax_3_FD_187694 | JGI IMG/M metagenome (GOLD analysis project Ga0209208, IMG submission 187694) | Host-associated microbial communities from peat moss isolated from Minnesota, USA - S1T2_Fd - Sphagnum fallax MG (SPAdes) (version 2) | ecosystem: Host-associated > Plants > Peat moss >...
GGGGGGGGGGGGGGGGTGTTTCAAATTGTGTTTTGTGTGGAGAATGGACTATCCATTGTTCACTTTTCACTTTGACAACTTGAATTGTCTGTAATTTAATGTTAATAGCTTGTTACTTATGCACTTACTTAGAATTAAACATTGGTAATTTATTAGGTCATGAAATTTTTATAATTTAATAATGATTTGGTGAATCATCATTAATTAATCATTGTTTCAATTAATGTACATGACTCAAACATAATAACTTATTAAAAAAGTCTTTGCACATATTAATATGCATGATATAAGGATGATGACTCATTACAAAATTATTTGTACAAATTAATTTGCCTGATTCAAATATCATTTGATGAGCCATGTGATGTGTAAAACATTAAAAAATTTCTTGTTTAATTTTTTTTTGTTTAGTATATAAATAGGTGTTTAGGACCTTTGAAACACCTTCACTTCATGAGAACAACTTGTTATAAAAATTAAAAAATTCACAAAATAAACTCATAAAAGTAATTGAATGATTAATTTTCAAAGGTTGTGGCTGAATTTGTAAAATCCATGGTAGGAAAATGGTTGTGGCATAATAATTATAAATGAAAAATAAATAGGTGAATAGATATTTATGCAAACAAAAACATAAATCTTCATAACTATGTAATAAAAATACTTAATTTTGGTCCTATATTCATTTATCTTCTACAATTTTTGATTTCGTAATTAGGACCTGAATCTATGTTTTTGTGTTGTGAAACTTAGTTTTGTTATCAAAAGTTTGGCAAAAATATAAATCATTTTTTTTTTTAAGGATTTCAAATGCAAGGTGATTTGTTCATCCTCAAATTGTGAACGAAAATGACAACATGGATTAAGAAGGTTCAACTTGTGACAATGAAAATTATGAAAGGCAAACCAAACCGAATTTTTTACATAATTGAACATGTAAAATAATATCATAAAAACCATAAGCATGAACCATTATGTTTAACCCCATGTTTTCTTTTAAATTTTGCTTATAATGCTAGGCACCAACTAGAATTAAATTTGTGAAATTTTGACAAGTTTCACACAAAAAGGCTACATGCACAACGTGTTAATCCATATGAAAAAATGTGAATGAAAAGTCCAAAAACAATAATAGGTGTTCATTGCACATAAATTTGTTCAAATTTGTTGGACCTTGTTGAGATTTTTTTCTTGAAACTTTTGAATTTCCAATGTAAAAAATGTTATACGGTTTTTAGAAAGAAAAATAATAAATATATGTTTTAATGTTAGTTTTGAGTAGAACACTAACATCAAGATTAAAAGATGCTTCCAATTTTCCTAGCACATAGATTTCAAAGGATAGGCATTGTCCATCATTGACATTAGGAGTTACTGGGCCAAGTATACCTATTGAAAAACTTGTTGAAAGACTTGTTGAGGAGCTTGAAATTATAAATGAACTAAAAGTGTTAATTTTGTAACTACGTAAACGATGGGAAAATTTTGAACCCCAACTTGACCTTAAACTTATAAAGCAATGTCAAATGGTCATCACACCATAACAATATTTATTCATTTGGTTTAACAAGAAGGATACAACTTTAAATTATGTTAAAGTTAATAATTTGCATGTCATGTGGAATGGAAATGTCATTGATACTCTTGATGACTATGATATTGTAAATGTTGTTTTTTAATTTAAACATTTAAATAAGATAATTGCAAAGTTGGAAATATTTGATCTTTTCGAAAGTTACATTGAAAGGATAAGGAGAATTTTATTACAAGTGTGGTTCAAACTATTGAGGATTTTTGGATTCATGAAAAAAAATTATGAAAATAAAGTGATAGTTAGTCGAATGGAGTTAATTGGTTTGGTGTGTGTTTTATTTTTTAAAAGAATTTTTTTTAATCAACATGGTTATTCCAATTTTAAAGGGAAATAAGGGTGAAGACCCTAAAGTATTTTTAATCGAATATAAGAGAATTTATATTAGTATTGGATTTTAAATAGTTATAGAATGGTGATTAATTTATTTCTTAAATTCACATTGGTTTGAATAACAGATAAGTTTTTTGAAAGGATCATGGAATGACATATTTAAGGCCCTTGTGAAATAATTATTTATGAAATATATATATATTAAAACTTAATATTTAAATTGAGTCAATTAATGCAGAGGGCTTTAAAGTTGGTGAAAAAAGTAGAAGGAGAAAGCAATGAAATTACAAAATAAATTTGAAGGGTGTTTTGAAGCACAAAGCCATAAATGAATTGATCTAATTTTTACTAGAATCAATATATTGGTGCTAAAACATTTCACCACTAAGTTGTTGTCAAAGATGTGACAACAAATGAAATATGAACAAGTGGAAACATGGTATGAAGTGGCAAAGGTGGCCAAAAAGAATTGATAACATGGAAGAAATTCCACGACCAAATATGCAATCCATGGCCAAAATAGTTTTTTTTTACTAAACATGAATCATACGAAGGCATTTAAAGGTGAACTTTCGCATGGAATTGGCCATGGAGCAAATGATAAATCAAATGAACCACTTCAACCTCCATATACTACAACCAAAGGCTAGCAAGAATAGAAATTTGGAAAATGACTTGTCAATAGTTCAATGTCACAAGTGTTAAGAAATGAAACATTATGCAAAAGAATGTCCAAATTTTACAACCTTGCCTAAAGAAAATGTGAATTCTTATACTTGAAAGTTTTTTGTAGAAGAAAAAGGTAAAGTTCAAGTACTAATTTTTTTGCTAGATAATCAAATTCTCGTAGCTTTAATGGAGAAAATCAATGAGAATTTGATATTAATGGAACAAAAGTTAGTGAGGGACGTGATCTTGAAAGAAAGTGTTTTCAAAATGTGTGGGAGTAATTTTGTACTAATTAAAGACCATCTAGCCAAAAAGGTGTATCTTCAAGGCAAATTGAAAGAATGCCCACACATTTTAGCTTGTGTTTTAAAAATATTATTTGGTGAAAAATGGTAAAAGGAAGTTGGAATATTAGAAATTACCATATAGTCTACAACAATTTTGAAAAAAGTTGGCATTCAAATCAAAGGAATCGAAGGAATGTTGGATAAAGTGGAATTTTGTAAACATTGTTCATTGCTCCCAATCGTAATCTTGTAGGGCAACGTAAAATCTTCTTTTCCCAATCTAGCAATGTATGAGATGATTTTTGAATACCTTGCTTCCAAGAAATGTGCATTTGGCAAATATCTACAACTCATGGCAAACTTTATCAAGGGGCTAAAAGATGTGAAACATCTAATCAATTGTGGTTTGACCAAAAATGAATTTTTCACCTATAATTATGATTTTCAAATGTGGAATAATTTGCAAAATGGAATACCCTTACCATTTTGTTCAAAAGCATATGACAACATGGTGTCCAAAATCAATAAGCAATGTAAATCTTCACTATATGTAATGAGAATTGAATTTTATCAATTATTTTGTTCAAGACCATGGTGTGTGATAGGTGTTATTATAGCCACCATTGTAACAATTGGCACTTGCATCCAAGCTTACACATATGTCATTGGTTTTGATAAAATGTAACCCCCACCTTAATAAAAAACATTTGTATTGCAAATGTTAGGATTGGTGTATTTTGTCTCACATATCCATTTATACTTTGCATCTGTTTTGATAATGTCCATATTATTCTGATAAATCACAACCAATTCTCAAAATGGAAGTGCTTAGGGAAAATAATTTGTAGTATGTTTTCTTAATAATAGTTTTGGACATATCTTGAACAAGTTTGTATTTTAGGACTAAAATTGTTTTTCAAAAAAATCAAAAAGAAAATAGACTTTTTTCCAAAAAATATTTTCCACTTTTATGAAATCAATAAATTGGGAAAAGAACAAAGAATCTAATGATACATCAAAATAATCATTTTACATCAAAATAAAAATAGTTGATAATATCTAATTTCAACTGAAAACTATTACATCACAAGTTTTTATTTTGCAATAATCTGTTTTTTTTAACGTTTTGAAGTGTTTTTAGGTTGACACATGGAAATTGTGGGGTTTTTTTTTCAATTTGTGATTTAACCACACTAGCCATCATATTTCACAAGAAGAATTACTCAAAATTTGGCAATTGAAAAACATTTTTTTCACAAATCTCCTTTGTGTGAATCATTATGGATTTTTATTTGATTTCCAAGTGACAAATTTGCTAAAATAAAACTAATGGTGGGACCCCATTTCTTTTGGTGTTAAGAAAATATTTCCACATTTTGGGTGTTATGTACATGGGTGTCAATTACAATTTTTGATCCAATTAAGTTAAATTGTGAATATTTTTGTTTCATGGTGTTTGTTAGGGACATGAAATGGGATATATTCCCATATGTCTTTAAAACTTTAGAACACATGTGGGGTTAGAAAATGATATTTTGATAAATAACTACTAAAAAATAGGGTTATTTATTATAAACAATTCATATATAATTTTAGTTCAACAAAATCCCTCTAACAAACATTTTTTAAAAAATCTTAGATTAAAGGTACATTTAAATATGAAGTTAATGTGGTTGATAAAACAAATGATAATTAACTATGTTCACATAGGGAGAAAATTATCTGTAAATAACTAATGTTGCAAATGACATAACACCATTATCATAGATTTAACTTTTAAAATTAAGTAACATTTTAATTTATTATAATGATGTTTAAAAAATTCAAAAAATGAAGATTCAATCCTTAACGCCACTAATCACCTAATAGTTTTGAGTTTTATTTAATAGTTTATTAACAATGTCACTTATTGATAATGGTTGTTTTCCCACACCTCACCATCACCCTTGAGTTTTGCATTTGTGCTTCACCCATGCCTTAACATCATAATTGTATCTAAGTTTTGCACTTGTGCCTCATTTGTGCCTCATCCCCATCACAATTCACATGTGAAATTTGCACTTGCACCTTTACATCTATCTCTTTGTGTTATAACATTGTGTTTGTTTCTTTGCATTTATCATTTTTTTGATTATATCCCTTTCACAATATCAATGCACTCATTTCTTTACATTTGCCATCTTCATGTTTACATCTTTCACAATGCCATCATCATAGATTTTGTAGCAAAAATGGACAATTCAACAAGAGTTAATTGAACACCAAACAATAGTAGAAGATGTGGTAGAAGCAAAATACCTCACAACAATGTAACTAGAACAAAAAGGAAATGGATGTAATGGAAAATTCAAGAGAAAATTCATTAGACAATGTGAAAAATAGAGGTAGAAGAAACAAAGGTTCTTCTTGTTAGCACGTTGAAATGAATTGGAATCATGAAAAGATGATGGCCTTGATTAGCTGTAAACACAAGGAGCACATCACTTTAAAAAGGTTGTTGATCCACAAGCAAACACAATTCTTACAATGTAGTAGTGGAACAAATTATTAGAGGACCTAGAACCAATCACACACTCAAAAACTCTAGGACTTGACAAGATGGGCAAGGACAAATGGAATTGCAATAATGGCAATCACAAGAAGATATTTGATACTACAAAGGCATTGGTCATAACACTTCCTATTGGGAGTTGGTAATGGAAGAGTGAGATAAACTTCATTTGCTAAAATGATTCAATGAAGATTGTTATAATGTGATTGAGGTTTTCCATGGGGATAGAAATATAAATGCTCCAATCCGCTTGAAGGATATACAAATAGAAAGTGATGGAATCTATGTACAACATAAATGAGAGGAGGAAACCATTTTCCTACAAAACTTATTCAATCTTTGATGTGCCAATAGGCTCTTCAATTTAACTAGGAACAAAATCATGGAGCTATTACAAATAATGCAATCAACCTTAATGATTTCTCACAATCCTTTGGAAGTCTAAGTAATGTTGAACCTTCATAATGTATGTCATGCATTTGTGAAGCTTAGTGATTATGATTCTATGACACTTGATTGAGACCCAAGACACATCCAACACCTAAAGCAACAAAACCTATAACTTTTGGAATCATTAGAGTCAAAAGAAAAATATCATCAATGTTCCTATAGGTCATTGAAGCCACTAATAAAAACAACATGATTATTGTGGATGCCATGAACCACATCAACACAAATCAACTTGAAATTGACAAGAACATGACCAAGCCTCATGAGAAGACATTCAAGCATCCCAAGTATGTGAAGGAGATAAATAAGAAGGTTCATAAGATGAATAAGAATATGGTAAGTGTTTTATCAAATCTTAGCTCTACAATGTGTCATGCCTTCATAAAAGTACAATTGCAAATGCCTCCACCAATCATCATGTTTGAATCCTTGTCTGATGATTTGACATTGTTAAATAGTTAAGACACAAATGAAGATTAATTGTAGTTAGCAATTGATATGAAGAAAAATAGTTTCCAAATTGAATTGGTTTGATGGAATTTCAATTCAACATTTCAATTTCATTGAACTATACAACAACATTGAACTAAATAGTAGCAATCAAGCCTACCTTCCATTGAATATTCCTCATTTCAATTATAAACTTGATGTTGCATTAACTTGAAGAAGATTCTAACCGATTTCAAGCAATCTACCATTTGAACATTGAACTTGATAGAGCTAAGAATCAACATTTGTATTTCATTGACCTAGACAATAACATGATAAACTCTAGAATCATAATTTTCAACATTGACATAAATAATAAAGAGCTAAAGCAACTTTGCAATAAATAGTAGTAGTGAAAATTAATATGTTTCCTTCAACATTCTTTAATATTTAGTGTAACATTAAACTTGGAAGAAAAATAGTTCTAATCAATTGGAATCAATTTACCATAACAAATCTAAACACATAAGTATCTTTAGGAATTGTCATCTTCAATACATATCATTACACATGTTTAGCAAAATACACAATTGTCCTAAAATCTTTTTCTAGTATTGCCAAGTTCAAATATTTTTCAAGCTTCAAATTTGTAGTTTGTAATGAAGAAGGTGATGATTTATGGTGATGATTTGTACAATAATTGTGGAGTTGTCATGATGACAACAACATTGGAGATTAAACATTACAACATTATCCAAATATATTCTTTAAAGTTCTTTCAATAATGTATACAAATATATGTTTTCCTCTTTAAAATATTAAATGATTTGAAAAAATAATAAAATAATATAGTTATTTAATATAATCTCAATGACCACTACATGGAAAAAAAAATTCAATCACATGATTTATAAATGAATTATATATGTATAAGGTATTATTGTAGTAATAAGAGAATCATGTAATGAATAATGGGGGGAATATTTTGAAGGAGGAACACTACGTGGAATTTTGTCCATACTAAACCACACATTTGCAACTTATGTCCAAATCAACCATTTTCTCGACTATTGATGTGACTATCCTTTGTGGCTCCATGGAAAAACCAACTTGCACTTGTAAAAACAACTAAAAAATGGTTTGTAGTTACATATGCAACTATGACTTGTGACTAATGTCAGTTTGGATGAAAGTGTTGATGAAAAGTGAACATATATCATCTATTTTTAGTGGCATTTCAAATTAGATGTAACTATATTTATTTTTGTGACTTGGGATGTGGTTCATAGGCCATTAAACACCATGTGGCATGTTATTCAACTTCAATTGTGACTATAAATCCTAGTTACAAATGTACATGAAATTAAATGTAACAAAAATGAATTGGCCAATGAAATTGTTAGGTTTTGTCCTCTAATTTTTTCCCTTAGGTTTCTTGAATGAACTAACCATTAAATGTGTAATAGGGTTTGAAAGTTTTGTGAAACTTTAGAACACCCATGACATAGGTAAGTATGGATGAATTATTTGGAATTTCCAACACTAAATTTTATCGTGTTGATATATCATAATGTTTTTTAATTAGTTAATTAATTCGGTAGGCTAGGTAATAAGTAGTAGGTATTGGTTACTAGTATATAGTAGGTTAATTATTAATAGGTGTTTTATTATGTTGAATGAAATAATGTTATGTTTAATTAATTAATTAAGTAGGCTATGCAATTAGTTTATTTATAAATTAAGCTAGACAATACGTAGTAATTATGTAAAATATGTTGTAAGAAGTATGTAATGGTTAAATAATAAATAGTGAGCATAATTAATATGTGATAACATTTTTGTATAAATTAATTACTTACTTTGGTAGATTATGTAATTAATCTAATTATTAGGCTAGGTAGTAGGGTTAATTTATGATCTATTTATAAACCTTATATGTGACTAAGTTATATATCATATGTTTAAATTAAATTTTGGTAGTAAAATAATAATATATTATAAGCAAAAATAAACTCTTAAAATCAAATAGGGGTTTAAAATGTGAAAAATACATAATATATTTTTCCATTTTGTTTTAAATCGTAATTTTATTTCAAATGTGTGAAACAACTTTTGTCCTTCTATTTTCGGTTCTACAAGGTGACTATGCTTGAAAGCACAAATGCTACCAGTGAAGGAAAAATGCGAGTGTATTTTTAGATTTTAGATTGCGTTCGTAGTTGAAATTAAATACCTTGCCTCCTATGCATCATTCACGACTTAATAGTGATAGATATATTTTCTAAACTCAAACATTCCAAATCTTAGAACCTTATGTTAAATTGCCATCCCTTTAAACAAACTTTTATGGACTCAACACCATCTTCAACTTGACTACAACCAACAATCACTTGAAATATTGTTTCTAACACATAGGTTGTTCAAATCCGGCTTGCCTTAGCTTCTTAAAAAACTAACTACTAGGCGCACTTTCCTACCAAATCTCAAGATCTGCAACTAAACTAGTGAAGAGTTACACTACCAAACCCAAGAGGGTTTTACGAAGGTAGTTGGTCCAACTTGACTGCAGACCACCAGTCACTTGGAATATTGCTTCTAACACATAAGTTGTTCAAATTTGGCTTGTTTTAGCTCTTTAAAAAGCTAACTACTAGACGCACCTTCCTACCAAATCTCAGGATCTGCAGCTAAACTAGTGAGAAGTTACGCTATGAAACCCGAAAGGGTTTGTGAAATTTCTCTAAGGTTCCAACCTCCCAATACTATCACTATTCACTTCCATTCCTCCAAAACTATTATAACATTTCCATTCTACTCTCCTTCCTCTTCCCAACAACCAAGGTCGATCATTCTTTTCCTCCTCAAAAAGCTTGTAGGAACAAGTATTCTCAAGATTGAATTGAAAATTATGTTTAGGGAAAAGAAGAAGCCTTAATCATCCGAGTCCGTCTTTTAAAGAAAAGGAGAAGGAAGGTGAAAGTAGATCCAAAGCTTGGTGGCCAATGGAAGGAGAAGGAGAAGGTTCTTTTCTACTTTTTCCCACTTTCCCCCCAAGCAACTTCACTTAGACCTTCATTTTTTATCCTTTGACATTAAGGTTTTACTTTACCATGGACCTAGGCCATTATTTACGCATGCTTTTCCTTTTCCTTGGCCTATAAATTACGATCGCATATCTTGATGTCACAACCCCCACCTTCATTGCCGATTTGATTTTGTTGAAGATCTTTTTGTTTTTCCTTGAAATTATGGCATCGTGCATTGTCACATCTTACGTGCCCCAAGCCGCATAAGCAAATGAAGAACCATTTTCAGAGTCATATTTAGATTTGACCCTAATGCAACATCCTTGTGACAAAGAACCCAAACTTCGAAAGGTGTGTGCTCATCTTGAAGTTGAACCCCCTCGAACCTGGTACTATCGTATTTCACCGAACTCTCGCACCTGGGTGATCTTGTTACAAGTCGACCTTGTTTTCGATGATGAACCCGAAACTGTTTGTGAAGGTTGTTACGAAACCAAAGACACTTCTATCTTCGTTTGGTCTTTAGTTTCCGGCGTTGGACACTATTGTTGGTTATGCAATTAGATTCATCGATTGCCTCCTAATGGTAAGGTGGACTACGTAGTTCGTACCATTCGACATGTTCTAGATTTCCTGCAGTTATGAACTATCACTATGGCATAACCCAAGACTTAACATGTATTTGTAACACCTTGTTGATCTTATTCATGATTTAAATAAATGTTTCAGTCCTTATGAAACTCCTATTACCATTGGCACACTATCACATTATCTATTTAATCATTAAGTTGATTTGAATTAATCTTATGTTCCTACGGCTTGAAGATTGTTCTATCTCTATTGGGCCTTTCATTGACCCCCTCTCACTTGCTTCATAAATTCCTAACATCCTTGTTATTCATTAAATACTAGAACAAGACCAATGTTTTGTTGCACACCGTGAATTTTGGTGTTTGTTTTTCTCCCCCCAACCTTTTAGAAATTTCTCACCCCTAATTACGCCATTGAGGTTTTAAAACTATGGTTTACGAACTTTTTGTTGAAGAAAAGAACTAACCCAACCAATATCATATTTCAAAAAAAAAAAATAACCCCCCTACACCCGTGCATATTCATCAACCTCTATTCTAACACAAAGTCATTAAAAATCCTTTATAACCTCATCCCATTTGAATATCCCTAACGCAATTCTTAAAAATTGAGACTACCGGCCATGGCCATGTCGGTATGGTTCACAAAATGGTAATATATTATAAATGTAAAAATAAAATCAATTATAATTCCATAAAATTAATTAATTAAAGGGCATTATTTAATATCTAAAAATTAAAATTTTACATTAATTAATATAATTGATATAAAATATTCTATTATATTTATATTATAATATATTTATATCCATTTATAAATATTATATGTGAATAAATTATATATCACACAAATAAATTAAATTATAGTATTAAAATTATGATATGCAAAAAAAAAATTGTATACTATAATTTTTAGAATCAAATGAAAATTTAAGATACAAAATATAAAATTTTATTTGTTATTACATTATCCACATTTTGTTTTTAATTCATAAATCATGTGCTTGAATTAAATTTTTCCAAGGAATGGTCATTGAAATGGAATTCAATAACAAAATTCAAGTATTTTTTTTTTCAATTTCATTTACATTTTTGAGAGAAAAAATACACATTTCTATACATTATTGAAAAACCTTTAAAATAAACTATAAATCTTGCCATTTGAATAAATTATCAATAAGATATCAAATATCGAAAATGATGTTTTGTGTAATGTTTTGAATCAAGATAAATGGAATGCACATTGCCATATCTGCACAAAAAGTGAGGTGGTTTAGTGGTGAAGGAGTTGATCTCCATCCTTGTGGTCCAAGGATCAATTTTCACGAATGACATGGGTTGTGGTCAACGGTGCTAAGTTGAAATTAATGAAATTATCAACAATATAATGTTTATATATATACACAAAAATAATAATGTTATTTTTAATATCTAAATATTAAATATTAAAAAATATTTATATAATTAATGCGATTACATTATTTATTTGTAAAAATAGTTGTAAAATGATAGTGCCACATAAACTAATTTGGATGGATGAAATGTTCATGTAAGTCACATCTTCATGCGATTGCCATTATGACTTGGTGCCACAAATTGTTCCACATATTGTCTTTTGTGACTGAAATTTTAAGCAATTTATTTTAAGCGACCAAAGCAAATTGTAGTCACATGTGGCATTTCTGACTGTGTTGAAAAAACTAGTCATTAATATGCAATATGGAAAGGAAGAAGACTACAAGCAAGATTCAAGTTACATCCCTACAAAGGTTTGAACTTTTAGAATGTAGATGCGATTGATCGCATTGGTGAAGGTTGCAACATTCTGGCAAGTTAATCATTACATTTTTATAATTTGTTGTTTATAGTAAATGCTATTAAAAAGGGCATTATCAATTGGGTTGAGTGGTTCAAAGTGTGGTTGCATAAGGAAATGATTATAATTTAAAGGAAGGTAGGGAACAATTCATTCAGTCTAGTTTTTATTGTGGTGGTGAAACACTATACTACACTTGAATAGACAAAAGAAAATTAAAAAACTACCAATTGGACCTTTAGCGCTTAAAGAACACAAGGAAAAAGACACTTTGTGTACCATTGACGCCATCAATAATAGGAATAAATTTACTAACACCATTGTTAGAA
>Ga0209208_10010411_pt1 | contig 12071 bp, 7 predicted proteins | sample S1TSphfallax_3_FD_187694 | JGI IMG/M metagenome (GOLD analysis project Ga0209208, IMG submission 187694) | Host-associated microbial communities from peat moss isolated from Minnesota, USA - S1T2_Fd - Sphagnum fallax MG (SPAdes) (version 2) | ecosystem: Host-associated > Plants > Peat moss >...
TTGTAGCCAGCTCTATCATTTAAAGGTTTCCCTTCACAATCTTCATCCTCTTCTCCCCCACAAGACTCTCCAGAGTTACTGAAATCATCTTCATCACCCAATTGAGATCATGTGCTAGAGGTGGCAATCCATCATCATGATGGATTGAGAAAAAAATGGCAAATTATTGAGGTGAACAAGGAAAATGTAATCCCTCTGCTACATCTGCCATGAGCATGAGTGATGAAGCTTGCCTCCCACACCCAAAGGAGCATTCAAGTCTGGGGGATTGTTAGCGAGTCACTACTTTTGCACAGCTATAATCTCAGCACAATCCTTGCATATGCAACCAGATCTCCTAGCCCTTCCAAGTTTAACAATAGTTTTGAGGCAATTTTACCTCCAAGAAATCCACCAGCAGAGGATCAATTTTGTCTCTGTTCTCATTTAATTCTCTCATGTTGGTTTTCACCAAGAGGGTTGCAGAAGAACCAGCCAAGAGGAACACCAAATATTTCAATGCATCTGACAAATAATTGGACAAACTCTGGTGCAAAACATACAGAACATATTTACAACCATGATGTTAGATTTGGGTAAAGAAAATACCTATTAAGGAACAAGAATCCATAACCACTTAAACTACCCTGGGAGTTGGTCAGGACTCAGCACTCACATGCTCCCCACAGTAAGCCCCACATCAAGATAATATCTCAAAACTGGATTCCCTTAAGAGAAGTGCTAATTACAATGCTCACATCTCCCTTCCACCATCTTCCTTTGATGAAGTTTGACTTGCCATCTCATCCATTTTGGCAGTTTTATACATCTCTTGTCTACAGCAGTCAGACTAACTTTTCACCACACACCCTCAACAGCTCCTGCAGAAAAATGGCAGACTTGCAAGTAGCAGCATGAAAGAGAGGAAGAAGAGACACAGGAAAAACATATAAATTCCATATTATACTAGGCATGACAATTTCTATGGAAGCCACAGCCATGGATGAAATCTGGTGGAATTCTCCTTGGTTGAGCACTCATGCATGTGCCTCCACACATGAGAGCTTGTATGGATGATCTTATTTGTTGACAGGGTTAGCTGCAACCAACCAAGGCACTGAAATTCCATTCTCGAGTCACATATCTCTTCAAATATGAAAAGTTTGAGACAAATTTCATCGAGTGATGAGTGGATTACAATTTCAAGAGCAACAAGGACAATGGAAATATTCATATGCACAAGAACATACAGGAAAACTAGGCATCACAATTTCTGTAGAAACCACAGCCAGATTGAACATCAAGTGAGGCTGAAGCCAGAGTCAGAGAGACAAGCAGCACCCAACATAGTGAGAAAAAGGAACATCCCTCAGGCTATTTCAAAAGCAACCAACAACAGCAAAGCCCTGGTTGTCAGAGCTGCTGGTTCCTCTCTGTATACACACTTCCAACACATCAGGTTGTTGACTATGCTATGCAATTTTCTAAGTAGCATTCACATAACAACACTTTTTTCAAGGAAGTGATCTCCCATGACTAAAGAAAGTGGATTGACCATCTGAAGACATATGATTCTGACCATATCACAGCAGGTAATTGTTTTTGCTCCTGTCAAGCATTTCATTGCCAGCAGTGAAGAGGACTAAAACCCATCCTCCATTTCTGCATTATAGGTATTTTACTCCTGTTCAGTTTGCAAAGGCGAGCTCAGTGAAGCTCTAGGATCAGAATCACGGAACTCGAAACCACCCCCACAAATCCCCTGCAGGTGACTTGTTGGGGGTGGTTTAGGGTTCTATGGTTCTAAACCCATCTACTTACTCTTCAGACTTCCTTCAAGTTATAAAGAAACAAACCAGGTTTCTGATGCTGGTGTTTCCTTCAATGAAAGGGAAGATTTGCAGAAGAGAAGAAAAAAAAAACAGCACAATTCTCTTGCCGTTGAGCACTGCCTGGATTTTTTCTTTATATTTTCAGCTCCCTTACCTGCCTGAAGAAATCTGTTCAGCAAGCGGGATCTTATGTGGTGGAAGGTACCAGCCAGCCTGTCACTATTTGTAAAAAGTGAAAAAATCCCAGCTCTGCTTTACGTAGGAAAAGGACCTGAGTACAGGCCCTTATCCTACACAGAAACTCGAAAAGTTCAAACCAAACAACCGCCATGCCGAGAAGTTCTGCTGCTCTCGTAGAAGACGAAGACGAAGACGAAGAAGAAGCAGACGATGAAAACAACAACGAAGAAGAATCCCACAATATTTCATCTACTTTTACCATCCACAAAATAGATGAAATATTGCACATACTTGCTACTTACTATATCCACTTCTCCTCCAAAGAAACGCGGGCCACATTTCAGCCCGTTCGATCTCAGTATCGGACGGATCGCAGTCGTCCCTTCCGCTTCCTAGCATGACTCCCACTCGATCGGACCGTCCGATAGACTTCGCCCAAACCGAATCCAACGACTCTCATTGGTGAATCACATGGATCGATCAATACGGTAAAAATCAAAGATGAAAACAAGAACGGGGGAAATTCGGTAAATGTAACTTGCGGATTCGGTAAATCTGGTGGTTACCGTGAACAAAGGGCGGAAGGGGAGAAAGTTACTAGTGAGAGTGAGTATATATTAGGGTTTGAGCTTTGCAGTTTTCATCGTTCTGTTTTCTTCTTCTTCTTCTTCGCTTCTCCTTCTTTGTGCTATTTGAGAACTAGCATGCTAGTTTAAGATTTGCAGAAGTAATCAGTAATCTTGCTTGTGGATAGTGTTACGTGTTTTTTTTTCCAATTTTCTGTCGCGGTTTATTGTCTTTGCGGATTTTTCCTCGATTTCATCATGTCGGGCCGTGGGAAGGGAGGCAAGGGTTTGGGGAAGGGAGGAGCTAAGCGTCACCGCAAAGTGCTGAGGGATAACATCCAGGGTATTACTAAGCCCGCTATTCGGAGGTTGGCAAGGAGGGGAGGTGTGAAGAGAATCAGTGGCTTGATCTATGAAGAAACTCGCGGTGTTCTCAAGATTTTCTTGGAGAATGTGATCCGTGACGCAGTGACATACACCGAGCACGCCAGGCGTAAAACTGTGACGGCCATGGATGTGGTGTATGCTCTCAAGCGGCAAGGGCGTACTCTTTACGGCTTCGGGGGTTGATGTTGTCTCCTGTTAGCATTTTTTAAATGGTGTTCTTGAACACCACCGTTCTCATGTGAGATTGTTCACTCTTGCTTCCGCTTTGCTGGTGTATTTTTTTGTGTATAGCTAGCGAGTGCAGAGGCTCTGAGTCGTGGGTTCTTGGTATACCGTTGTAAAAATATGCCGCACTGGAGTTCTGCTATGAGGCCGTTTGTTCCTGAGTCTTATTTTAGTTCGTCATTTCCTTGTCAGATTCTTGCAAATACGTGTGGGTTCTCAACAGCAAGCCCTATTTACTGGCTATGGTGGGGGGGGGGTGAGGTTTTGTTTTTGCTTCTTTGTTCAACAAGCCATCACACAATGTGAGAGTCAAAGTGGAGGACATGTCCAGGAACTAGTAGGGTATGTGTCCAGGAACAGAGAGTTCCAGATACTGTAAGCTGCTTCCTCTTCTGACATTTGCAGCAAAGTTCTTGGGGTGTCATATGCAGTGTGCAAAAGTTGTCCCACTCCAGATAATAGCCTTCTGGGGCTTCAGCAATTGCAAGCGAATCTGTTGGCTTGGTATGCTTTGCTATAGTTCCCAAGGCAGGGTATAAGCTAATTAAATTTGACGGAGTGAGGAACATGGATGGATCTGAAACCTGGACCTTCATGTATCAACTTCGTCCAAGGGAATTGTGAATTTACACTGAATTCCCTGGATTGCTTTTGTATGAAGAGATATATTTCTGACTGATCTTTACATTCTTCATCAAAGCTGTAACAATTCACTTTTAACAAGTTTGGCTGCAAGGCAGAAAGTGGATATCTATTAGCTTGTGAGGACAATTTTACGCCCTTGGCTAGTGTTGCTGCAATGAAATACTGTTTTGATGAAATTCACTCTAAATAACACTCTAAATCAAATCCTATTTGTTCTCCTTTCTCTTCATTTCATCTCCTCTTGTTGATCTTGTGCGCTTGGTTGTGAATGATGGAGGGGTTTCTACTGGGGATATGGCCATGAATGGGAAAAATAACAGTTAGGAGAATCTTTTGTCTACTATCCATGATGGTCTGTCTTTTTTGGCTTAGCTTGAGAAGGAAGCAAAGATTGGAAGAAGAAAGATACCATGAAATTAAAGAGTGAAAACACAAGAGGTTGAAACTTTGGTCCTTACTTCTTAACCTCAATGGTTTTACAGGAATTCATTGGCCCCCAAACAAAAATATGGGGCCAAACAAATAGTATTTTATTAATAACCAGGCGACAAACAACAAGCCAAGAAATGGTCAGATTTCCCAATATTGGTCCCAAGAATTCTTGGCCCCTACTCCTAGTCTAAAGTGGCCGGAACTACAGGTTTGGTCCTAATCTGTATTGGAGTCTAATAACTTCATTGCAAAGAATGTCAATTGGTCTTCCAATCAGAGATGTATCCTAAAGACACAGATAAAATCATGTACATATTTGTGTAGGGTTTTCCAATTGCAAAACCAGAATGTAGCTTGCATAGTTCTTCCCATAAGAAACTGTCTCCTCCATTCTTTGTGGCCCAGTTCCTCCTCAAGTTGTTTTTGATCTCCCGTCTTAGGATTTGTTAAATTGAATAAAACCCTTGCAAGGATCCACAAATCCCTAACGCAAAAGAGAGCTTGAAACTCACATTGTGTTACTGCTTGCAGTCTCATGTTCTCTCCAGTCCTTTCGGCTTGGCAATTTTCTCTCTTTGGATCAAGATGTTGCTCTTGCTGTGCAATGGTCCTTACAGTTTCATGCCCTGTTTTGGTGTTGTAAGCATGATTGGCAACCAACAATGCACCACCATCACCAAAGAAATGCTCAGGTTGTATTCTCTGAAGTCCCACTGCTTGGAGTACCAATATGAATTTTGCATTGAGATTTCTCCAGAGATTAGATCCCCAGACCCATAAATATCTGCAACAACATTTCTTCGTTAGCAGAGAGAGGAGCATCTTCTTCTGTGCATATGCCCTGCACTCAACTTCAGTTGCTGAAGCTCCAGAGATTCTCTTCCCAAAAGTTTTCTGAATCCATTTTTGGATAAGCAGCATTGTCTGCAAAAAAGAAGCTGGTGGAATCTCCAGAGTGAAGAAAGTCCCCTGGCACTACTACTGGCGGAAATTCAATCTCCTTGAAGTTCTGCAACAAACTCTGGACATCATCTTCTTCTTCTGGACGACAACATTTCCAACTGGTTTCAGAGCATTCACGAGCAGCCTCCTCCTCCACCTTCCTTGTTGTCACAATTCTGTAATCCATTGCAGCAGAAATTTGTTCTGTGAAGTGCACTTGCAGCGGTTGAACCTCCTCCTCCGCCTCTGCTTTCACTAGTCTTGGAGAAGCTGGATCAGAGTGTAAATCTTTCTCTTCAGAGAGTTGAGAGTCCGCAGAAAGGAAATGGGAGCTGGTTGTGAGGGAGATGATTGGGGAGCACGCAGAAACCGCATGCGCAGCAGAGAAAGCTTGAATTTCTTTAGGCGACAGACAGTGACTAGGGGGAGGAGAAGAAGATGGAACAGATTCCGGGAAGTTGAGAAAAGCTTTGGGACCTCGCAAACAGAGAACAGCAGCATCATATGCGTGTGCCGCCATCTCTGGATTCGGAAACGATCCTAACCAAATCCTAGACCTTTTGTTGGGTTCTCTGATTTCTGACACCCATTTGCCCCAAGCTCGCATCCTCACTCCTCTATACTTTCCGTGATGGCTTGAAGAAGACGATGAAGACGACGACAATGACGACGACGCAGCTTCTTTTTTTGTAGGCTTCTTCTTCACAAGCTTCAAAAGCTCTAGACCCCTTCTGATCTCCAATCCCGACCTCCCTCCTTGCGTTCTTTGCTTCTCCACCATTTCTCCTCCGGCTGGTTTTACAATTCCTCGTCCTCCAAACAGCAAACCTGCTGCTGCTGCTACTGCTGTTTCGCTTGCACGCCTCAGACCGATTCTGACCGAATCCCTCCAAACGCGATATGAAGAATTTTCTACAATTCCTCGTCCTCCAAACAGCAAACCTGCTGCTGCTGCTTTCGCTTGCAAGCCTCAGACCGATTCTAACCGAATCCCTCCAAACGCGATATGAAGAATTTTCTCAAAGAAGAAGTTCTCTCTAATTCCGACGCTGGGTGGATCGAGAGACTAGACATGGAAGAAGAGAGGAGAACATGGAGTGTTCATCACTCATGCAGCAGCATGGATAAAAGAGTTGACTGGGTCACGGCAGTTTTCATCATCAACACAAAAGCAAGCAAGTAAGCTTGCGGAGAAAGCGTGCAATTGATCTTGTCGACACTCCTCCCGAGAGAAGAGGACTCATGAGCTTCCCGGAAACGGGGATCGGAAAATGTCAAGCTCGCTCGAAGCAAGAAGAACCCTCTCACTGCTGCCTCCAAACACAAACTACGGACGGACTTTCAATGCGATACAATTCTCTGAAGATTGCTGTTGTCCATGGATCATGTGTCAAGCAACAATGTCGTCGTCAGTCCAAAAGTCTACCCGGCAAAAAAAAACTGTCCATCTCAAAAGCTTCACTTGGACCCCATTTCTTTCACTCTTCTCAGGAAATGTGAAGCAAAATTCCAATCTCAAGCTAGACTGTGGAGCAGCAGCAGCAGCAAAACAGCAGCCTCCAACTCCAAAATCCTACTGACTACAGATATAGTGGGGAAATAAATTTTAAAAAATCTTCCAAGTTCCAGCTCCTCTCAGCACCAAAAATTCCAAATTCCAAACTTCTTCAAGCTCTGTGGAAAACCCAATTCGCAAAACCCATCATCAAGTTCTTTCGAAGGGAGCTTCGTCATGGGGAAAAAAGGAAACTGGAGCTGTGCAGCTACAAAACCAAAGTCTGTCTCTTCCCTCCCCCCCAAAAAAAACTCAGGAATAAGAAGGTCATACAATTCAGGTGGGATTGTCCCAATCTCATACTTGAAAATCCTCAATTCCTTTCCTTCTTCAAAAAAATCCCACTTCTAACCCAAAAACTCTCTGTCTCTGTCTCTGTCACTGTCTCTCTCATATGTCAAACCTGAGGTCCTTGAGACTCAAGCATAATCAAAAACCCATTTGATACGTCTGCAGCAGTTGTGGAGAAAGAAAGAAGGCGGTGTTTTGGCATTTCTGTGGCACTCTTTTGACGCCTGTTTCTACTGCTGCTGCTGCTGCTGCTTACTACGACTTCCAAGTCTCCGTTGCCAAAATTGAGAAATTCCCACCCCCAAAATCCCAAATCCCGCACCAAAAACATCCCAAAAAAGAGAAAAGAGAAAGGAAAGATTCAGTCATAGTCGTCGACAAAGCGCACACCTCTCTCTCTCCCTCTCTCTCTCTCCCTCTCTCTCTCTCTCCCTCGTTCCTGCAAACTACTACCAAACCACAGCGGCAAGTGTGAACGCACAAACTTACCAGTCTCTCTAAATTTAGCGGAAGGACTATTTGTTTCAGTATTGCTAAAAATTTGTTCCTATTTTTGGAGGGGGGCCACCTACCTACTAATTCTGGATTTGGATCCAGCCGTTAGATCCTGTCATGGTTGAATTTGGAGCGTTGGATTGGTAGATGCTGGTGAGATCTGGACCACTTGAAAGTGGTGGCTGGAAGGAAGAAGGTGCAGAGTAAGTTAATGAAATCCTTGTCCAACTTTAGTAAAGTAAAATCAACCAATCCAAAAGGAGAAAGGGGTCCTAAGGCCCCTAAACCCTAAATCCTGAGCAGACCTCTTTTGGAGGGCACCTTACATGCATTAATATCTTTCATAGAAAAGAGGATGTTTGGGTACTCCTTGAGAGTGGAAGGCCAATTTTATGCCTACTTACTTACTTATAGGTGTAAGATCCCTCCCATTCTTAAGGACCCTTTGTCTCCAACCCATTGTTGTGTGGTGCTTAGGTTTTAGGAAGAGTCTTTGGTTTTGGTTTTGAAAAAATTTCATGAGTTCAATTCTAGTTTAGTTTTGGTTCTTTTCTTCTTTGTGTATAAAAAGGGACCCATTTTTTGGTTTTGATTTTTTTAAATTCAAGGGGGATTTTGGTTTTGGATCTTTTAATATTTTATAATTTCATTAGTTCCTAGTTCTAAGGTAGGTTAAAGCAAGTTATGGTAATCTTTTGGTTAGTTTGAAAATCCAAAAGATAATCGGAAACAATGAAAATAAGTGAAATTTTCACAATAATCTTTTTGACAATTGGAAAAAAATATGAAAAAGATGAATATATCAAAGGAGCCAACAATTAGTTATTTTTAATTTAATTTAATTTCTATGGAGGTGTTTTTCTAAACTTATTAATTTGCAAGTTGAAAAATTGAACTCCGCAAGAATATTCATGGAGGATTTCATGTGGAAACACTTCAAATTCTCGAGCAAACAATTCAATTTGAATAAAATTCTGAAAATTTATTGGAGGGGAAATAGAAAGTAAAGAAGTTTTAAAAGTAATTGCGAAATACATTTTCTTCCTAGTCAAGAAAGAAAGGAAAGACTTTCCCTCGAAGAAGACCTAGACAAACACAACAAACATGCCACACCCAATGAAGAATGGAGACAACAAAAACGATCCATAATGGCAACAATGAAAACGATTCAAGAAATAGTGTGTTTGAAGAACAAAAACTATGAAAAATATTTGAACAATGCATGTTTGGTTTTTAGATTCAAAAAAAGTGTGAATAACACAACACCAACCACAAACAAAGAGCAATAAGAAGAAAGAAGTCAATCTTTATTGTAAACCCTAAATCATGGATTGGAATCAAAATTGGTTTTTGTTGAAAATTTTGACTTGGTTCCGGTCCTTGGGTTCTAGACCTAGTTCCAATCTCCCTCTCTCTTTTTTTTAATTTGTGAAACCCAACAATAGACCCAACCTAACAAGCTCTTGGCACCCCCCAATCAAGTTCATTAACAAAGGGTCAACAAGAGTTTCAAATGCACATCACTAGGTTTGAACCCAAAACCATTTATAGTCCTAGTGACCTCAAAAAGGTCTATAGTCTATACCAATGACCTATCACTAGGATTATATTTTTTATAGCAATTTATAGCCAAAAAATGATGGAAAAGATTTCAAATAGGCTTCATTGAAAAAAAAAACCCCCAATTGCCCAAATGCTAAAAGAAGAAGAAGAATATAACTTGAAATTTCTCCTTTCTAAATTAGCTTATAATAAATATGCTGCACCGTACACTTGAAGGCACTATTTTGACACTCTCCATTTTATTTTTTTTAAAACCTTGGTCATCACCCCAATGATGTCCAATTATAGTTTAAAGAACATATGGAAAGGTGTGTTTCATGTATGTAGTTCTTGGATCCTAACCTAACCATGGTTCCTGTTCCAACCCAATTTTGAAACCTTAAAATTAGTTTCAGTTAGGTTTAGGGTAATTGGAATCACAATTGCTAGTTTGAAATCGAATGGTAATCACACAACAATGTTCTTACACTTCATGATCTATATATGTCTAAGTTTATATACTCTCAACCTTTTCCTTTAACATGGGTAAAGTGGATGGGTGACGACACATTCCCAATAGTACTCCCTTATTGCGAATTGTGGAGGAAAGGGTGGAAACAAGAATGAATATATAGTTCAAGGAGAAATTTTTTTGCGTATTTGGAGGTCACCTTATATTCATAAATATTACACTTAGTCATTATTGCCTCTTGCTAGTCTTATAAAGCACTTTGAAAAAATCCTTAAATGTATTTGGAGGGTACCTTATATCATGAACATCCCTTTTGAAAAAGAGAATGAGTCTTACACCTACTCAAGGGAACACTCTCAAATTATGGGGTCAAACTTTGCTAAAGCCTTGTCCTAAGCCCCTTATTTTGAGAATGCCCCACACGTTGAGGTTTTACCTTAGAGCCACTTTAGATGAAGGTCAAAGGTCTAATGAAATAGAACAATTTATTGGTTGAGAGCCATAAATTGAGAGCCACCGCCCTTTAGACCAAAAAGTAGCAAATCAAGGCTAAACCTAAATGGCACCATGTTGGAGGGCAAAACAATTGGTTCAGAACCCCCCACCTCCAAAAAAAACAACAACAAAAAAAGAAAAAAAAATTCAAAGTAAAGCTCATGATTTGGAGAACCAAGATGCAAGCTAGGGTTTGCATCTAGGGTCCAAGGCATGGTCCAACTCAAGGACTCAAGTTGCTTCAAATTAGTCCAAATGGGTTCCTTGGAATTTGGACCTTGGACCACCCCCATCCAAAGAGGGCCTAATTCAGGGCCAGAATGTGCCCAACCGTGTCCACAGTCAACCTTTTTGGGCTGCTGACCACTGACCCTTTTTATTTTTTGGGTGTTTTTTTCTAAACCCTAACCATACTACCCTCCAACCTAGTCACCCTAATTCCCCAGCTATCATACTAACCTAGCTACATTGTTGACCTACATCTGGGTTCTACCTACCTACCCTCTAATTTTTTCACGGCTTAACCTATCTCTTGGCTAAACCTTTTTCCTTTTGGCACAACTTTTAATTATTCTTGGTTAAACATATATTTATTGGCAAAACCTTCATGTTTTCATGGCTAAACTTTTACATGTTGGCAAAATCTCTATATCTTCTTAGTTAAACATTTGTTTCTTAGCAAAACTTTTATGTCAAAACTTTTAGTTCTCAACAAAACTTATATATTTTCTTGGCTAAACTTCTGCCATTTGACAAAAATTCTAACTTTTATTGGTTAAACTTGTATCTCTTGACAAAATTTACATTTTTTCATGGCTAAACCACTACACATTGGCAAAAGTTTTATCTATTCTAGCCTAAACTTTTATCTTAAGGCAAAACCTTAACCTTTTCCTAGTTAAATTTCTACTTTTCAATAATAAAAATCGATCTTTTATTGGGTAAACTTCTACCACTTGGAAAAACTTTTAACTTTTCATTATTAAACCTTTATCTCTTGGCAAAACTTTTACCTTTTTTTGTTTTAATTTTTTTTTCTTAGTAAAACCTTTATCTTTTGTTGGTTAAGCTTTTACGAATTGAAAAAACTTCTAATTCTTCCTAATTAAACATATACCTCTTGGCAAAACTTTCATTTTTTCATAGCTAAACCTCTACCTATTGGCAAAACTTTTATTTATTTTTTTATTAAATTTTTATCTTTTTGGAAAAAAAAATAAAAATTCCTCATGGTTAAATTATACCTATTAGCAAAACCTCTAATTTTTGACAAAATATTTATATTTTCTTGAATTAACCTAAAGATTATTTTTTCGACAAAATCTTTTAACAAATCTTTTTGGCTACCCTATTGACTTAGCTATCTTATTGACCTAGTTACATTATTGACCTAATTATTTTTTATTTGTGTACATATCTACGTACCCACATACTTATTTACTTACTTATCCACCCACCCACCACTTACTCATTTATCTACCTATCATTTACACGATATTATGTCTATCATTATATGATATGCAAAATATGATGGTATATTGCACTAAATGAACTAACAACCATTTTAATCATATTTGACCCCTTGATGTCAATGAATGGTAATTTGAATGTGAGTATTGTACATTCAATCAACTTTTGTGACTCATAGTAAATAGTAAATATTGCATATTTTGGTAGTCATTGTTAGAAGCTAAAATAGTTAAAGATCCAATCACAAAATATAATGCCCACATATGAAAAGAATTTCACTTCAAATAAATACACCTCGATAATTATTATTACATATTTTGTGACCAAAATGCAAGCATTTTTATTTATTTTTTGGATTCATATTCTTTTTTTAATTATGTTTTAAATCATTTGTTCTATTATTTTATCACAATTAGTTTTTTTCTTCCAATTTTCTATTTTTTATTGTCATCAATTTTTTCATTGAACATGCATATTTTGTGCTTCAAATAGGGGTATTGCAAAATCATTCTAATAAAACTAATGTTTATTTTGTGACCCTTATGGAAGTATCTCACATTGAA
>Ga0209208_10010412_pt1 | contig 12070 bp, 11 predicted proteins | sample S1TSphfallax_3_FD_187694 | JGI IMG/M metagenome (GOLD analysis project Ga0209208, IMG submission 187694) | Host-associated microbial communities from peat moss isolated from Minnesota, USA - S1T2_Fd - Sphagnum fallax MG (SPAdes) (version 2) | ecosystem: Host-associated > Plants > Peat moss >...
TACCGGAATCAAATTCGGTACCCCTAATTCCCATAACGCTCTTGTTTCTTCGAATTCGTCATTTAGAGGGTCAACTCACTCTTGTGTATCTGTCAAATTACCTAGATCTACTGGATCACCTTTCGAAGGCACGTCCGAAGCTCTACGTTGTTCATCAAAAGTTTGTTGCAGCTTGACAGTGGCGTCCACATCTTCCTCCTCGTCCGATTCTGATATTATCGATTCCGAATCTACCGAAAAATACTTCCGAAGAAGGATATTGATGATTTGGGCCGGACCAAACTAGATCTGGTTCCTTTCCTCCAAAGGTTGCATTGTCCTTTTGAAGGTGCCAAAAGATCTTTGAGCGTACTGTAGAGGTTGGAAAAAACCACGACAGATTAATTGATCTGTTTTCTGGTTTCGGCCAGGGTGACGAGAACAACCATCAAATTTTTCACCACATACGTGCCGCGACTTCCCTTTAGCTGTAGTGCTTGGATGAGGGCGAGCATGCAGGCAACGTATTTGCCCTTTAGCTGCGATACTCACTAACCTTCTTTTGGTAAGAACGCGTCCGGCGACGCTATTCTGCTACACCACATTTCGGTAGCGTTAGCTTGAAATATGACTGGCAGTTTGCTTATTCCGGCGACTGGCAAAAGGAACATCTCCCTATTGATTTCTTTCGTAAAAAATACCGGAATGCCTTGCACAACTGACTCAATGAGTTTCGGGTTGAACCAGACGATGGCTTGCAAGAATTCCTTGATTAATGGCGTTATGGGCCTTAACTGCACGCCCATGTATCCGAAAATACCCACTTGCTTTGCCCAGTGGATGTCCCTACTCACGGTCCATCTCCGGAAAGAACATCTTCCCTTTTCTGAAGAGGGACACCACCATTGGTAGACTCTTCCTTCTTCTTCTTCCGGTTCTGGCTTTGCTTCCAACACTACCGGATTCTTTTTCCTTCTCTCAACCTCTAAAACCATCCTTCTCTCTTTCTCTGCCTGCTCCCTCAACATCCTTTTTGCCCTCCTCCCTATTTACGAAACCTCGCATCTTTCCACAGAAAGCATGTCAAAAGCTTTAAAAGCTGAAAAACTCAAATCCTCAACAAGGAGAAATGAAGAGGCGGGGCCCCCTTTTTATAGCACTCAAACCGGATGAAATTGGTTGGGGTTGGAAAACGATTGGATGGGAATTTGAAGCCGCACTGCAATTGGAAACGACATAATTGGTTGATGACAGAAACTGAGGTTACATTGGAAGGGCCTCAACGAAAGAAATCCTTGGAAACACATCCACATCCATCCTCAGAAATTCCAGCTTGAAATCTTCTCCTTCAAATTCCATAACTTTGGAATATGCAGCCGATTCTGTGAGTTTGGGATCTTCAGCCAAGTCCACAAGTGTGGAATCTTTAGTCCATTATGCCAGGTTAGAATCATGTATTAATTCCATACTCTTGGAATCCTCAGCATTTCCTGGAATGGGATCATTTTCAGTCAATTTCTCGATCATCTAATTTTCTTGAAATTTTGGAATTCCGGAATCCACAGGTGATTCGGGAAATTCCACGGGATTCCCAAATTCAGGTTCTGGTGCATTTCTATCAGCTTTAGGATCATGTTCCCAATTGCTCAATTTTGGCATCCTATTCCATTTCTCCAAAAAACTTCAGTTGGGGTACCCTAAGGTTTCCTTCCTTTTCCCCCTTCTAATGGAGCTTCCAGCCCACTGGGAGCTAACTCTAAATTTCAGTAGGGCTTCAAATTGTTGACACTCACCAGAATTGGGTTAGGATCAAAACTTATCTTTTGCCACCAACAATGCGATGTTGTTGAGGGAGGCAACATCGGATCTGGTAAAGTCCAAAGCAACATTTTTTGAACTTGCCAATGTGTGTTTTCCTTGCCCTTTGAAACCACAATAATATGTAATCAATTCCATATGGAAAGAAATTGTCCCTGTAATGTTAATGGATGCACAGTGCATGGTTCTATTGTCTCCTTTTTATGGTATCATATGCATCCCTTGCTGTCTCCTTGAGACTTTCTAATGCCGATAGTTGGCTTGCCATAACCTTGGTTGGCATGAAGTTGCAAGATGTCTAGGAGTGTGTTGTGGGTAACAAGTATTACGTAGGCATAATTGGGTGAAGGTCGTATACTAACTCAAATGGTGTATGGCATGTGGTAATTTTGAAAGTTTTCGGTAAGCATACAGAACTGTATGAAGGTGTTCATCCTTATTTATTTGTTTGTTTTCAACTAACTTGATGAACAGAGAAGCCTACTCACCTTGTTAGTATACTCTCCTTGGCCATTACCCTGGGGTAATATGTTGTGGAACTACTATGGTTCAAAAGAAAATGATTAGTAAGAATCTTAACAGCTGCATTGATAAAATGCACACCTTGATCACTAACTAGAGTTAGAGGGTAGCCAAATGTGGTGCGAATGAACTCATAGATGAACTTGACAATGACTGCAGATGTGTTAATCTGTAAGGCTTTGGCTTTTACCCATTTTGTGGCATAATTGGTTGCCACCAATATACGATGATCCTGATTATGATGTCAAGGTTTTTCTTATTGATCCAATTTCAATGACAAAATTAGAGCTTATTGAAAAAATTGCCCTTGTTTTTGCTCTTGGATGTGCCAAGTTGGAAAAAACTATCACTATCAATTTCAAAAATACCTTTACAATTTGAAATGAAATGCATTTTCTATCATGTTCTTTACATTAATCATTTTGTTGTGAATATTTAAGCATGCATGAAATCTTTGAAGTGGTATGGAGGAGCAAAGTTTAGTTGGTGTTTAGCAAACTAATAAGTCGTTGTCATAACTAGATTTGTCTTCACCATACACCTCCGTCCTTTTACATAATTGTGTTAAAAAATGATTGTGACTTGCTATTGCATTTGTTGTAATTTATGTATTGTGATTACTATTATTGCAATGTTGTTATCACATGATTGAAATTACAATGTTCTTGTTTACTATGATGTTATCATTGTGATGTTATTTTTAAAATAATATGCTTCAATTAATGCAACTACTATGATTCCTCGCTAATCCATTTGTTGTTGTGAAACTATGTAATAATTGTTGTGATGAGTGTGGGAAAGAAATATTTTAAAAGGAGGATAATTCTTATAGCATTAGGGTTGTTGTTGATTTTTGTGGATTTTTGTTTACATGTTAGTTAAAACTATGAATTCATTTTGAAATCTACATCTTTTGTAGACTAGATGGTAGCTACATTCAATGTTACCATTTAGTTACCTTTTCTTGCCACAAAAACATCCACATAGGATGGAATGTTACCTAACATAACATGTGTGAATGCAAGGTTAATTTCAACCTTTTTTGACAACTAGGTTACAATTACTTCCTAGTGTGGCACCACCTTAACAAAGCCAAGCATGGGCCATTGTGAGCAGAAGGGAGAATTGAGTTTGTGTTGTAACAATTGCATGATAGAAACTAGTTTAACTAAAAAAGAAGGGGTCTAAAACCTAAAACTCACAATCTTATATATGAAAGCAACAGTGGTGGTGTCTGTGTGGGCAGTGCCTGGAAGATTCTTCCAGTCACTGCCCGTTCCTTGTGGAGCTTCCCCAGATGTAACTTCCCAAGATGTAACTGACTCCAAAGAAAAAAGAAATCAGGGGCAGTTTGATTTTTTGAGGCAAAAGATTTGGTAGACCAATCAGGGGCAGTTTGATTTTATGAGGCAAAAGATTTGGTAGACCAGAATCATTTTTATTTTTATTTTTGTATTGACCAAGACTACATTTTTTTTCTTTTAGCTACTGTCCGTCCCGATTAAGGGGATGGATGAAATGTCCATCCGGCTTGATGACGAGATGGATTTAGGGGAAGACCAAAAAAAAAAAATTTAGGCCTTAGACAACCCAGAATCAATTTTTATTTTATTTTTTTGTATTGACTAAGACTACCTTGTTTTTCTTTTAGCTACTGTCCATCCCAATTAAGGGGATGGATGAAATGTCCGTCCGGCTTGATGACGGGACGAATTTTGGAAAAGTTTTTTTTCTTTTAGCTACTGTCCGTCCCGATTAAGGGGATGGATGAAACCAAGTTTAAAGAAACCAGGGGACTTCACAGTGGCCGAAGGTCACGGGCACCCACTAGTCTCAACAAATAGTTATGTCTCCAAAAGCAATGTATATTTGTTGTAGGTATGCCATGTTATTCCATACCCATCTTCACTCAGAATCAGTTAAAGATACAAACAAAATGTTGATACTATTGTGTTCAAAAGTACTATCACAACATTGTTCAACCACAAATTGGAATTTGATCATTGGATTAGTACCCTCAAGGTTACTTGGGTCTATTGAGCTCCTAACCACTCCAATGCAATGTAGAATTCTATTTATCTTTACTTTTCCCACACAATCCATGTCCTACATTATCTCCTCCTTTTTATGATTTCCTCACAACACTAGAAGAATTCCAAAAGAAATCCCCGCTCCCTACAATTGCAAGGCCAAATGCCACCCAAACACAAGTTCAACTATCTTATGTCCCCACTTCCTCTCATAGATTTTGCACTTTCAACAAAAAGTTTCATGCAAATTTCTCTGCAAATATCTCTTGCCCCAAGGATACCCAAGATAGGTTTCTTGTGTTCTTCAATTCCCACTAAACTTGCAACCTAATGGTCACTCAACAAGACTAGATTTTTTCTTACTACATGCCCAAGTGCTAAAGGTTAGATCACCTCATGATGTCATCCCATCATGGTGTCAATCACTCAAACTATTGTTGGAATAAACATATGTTGACCTAATTTCAACTACCAGGCGCAGTGGAAGAAAATTACAATGGTTTATGAATGTCAGTCATCAAAATCACAAAATCTCAAAACCACACACAATAACCACTAACTCCACTCTTGCCTACTACTTCTTCAAGGCTTAAAACTTAACTTCCCTTCCCCTTGAGTCTTGCATCTCTAGGATAGATAGGCCATTGAGGAAACACTTAAGAAGTAGAAGGTCAAATCCTTACACATCTTCCCTCTACTTTTGAAGCTCAAAGAACATTTTTAGTCCTCCACCTAGCACCTCCCAAGCTGAAGTTGTGGGGTGTTTGGTGTAAGGGGGCTCAGTGTTTGGTGATGGGTGAATTAAAACAGATTAGGATTTTGAGCTTAAAACCTTTTGTTGTTGCATCAGGCAAGAGTCCATTGAAGTGCTCACAAGCCACATCTATGCTGAAAGATTAGGTAACTCTAACAATAACAAAACATGTAGAGAAACTCATGAAATGAAAACAAGACTTTTTTATTTCCTGTTCAAAAATTTCATAAGCCAGATGTGGTTGTGGAATAGAGAACTAAGACATTTCCAATGAATCAAGGGGAAGAAGACTGTCAGTCATGTACACATAGAAAACATCAGGGCATTTGGAATTAAAAATTCTGGCCAGTTGCAGTGGCACTAACTAACCAAGAGATATATATGTACAAGACAGACTCTGAGACGCAAGTTTGGCTCATACTGCAACAATTTTCTACAAGTCATCCTGTCTAATGGGTTTTCTCTTCTATGCAACATAGTCGTATCAATTCTATACATTAGAAGCCCAATTGCGTTGCTGCATAGCACACACAAAAAATGTGTATCACAGAAGTGTCAGCCAAAGAAATGCCAAACCTAAGACTTCTCAAGACAACCTTCATGAATCCAAGCTATAAATATAAAAAGCACTCATAAAGAAGGCAAAAAGAAAAATTCACCTGTTTTCTCTTTCGTTTGCCAGGGGACATCTGTACACCCTCCCCATGATCATCAATCTCCTGCTTGATGCTGTCACTCATTGGAAGTTCCCCAAAGCCTTCAATACGGGGGTGTAACAATTTTGGAGTCCCTGACTCTCTTGCAAGTGAACTCCTGCAAACACAAAGAAAATTCATATCCACAGTCATTTTAAGACTTGCTTACAATTGCAACATACAAAGCTGTCCTACATGGGACATCAATGGCTTCTAGTTGCTAGTTAGCCTCTGCAGTTATGATCAGCTGGAAGCAAAGTAGCCTCTGCTTCCAGAAAATAAATATTATATGTAGTCACCTCTGTTATGGCACAGTTGCAAAATTCCAGAAAAGGCATGAACCCATATTTCATGAGGAGTCCTAGAGGATAATTGGACCAGGAGAAGCCACTCAGCAAAAGGGGCAATAAAACATCAGACAACAGACAATGGCTTACTGCTGCTGCAGATTTGGAATTTGTAGAGAAGAGAGCTGTTGCTTGAAGTGTTGCAAGACAGGAGGAGGCTGTTGCGCCTGTGGAAGTCCAGTGAAGTTGGGTGCCTGGGGGTGCCATCCCATGTGCCCTTGACTCACTGGCTGGCCAACCAGCTGAAGGAGTCCCGCTTTCATGTCTAATTCCCCACTGAAGAGATCTTGGCCAACTTCCACACTGCTTAATTGCTCTAGTCTCTCCCCCTTCTTAGAGCCTGCAAAACTGGAGGGTTGACGTCGCCTCCCTGGCTTCTCAAGGCCCACCTGCTGTTGCTGACCTTGTGCCTGCAGATGCTGCATCTGCATTGTAATTGTGCCTGGATGTGGGTTTACCTGCCACTGACCTACTATCTGCACCATAAAGCTAGAAATAGAGTTAAGATTGTTCATTCAAAAACAGAGCAACTTTTTCTTTGAAGCAACTGTAATTGGAAGCATGAAAAATGAGATTGATGTTCTTAACAGTCTCATCCCAGATCTTCACATCACAGCAGGTCACATAGTTGATGCATAGCTTGTGTGTGATGGTTATTCCCTGTTGGAAATTAACTCCAGTTGTGAGATTGCCATTAAGTACAAAAGAGTTAAGATTGTTCATTTAAAAACAGAGCAACTTTTTCTTTGAAGCAACCGTAATTGGAAGCATGAAAAATGAGATTGATGTTCTTAACAGTCTCATCCCAGATCTTCACATCACTGCAGGTCACATAGTTGATGCATAGCTTGTGTGTGATGGTTATTCCCAGTTGGAAATTAACTCCAGTTGTGAGATTGCCATTAAGTACAAAATATTGAATGTTGACATGTTAACTTTTTCTAAAGAAGCCTTTGACCTCACATCTGGGTTGCATTGCATTGTGGCCACTCCTAGAAACTTTGTTTGGACCTTTGACACTCATTTCTTCTGAGCCAACTCAACTGGAGTTTTTGCACAAATAAGGAGACTGAAATCCATCAGTCTGGCAGCTGTTTGAGTCCACAGGAACTGAGTTCAGTTACCTGCTGAGTTGGCAGCTGAAGAGAATGGATAAGAGCTGGTTGCTGAGTTGGTGCCTGCTGCAATGTCTTTGCATACACCATTAAATCTCCAACATTGCTGCAGCCACAAATGTTCTAAAACACATTTGAACAAGCTCCTCAGACTGAATGAATAGCTATGTACCATATAACAAGCTAGTCTTTTGTGCATTCTGATGCTACCTTTCCCCTCATCTCTGCATAAAACCTTACACAGTTGAACACAAGATGGCCACTGTAGTACTAAAGACACAATTTGCACAAATTGACATTGCTGGCAACACTGACCCACTCATCACTGGCTCCCCATCTTTCAACTTAGGCTACAGTTGTACCATTTAGTAAAAAGAAACCACTTCTGAACATGTAGCATGTCAGGTGTTGCAGACCTTACCTGCCAGCAGCACCATGGATGAACATGTTCATCAGCTCCTGTTGTGAGCATTTCTTGCTGTAGCTGTCTACAAGCAGACGGAGCCCACGCCCTAATTTGCACATATGACATCGTAATAAATCACATAGTATTTGCAAAGAAGCTTGCTTCAAGCCCTCAAAACCAGCTGCTGCAACTAGTCTCACTACAGTTTGTTGCAGCATTCGCTGGGCAGCATCCCCAGTGAGTTCACTTTTCAGCCGAGCTGGCAGTGGAGGCCCTATTCCAGAACCCTTCAAATCAATTCTACTCAGACCTTCAGTTTGAACCGTAAACCTGTCCTTTGCCAATATGCCCAGACTTGATGACATGGGCAGAGGACATACACAAGGATCCGAATCATCAAGGAACACTTGCTGGAAGTCATTTTCCTCAAAAAATGATCTTCGCCTACAAGGCACTGGATTATCTGGCACACAATTTCCAGGAAACATAATCTCTGGCAGCATGGATGCATCCTCATCTCCTGCCTGGCATGCTAGATTTGCATCCATACCATTTGCAGTGTCTGAAATGGGAGGATAATCTGTAGGCTTTGTCCCCTTATCTGCTTGAAGAACTGGCCACCTTTTGCATCGATTCAATGTAAAATTCAGGTATGCAGCCATTCCCTCTGGAGTGCGAAGACATGCTTCCTGATCCCCAAAGGAGAGTCTCTGTTGGGTGACACGCCGTGCCAGCCTCTCCATTCGAATACTGTGACTGTTGTGTAGACATTGGTTGTACCAGAGCTCCCCTGTAGTGCAACTCTCACTCCCACTCACCATTTGACCATAGCCAACATTTGTACGCGTTCGACTCCCATGCTACAACCACAGAAGACCTTTGCATCCATGAAATAAAGTGAAGCTGCTGAACAGGGTTGATACAATCCAGCAACATCTGCAGTTCCCATCTGAGCAGTGCCAAAATGTATATGCATGCTATTCTGTGATGAAGTAGCAAAACACAGCTTGCTGGACATTATAACAAGCTTGCAAAATACACAAGTAGCAAAAAATATGGATAGCACAAACTGCTCTTCGAATCAAATAATGAAGAAAATGGATCTGAGGTGTTGAGAAGAGCCTGGAACTGAAGATTACATGGCTTGGCATCCCTGTTCAGCACATCATTCACACTTCCCAACCCATAAACTAGTGAAGGAGATTTGGTGCCTTTGAAAACTGATAGAGCTCAAGCAGACAAGAATTTTCACCTGTTTGGGGCTGACTGAAGCACCTGAGACACTCTGGCCCATCTGGAATGACTTTGTTCGCCAGTTATTAGCCCCAAGATAGCCACCTCGATCTCTGTCTTCCACCCGGCTGTTCTCAAAGACAATGTCAAGGCAAGCCTAGTTTCAAAGTGATGAGATGTTGCTCCAAGCAATCCCCAGCACAGACCATTTTACTTTGACAAATTCTACTCAGTCATGCTCTATTAACAAACTTGACCCTGTAAAGAATTCAACAGTGCCAGTGTCTTGGAAGATGAACAAATGCTCTTAAACAAAAGCTTCAAGAACAGCAAGGAGTCTACATATAGAATTCTGAAAGAAGGAATAAGAAGACTATGCCATCTGAGTATAGTGCTGCAGAGCAACATCAACAAGACATCATGGTCCTTCTGACATGGAATAGGTGATTGTAAAGTAAAACCTCTCCTGTTTAAAATCAAGACATTCACCTAGCCCCTACTATCAGAAAGTGGGCTGAATTGTCAGAAGCTCAGAAGCTAAGAAGATCAGCTATCAAGTGTACAAATGTACCTGATGGAGCCATCAATGGAGTCAAGTCCATACTGCAACACAGACCCTATCAGTCATATCTTCCCCAGAATACAGTGCACTACAATATATGCAGCCCCCTGACACTTATGTATCTTCTTGGTTGTTACAATTTTAAGGTCTTTGCACGCTTGAAAACATAAATGGCAAATCCATGTCTGCACTGCTTTTCAAATGTCAAATATTGACGACTGTTGAGACATACCTTGAGGTTAGGGGATGGCAATGCTAGTGCAGTGTCAGCTTGTAGATGTGCCCAGTCTTCAGCATCTTGCTCCAGAGAGAAGTAAACACTGTCTGCATGCAATTGCAAATCTGTCCAGTGCCTCCCATGAAACACCATACACATTGCTTTTTGAGTCAAATCCACTCAGTTAAAAGGAATGAATCACATGAAGAATACCCCAATCTGACACACAGACCAAACACAGACCAAACCCCCCAAAAAAAAAATTCCAGGCCAGTTTCAAAACCTGCTGCCAGAAAATACCTGCTGGGTATGCACCAAAGATTTTGGCTCATCATAAGGTTTGATCAATGGTTATGCGAAGCAAGTGGGGAATGCATTGTCCTGTTTCAAAACTAATTGGGAAGATATCGGCAGGCTGAAGAAATAGAAAAATTGGGACATGGGTACCCATGTACCTAATTTCCCATTTTTGTTCATCGCGCATCGGTCAGAAGACCTACTAAATCCACTGGATCTGTCTGACACTTTTGCATTCCCCTAAATAAAACCTTTTGAGTGAGATAGATTCTCACGACGACTTACAAGATGGGTGGAGAGAATTGGGGACGATAGCAGCTCCAACATGCTCCAGAAACAAGCACGCAGCCGCCTTGTCAAACAGAAGCGCACGTACGCGTAGCTGCAAGGCGAGCATTGAGCTGGAGCTTGACGATTGCATGAGTTTACTCCATGCCCCCGGCGATGCTAAGTAAGGCAACATGGCAGCATGGTCACGCTCACTGAGCCAAGCTCGCCATGTATTCTGCTCCTCCAGTCGCAACGCAAGCTCGTAGCCTCCGCCATTCTCACCCAATAACCCCATCGTCTCCACTCTCATCTCATCCAAAAACCAACACCCAGAAAAAAAAACAAACAAACCCACCCCCTTCTTTCCCTCCTTCCTGCTACTCCCTCCTTCTGCTGCTACTACTCAAAGCCTAGCACCACTATCTCAAGCTTTTGCTTTTCTGCAGTTAATCCATCTGGAATCTGCAAACCCTAGAAACCGGATTCCAAGCTTTTTTCTACCTATGCTAATTAATGCCTACTGGGTACTGTGATTACTAATATCACTCCTGGAAATGCAAAGAAGGGCAATCAGGGCAATGAACATTATGAGGGAAGGAGGAGGAAGGAAGGGATGAAGCTGATGAGAATAGAGTTTTCCTTAAAGTCATACCTTAGTCCAGACCCCTTCCTTTCTTTTTTCTTTTTTTGTTTTGGGTGTATTCTTTTAATTTTGTCATCCTTTCTTCTCTTTTGTTTTGTTGCTATCCATAAAGTCCAAAAAATTTGATTATGCAGCAAAACTCAACAAATATAAGGATGATTTGGAACCCCTAAAAAGTTGTTAATTTCAGGAATAGACTTGTTTGCCCACACTTTGTTTCACTACATGTACTTGACTTCCATCTCTCCATACTTCCATAGTCCTCTAGTTCTTGCAAATTATTTTCATTGCTTAACACTTGCACTCTATTTGTATGATAACCCAAATCTTTTTAACATTTGATTTCATTGTCGTTTTAGGTCAGTGGGCAAGTAGGTAGATAAATATATATCAATAGGTGGATAGGTAGGTGACTCGTGCTTGCATTCGTTTTCTATGTGTGATAACTCAAATTTTGTCAACATTTAATTTTGTTGTAACTCTAGGTAGGTAATATGCAAGTAAGTATATAGATATGTGGGTATGTGACTATTTCAAGAGATTGGGAGGTTGAGTATAAAGGGAACCCTAGGGGGTTGTAAGTCTCACCTTGAAGAGAAAGTCCTTTGGGAGTTGGAAAGTATTTGGAATATCTATTACTAGAGCAAATTGCGTTCTATTTCATTATAACACCTCCACTCAAATCCATTTTAACGGAGTACATCCCACTCCACCCAAATGTCCCCAATGAAAACCACTACCAACCATTGGTTAGTACATGTATTGAATTTTTAATGAACCACTCCAAAATATCAATGGCATGGATTTAATTACATTATTTACTTATTCATTCATTTTTGCAATTGTTGCCTGTTAGTGGAATGGGTCACATTTTTTTTTGACCAAATGCTTGGAATGTAGTTATGGTGGAATGGGCCTCCTCTTTCCATGCAACTTTATTTCACATGCAAAGTTTTTGCAAATTGTTGAAAGGCAATTAGCTTCATGTATGTTTAAATATCATGTGGAATTCCATAATTACAATTTTTTTATCGAGGCATTGTGCACAATGGATGTTGGCAAAACATTGTACATGTTATTATCAAAATGATGTCAAATGTACATGCCAAAAAAAAAATCTTTTAAAGCATTGTGCTTTGATCCACTTAACTCAAATTATTAACACACCTACAAGCTTGCATC
>Ga0209208_10010413_pt1 | contig 12070 bp, 14 predicted proteins | sample S1TSphfallax_3_FD_187694 | JGI IMG/M metagenome (GOLD analysis project Ga0209208, IMG submission 187694) | Host-associated microbial communities from peat moss isolated from Minnesota, USA - S1T2_Fd - Sphagnum fallax MG (SPAdes) (version 2) | ecosystem: Host-associated > Plants > Peat moss >...
TGCAGGATATGCTGGTCAGATGGCGGCGGATGAGTGGGTACAACACTTTGTGGGTTCCTGGGGTTGACCATGCTGGTATCGCAACACAGGTGATGCTGCAAAAATTCCAAAAGATTCTTATAGCCTACAGTGGTAAAGCAGATGTTCAATTCTTGTTGACAATGGCAATATTTTGTTACGGTTTTTTTGGATCAGGTGGTAGTGGAAAAGAAAATTATGAAGGAGGGAAAAAAGACAAGACATGACCTTGGACGAGAGCAATTTGTAGCTGAGGTACTTGGATATTTCTTCTTTATTTATTCTGATCATCCGTTTTCTCTGCTAGTCTCAATTTTTCTTTATGGGTGTTCATCTCAGTTTTTTTTGTTGCAAAGCTGAGCATTGTAAATTTTACACATGGATTCAAAAGTGCAGGATTAACCAGAGGTTGGTGGTTACAGGTGTACAAATGGAAGGAGCAATCTGGAGGCACCATTTGCAATCAGTTTCGCCGCACTGGCATGTCCCTAGACTGGTCTCGAGAGGTATATTCATTTGCAGAATGTTCACTCAGCATTTCTAGATCTTTTAAGTAGATCCACTGTGGATTCTGGCATGAACCTTTCTCAACATTTGTGTCAAGGGCTGATTGGCATAGTGGGTGCTATTTGTTTGATGCAGTGTTTCACAATGGATGCAAAGCTCTCAAAGGCAGTGACAGAAGCATTTATCCGGCTTCACAAAGACGGTCTCATTTACAGGTTAGACATGCCCCTCTGGTTCTCAAAAGAAGCCTACATCTTTGCCTACCATTTCGGTTTTATGTTTAGAATCAGTCATCTTCCAGCAAAGGGACAGCTACTGTTGTACATAATTGATGCACAGAAAAGGGGTCCAGAATGATAGTTGAATGGCAAATCATGTGACCTAAGTGGTGTGTCTTGTAATGTGATTCTCTTGTGTTCTTAGTTCTGGGAAACTTCTTGTGTTTTCAGAGACAACCGACTTGGGAACTGGGATTGTGTGCTGAGGACTGCCATCTCAGATATTGAGGTAACCTCAACTTTCATATTAGTGTCATCCTCTCTATCATTTGCTTCCCTGGAAATGCATCTCTACTTAGAGTTCCCAGGAATATGTGACCAATCAATGATTGGGTTATCTGAATCTCATTCTCAAGGTTTCCAGGATGCTTCAGAAGCTCTTGAAAACTCCTTTTCTTTTCTTGGCTGAACTGTGAGTCTGTTTAGTTTAAGATGAGTGCATATGGTATTTGGTTGTTGTCCCCCCACCCCTGGCAAATTTTAGACCTTGTTGAAATGTTTATGTCTTGATGCAGGGTAGATTGGAAGGTTTGTACTCATGACAAATTCTCTATTTGAGCATTTTTTCCTGAAGGCAAGTGTATCCTGTAGGTGGATTATGTGGATCTCAAAGGGCGGACATTACGTCGAGTACCAGGATATGACAAACCTGTTGAATTCGGGGCCATTACATCATTCGCTTACCCACTTGAGAGTGGGGAGGGTGAAATTATTGTTGCTACAACACGGCCTGAAACTATGCTTGGAGACACAGCTGTAGCAGTCCACCCCGAAGATCCGCGGTACAAACATCTTCATGGAACATTTGTGGTGCATCCATTCAATGGCCGCAAAATCCCAATCATTTGTGATGACATCCTTGTCGATATGGCTTTTGGAACTGGTGCTGTAAAGGTGAGCCCTAATTCTACATTAACTCTGAAGCCTTGTGATTGCTTGATGTGTCCTGACTCCTGACATAACTCAATAGTGGAGGTGAGATTTTCCAACCTTGAAGTGTTCAAACCAGGGTTTAGGGTTTAAGAGGTAAGCAAGCACTATTCTGTGACAAAATTTATGTTTGCTAAACAGTACAGGCAGAAGTTTGTTTTCCAGCTTTTGTGGGAAAGTCTGAATATCAACAAGCTGACTCAAAAGCTAGGGTTTTCTGTTAAGGGTGAGCTTTTCCCAGCTCTTCAGCTACATGTGAGTTGAGACTTGTCAATATTCTGTTTCTCTGCAGATCACACCAGCTCATGACCCAAATGATTTTGAGGTGGGAAAGCGACACAATCTGGAGGTGATAAATATTTTTACTGATGATGGAAAAATCAACAGCAATGGAGGAAAGGCTTATGAGGGCATGAAACGATTCGATGCTCGAGAGGCTGTTGTAAGGGATTTGGAAAAGAAGGTGAACCCTGAGCTCTGTTCTATTTGTGATAGGGTGAATTCTCACAATCTTCCAAGATTCTAAATAGCATCCATTCTGAGTTGTTCTTTTACCCACAATGCTGAAGATGGCTTGCAAAAATGTAATGACCTTGAGGGCCTTTGTTCTCTTGTCAGAATCATAATGCTAACGAGGAACTGGGCTTGGTTTCATTGTTTCTTGGGATTGGAAGGGCCTGTATAAAGGGGTTGTGGACAATGCCATGAGACTGGGTATTTGCTCTAGAAGTGGTGATGTCATAGAGCCTATGATCAAGCCCCAATGGTATGTTGTCATTTTCTGTACTGGCATATGCAATTTCATTTATGTCAGTTTGTGAGTTATGCTTAACAAGGACAGGATTTCTTGTTTTCATGTACTTTAACCTCATTTTGGCCTTAAATATTAGCAATAGATGAAGATGCCAGCTGAAACCACAGTGCAACTCACTGTCATCATTCGAATTCTTAGTGCCTTTGAAGCAGTTAATCCACAGGGCCATGTAGAACTTAGATGTCAAAATTCTGCAGAATGGTTTGCCAATGAGAAACATGGGAAATAATGTGACTATTTCACTTTGGGCAGGTATGTCAACTGCAAAGAAATGGCAAACGAAGCATGCAATGCAGTACGGGATGGTCGGCTTCAAATTATACCTAGCCAGTTTGAGGACACGTGGTTCAGGTTTCTATTGGTGTTCTTTCATTTGCCTTCTATTCACATATTGCCACCTCAGAAACATTCCCATGTTACATTGGATATCAGGTTTGTTTCAAGTGTGATATTTCAATAGACTCTTTTTTTTGCAGGTGGTTGGAGAACATTCGAGATTGGTGTATTTCACGGCAGCTTTGGTGGGGTCACCAAGTGCCTGCATATTATATAACATTGGAGGATGATTTACTGACAGAAATGGGGGCTTACAATGATCATTGGGTTGTAGCCCATGATGGAAGTGAGGCTGAACGGATTGCAAAGGAGAAGTTTCCAGGGAAGAAGCTCAAAATCAACCAGGATCCTGATGTGCTGGACACCTGGTTCTCATCAGGATTATTCCCATTCTCAGTAATGGGGTGGCCTGATGAGACTCCTGATCTTCGTGAATTTTATCCAACGTCACTTTTGGAGACTGGACATGATATTTTGTTCTTTTGGGTGGCACGTATGGTCATGTTGGGGATGAAACTCACAGGGAAATGCCCTTTCAAGCAGGTACTTTGAGACTCTGAGCCAACATGAGCTGGATTCCTGATGAATAAGTACACAGTTGTCAGAGAAATTCTTCTCAAGTCTCAGTAGAATGTTTCTTTAAGGTCTAAACATTCTGTTGACTGGATGCATTTCTGTCATTCTAAGCTTGAGCTGGTGTTTTGTACACTGGTGAACACATGGAGCAGATATTGGGGCTATCCTCTTCTATTCATGACACCTGTAAATTTTTGGTTGCAGGTGTTTTTGCATGCAATGGTGAGGGATGCTCATGGTCGCAAGATGTCAAAGTCGCTTGGTAATGTTATAGACCCACTGGAAGTGATCAATGGGGTTACACTACAGGATCTCCATAAACGCATTGAGCAGGGCAATCTTGATGCCCGTGAAGTTGAAAAAGCAAAGGCTGGTCAAGTTGCAGATTTCCCAAATGGGATAGCAGAATGTGGGGCAGATGCCTTACGCTTTGCTCTTGTGGCCTATACTGCTCAGGTATGGTTTTTGCTATTGTTACTGTTATTTATCAACTATCTGAGTGTTGTTTTGTTGATCACAAATAAACCTCAACAGATGCATGGAGAAACTTGCATATATGTAAATGAGGGGTGATGCTAGTGCCTACTGCTACATGCATTAATGCTGTGGAAAGCACATGGTGGTGATGTGGGGTTTTCTGGTTTTTTTCAGACAGTGAATATAAACCTTGACATTCTACGGGTAGTGGGGTATCGTCAATGGTGCAACAAGCTCTGGAATGTGATTCGTTTTGCAATGATGTATCTGGGGACAAGCTTTGAGCCTTCTTTGACTCTGGATGTGGCGTCCCTCCCTCTAAGCTGCAAGTGGATTCTTTCAGTCCTCAACAAGACTGTGGATAGAACCATAAAGGGACTGGAAAATTTTGAGTTCTCAGAATCTACCACAGCTTTACATTCATGGTGGCTTTATCAACTTTGTGATGTCTTCATTGAACTTATAAAACCAGCGATGTATGGAGATGATGAGGAATTGAAGAAGAGGACACGGGATACGTTGTGGGTATGTCTAGACACCGGTTTGCGTTTGTTGCACCCTTTTATGCCATTTTTAACAGAGGAGTTATGGCAACGGCTTCCTCAAAAACCAGGGTTTGTGAAAGCTAAGTCATCAATTATGGTTGCAGATTACCCAACTGTTATCCAGGTTAGTTGGTACCCTGCCCAGTCTTTTTCTCTTTGTAAAATATATTTACTTGTGCAACCAAGTTTTGTAAGCTCTCCAGCAGACTCTTCTGCTTGAAGTTACAAGTGTTACTTTGAAGTGATTCTTTTTTCTTCCTTACATGGAAGTGTTGAATTGACATGGAAAGTTGTAAGAGGTTATGGAAATATCCTGGTAGTTCTCTTCCAACAACTGGTTGAAGATCTTTCGGTAACCTAGCGGAACGGATTATATTTTGTTTATTAATTTGGAAGATTTGGGTGGCTCTTTTGCTTGGAAGGAATGGAGGAATGAAGAGGCAGAAGCAGAAATGACAGTGATTGAAGCTATAGTCCGGGCTACTCGATCGTTACGCATGGTTTATGATTTGCAACCAAGGATCAGGTTATCCTTTTTCTTACACATAATTATCACTTCTGGGGTTAAAGTAACTGTGCCCATGTAGAAGTTGTGTCATAGACAGGGCTTCAAGCGTTGATATCTTACTATGAATATTTGTGCCCTTGACAGGCCAGAGCTTTATGTAATGTGCAAGACCAGTGAGATGGCCACACTTGTGAGAAAGACCACTTCTGAAATCGGCACCCTGGCTTTGTCCTCTTCTGTACAGGTGTGCAAAATGTAGAATACTGAAAATTCGAAGTTTGGTATTTGATTTACTTTGACAATTGTTTCACCCCTTGGTTTCGGTTGATTTTTGTATCAGATGTTACAAGAGCATGATGAGCCACCACTGGGTTGTGCAATCTCAGTTGTGAATGAGAACGTGTCAGTCTATCTACTTTTGCGAAACGTGGTGGATGCTAGCATTGAGATAGCAAGGCTTCAAAAGAAGCAAGATGATCTTATTGGGTATGTGTTCTGAAATTGATAATGAGTCAGGACTGGATAGCAGACTGTCATGTAGGGTTGGCAAGCACATATAACAAGCTACAGTATTTGGGCATTTCCACTCACCAAGATCATATCCATTAAATTCAGTTGCTTTCAAAATTAACACTGTGACTTGACTTTTAGGGTTTAGAGTTTGAACAAAAGCTGATGTTAAGCAATTCTATGTTATATTTCTGTATCCTAGTTAATCTCTCCTAATCTGCCTGAGTCTTTGATACAAGCCACAAGATTTTGTAAGTACTCAGGATCCACAGACTAGTTCCTGTAAAGGGAGAGCAATCTAATGTTTTCATATGCATCTTCTGTGTTCTAATCCTGTGCAGACAGCAGAGTGCATTGAGTAAGAGGATGAACACACCAGGGTACAGTGAGAATGTCCCAGAAGCAGTGCAAGAAGAACTCCAGGCCAAGTCCAGCAAACTCTTTGCAGAGCTTGAAAGTGTGGTGGAAGCTACACTCAATTTCCAGAAGCTTCTGATTGATCACTAGGTATCATCAACCAAAGCTCCAGAGAAAGTTAAAGCTCTCATCAGGTCTTTTGTAGACAGCCAGTGACAATCAGATTCTGCACTCCAATTTCAAGCACCTGTGGAGCTTCTGTAAAGTACACGAGTCAGCACTGCAAGCACCCGAAATTGGGTTTTGATATAATTGAGCAGAGTTATTTGAGGGTTTGCAATATAAAATAGATCTCATATGGGTAGAGAGTGATTCAAGAAGTGATCTTGGGCTTTGCATTGGTTTCTGTGCAGGATTGGTGACCACAATGAGAAATTGCCTGTCAACTATGAGAGTTCTCTGCTGGATGCCTGGAGTGAGCTTGAGAGACAAACTGAGAGCTGTCAGGATGCTGTGAATCATATCATAGCCCTCTGGCCAATGGGGTTTCCAAAAGCTGGTCCAGATATACAACAGGAAGTTCTGGCTCATCACTTTAATTTTGTTAGCAGACACCAGGGTTTTCTTCTCATTGCCCTTCCATTTCTTACATCTTTGTGTTGAAAAATTATTCACTATTTGCTTCATTCCCAATTTACTGGTTTGTGTAGCCTATCCTTGCACTTCAATGCAATGGAATGGCGCTGAGTTAAGGTTGCCAAAGTCAGTATTCAATCCTGACTTGATTGTTGGAATGACAGAAATGTAAGAGGTATTCTAACTTGATGCATTAAGCTCCTTTTATGTGTAAAAGCAGTGGCTGCAATGTCAAATGGGGGCAGTACAATTTAAAGTTTTCCCATATAATAAAAGGTTTGCTCAAGAGTGTGATGTCTGGACTGCAGTTAGTGATCCTTCAACATGTGCAATGGGGGAAAGGGTGCAAAGGCTTTTAGTCTCATCTATCTTCTATTGGGCATGTACTCTGGAGTATCCATTTTGGACTTTGTACAATAAGATGACCACACAGCTGAGGGTTGATGCATCATAAGACGTGTGTCTTGGGTTTGTTGGATTTTTGTAGTACCCAATGTGCAAACTCTTGTTGTGCATATATAATCTGTGGGTGAGCCAAGCTTTTCTGGATGCTACTTGTAGGTTGATGAATTAGATTCATTCACACTTTTGGATGATTAAAGTCCTATCCAATGGTGTTCCTGGATGTAACTTCTAGTTTGATGAATACATTCAACTTTCACCTTTGGATGACTCAAATACTATGCAATGTGACTCTGTACTATGCTTCATAGTCTTCCCCCATAGATTGAATGATTTCAATCTACTTGTATAAATTACAATCTAATAGCAATGGAGGAAATGATGTCCATGGGCAAACTAGTCATTATAAACTACTCAACTAATAATTGCTATAACAATTAGGTTATCAATTACATTGTCCCAGTTGTCTATACTCTATACTTTTAGCCAGAGTTGCAATATTTTCACATGGAGGTGAAGATGGATGACTTGTGCTTCATTACTCCAGATGCAATAGTATCACAGCTCCAAGTTGCAACAATATGTTTCCCAAGGGCATGTTGTTAACAAGATCATATTGGAGAACTGTGGCACTACTAGGAGCAAGAGTAAGAGCACTAATACAATTTCATGAATTGCAAATGGCTTGCATGGGAAGCAAATCGTTGCTACCCTTCATTTTTACAAAACAACATAAACAATATATATATTCCAAACTATATTCCTTGATTAAGGAAGATCCATAGCATATCCAATGCTACATTAGCAAGATAATAGAGTTAGAGAATGGTGTCAAGTAGGAAAGTACCACTAGATCATTGGCTTTCCTTGAAGGGACTTGCTAAGTAGAAGGTGAGAAGATTTGCATGACATAGGGAAGGTTCATGAGTTTGCACTCCTATTGAAAGAGATTGCCTGTGTGCATACCAACATGGCCAATGCACATATCAAAACATTTCTTGGCAATTTTTTTTGTATACATCAAAGTGAAATTCACCCACTAATCTCCATGCATTTTCAGTGTGAACTTTATAAGTACTTCACCACGCATTGTTTAACTCAATTTATCTTCACATGATGCATGCAACACACTACATTGCTTCTCATCCACTTGGAATAACATTTGATGTGATGACTAAATGGTTAAGTGGTTCAAAGATGTTATTAAATTAGCTTCCCAAGCAATTTGAATTGCATGCTTAGAATTATGAATTGCATTTTGACATTTGCACAAAATAAAAAAGGACACATAAATGTTGTACATGTTTTAAGTAGATCCCCCCAAAGGATGTTAAGTGTTAAAAATTTTATACTACACACACCAAACACAGTATTGATTAGAAAGTATTATGTGAAAGAACCTCCCTTTTTTCAACCCTATTATTATTTATTTTCTTAATATAACATATTTTAACCACCCTATATTTCTTAAAAAATTGCATCAAATTATGATATTTTATATTAATTTAATTTTTTAGTTTTAGTACTTGAAGTTATGAAGGTTGATAAGGATGCAAATAAACATGGTAAGATCAAGTGATAAGATTATTATTTTTTCAACATATCATATGTACTTATGATATCCTCCAACTAGGTAGTTGGGAGTTGCCAAAACAAAATACCTATTCTAAAGTGTAAGTTTTTTCAAAGGATTCAAATGTTAATTGTGTGAAGGTACTTTCACTTTAGGTTCTTCCAAGTTTGTTACTACTTCATTTACTAGTATTAGTTCAATTACTAACCTATTGATTGAACCCACTAACAAAAAAATACCTAAATTTTTTAGTATTTTTTTTTTAATATTGAGGATTAACACATATCCTATATAATTATATTTTGGGTTTTTAAATAAACATAAACCTATTATAGAAAAAATATATAATTTTTTATCCAACAACAAATATTTTATGCTTTTGTTCACATATTCCATAAATTCAGAAAAGTGTCCCCCCCCTCCAATTCTATACCTTGAAAATGTTTTTTCTCGCATCTTATAAATGGGAAGTAAAATGCCTTAATTTAAGGGACTTACAAATACCATGAAAGTTGGCAACAATATTATTTGATCATCAGACAAAAGATCATGTTTTCTCTATTACCAAATTTCCCTCCATGGTATATGATGTGCCCTTAAAAAGTTGTTAAATAATATTGAAGGTAATTATGCAATATGATGTGTTCCATATTTTTGCAATTTGAGCATGTTCCCAACTCCTTAGGTTGAAACACTGCAATCATGTAAACAAATAATTCCAGTGGCTAATTCCTACTTTTTAATACCATATCATAGTTTTTTGGGGGGAAATTTGGCCAAATTTTCAACTTTAAAAAAAAATGATTTTGACCCATCCAAAGGATTTGTCATGGAAAAAATGGCTGATATTCACTAGATTTCAAAGAAAAATAAAATCCAAATCACCTAAATTTTATGATGAGTTTCAGCATGCTAGCTAAGGATATAGAAGGATTCTAGTTTGTTTCTGTGTTCATATATTGGTATGCAGCCAAATCTGGCCAAATCATCTTGTGGGTGGTCACTACTACAACTACATTACAAAATTGAAAGAAAATCCTTGTTGTAGTGTGCTAGTAGATTCAGCAAAAAATTAACTATTAGAAAAATAATTGAACACTTTTGAGAAATTCTGAAATGCAATTAAGGTGAACTTAAAAAGTTTTAAAAAAAAAACACATTAATAATTTCTTAATGTATGTGTTGGATTCTCAGAATTATACATAAATAAATAAATAAATAAATTTCAGTATTAATGTGCTGAATCTACTAGCACAAATTACAGTACTAGTTGCCATGGCAAACCTTGAACCCAAAGTATTAATTTCCAACAATTTTCATTTTTCATGTGCAATTAACAAGATCTAGCACCTCCATCACTTTCTTCTCTATGATGGGAGCTGGTGAGGTGCTTGGTTTCTTTTTTAAGAGTTTACCAAGCATTCTCTAGTGTCACTAGTGTGTTACAACTCTGCAGTCTAAACTATCAATTCATTTGCTACTTTCCTAGTTTCTATTTATTCAAGGAAGAAAGTCATCATTTTATACCTAATTGTACAGAATTTGGCTTAATTGTTTGATTACCCAGGTGTGCCTATTCAACAAGCTTTAGTAAACATTTCAAAGACCAAATGCATATGGCCATGAAATTTGTACTTAGCCTTCTGAAAAGTCTTCAGAAGCTGTCCAAGTTCCAAATACTGTCTACAGTGACGGTGCACAGACTTACAAGATTACACCAGTCTCCAGGATACGGGAGCATTGTCTTATTAGAGACATGTATATCTAGATAGCATGCAACTTAAGAAACAGGGGATTGTCCAGGTCCCTCAAGTCTACACAATTGTTGCTCATGTACATGTGGACTCTCATACCTAATCGAAAACTGACAAACTTTGTCCCCGTGCAACCTGGTTACCTCCTGCAATATTTCAAACTTGTACTATTACAATGGTGTTTGTCTCAATCATAGTATATCAAGAACATGACTTGGGTGTTTGTCAGAATCCTAAATTGACTCTTTCAAATGTCATCTGCAAGGTTCTTGACTACCAACATTTTATTTTTGTGAGGTTTGCGTATCCCATCTTGGTTGAGGTACAAACTGATGGGTAGACCAGATCCTTGTCCAAGTACCTTGCCTAAAGAAACCTCAAGGTCTCCCTAAGTTCTGGGAAACCTGGAGTAGTACGAAGTATTTGCTCTATCGTAGTACGAAGTATTTGCTCCATCGGATACCCATCGAAACTCACTGAAGCTCTTAAGAGGTTGCCCATCCAATTCCGCCATATTGTGTTTTCGTGCTGAGCTTTCCTTTCACAAACCCACTTGCAGAAGTATATGTGAATAACGTGTATCATGAATTTGCACATATTTGTTCTTGGAGCCACTGAAATGTCCGGGACATGTTTGGCCTTTAATGATAAAATGTCAACATCTCTTAAGTTAAAATTTGATCGATGGTTTAAATATGCAAGAATGTAGCGGCTCCAATACTCACAAATTCCAGGAGATGCCATTTCTGCTTGGCATATCAACAGAAACATAAAGCTTGCCAAATCTAGAGATCCAACATGGAATAGATGTCGTATCTGAATCATTGGAAGTGAATGAACCATTGTTGCTAGTCGGACTTGGTTTCTCCCATATAGAACTAAAAAGAAAGAAAGAATCTCTTTTCTTCCTTTCACTCCTCCCTCATCCACAAGAATTGTTGGCAAATCGATTGGCTCCAATTTCATTGCCACAAATTGTCTGACCAAATGGTTTATCTCCAAATCACGAATGAAGATGCCATTCACAAAAGAACTAGTTTCTTCCACAAGCCCTTTTGTTATAAGATCTCTCACTACCATATTGAAGCAATCAACCAGCCCTGGAGGTTGTAAACAACGCCATATGACCTCCACCACAGTAGCTGGAACATCCCAGGAAAAGAGTGATATCGCTCGAAGCACATTTTCCATTCCAACATAGTAAGGCTTTCCTTGCCCATAGTAAAGACTCATAGTAATTGCCGCATATAGGCCATCAGATTTGTAATCACATGGAATGAAACGATTTTGATAACCATAGTGTTTGAATTCTGTTTCCACATTCTCCCATGCTTTAGGAGTTTTTGGGACTTCGGACAAAATTGAACCAAGAATTTTCACGGCCAACAAACATCCACTGCACTTCTCCAAAAGACGTTTTGCTATGCCCTACATCACAAACATTGAATCATATTTAGTGCATCCGTGTGCAACATCATGTTGACCCTAGATAATGTTTCAAAATGGAAGTCCTATATTTTTGTACCTACTCTTATTATTTCAATCTCCATGTGTAATAGTAAATACTACCCCATGCACTGAAGAACAAATTTCCTTGGATTGTCAAGCCAACAACATGAATCCAACTTTGGTCATGCTTCATTCCAAGTGGGCATGATGCTAACAAACAATATCTATTATCTACTCCATTGGTGTTGAACCACACAAAAGGAGGTTGCACTAATTACCTCACAGCCTGGAGGAAACCTTGTTTGATGGGGATCATTGGCAGCTTTACTTGCAAGAAGCCTTGTAGCAATGTCAGTGTTGCTACTCTCATCAATCTTGATACGAATGGCAGGCAAATCAT
>Ga0209208_10010414_pt1 | contig 12068 bp, 5 predicted proteins | sample S1TSphfallax_3_FD_187694 | JGI IMG/M metagenome (GOLD analysis project Ga0209208, IMG submission 187694) | Host-associated microbial communities from peat moss isolated from Minnesota, USA - S1T2_Fd - Sphagnum fallax MG (SPAdes) (version 2) | ecosystem: Host-associated > Plants > Peat moss >...
ACAAATGCGCAGAGCTGCGCATCTTTGACCCAGCATTACAATGCCAACTGTTTGATGCACTAGTCAAACCAGTGCTTAGCTATGGGTGTGAAGTATGGTCAAACCACATGGCACGCAAACAGTTAGAGGTGGTTCATCGGGCTTTTCTGAAGTCGTCGCTGGGGGTCAGCACCACAACATCCAGTTACGTCGTGCTGGTAGAGTTTGGCAAGTTTCCCCTAGAAATATTTTGGTGGCAACAGACCATGCGTTTTCTCTCACGTGTCAATTCTAAGGTAGACTCATATTGCATGCTCAGGCTAGTTTATGATGTACAGCTGCAGTTGCTTACAGCCATGCGAAAAGTCTTACTCGGGAACTAGAGTGCTGTGGGTAGAAAGAGCCGATTGCCTGCTTGCTGGCTAGCACAAGTAGATGAACGACTATTGACGTACAATTTGTGCATTGATAGCGATCATCTGCCACCATGTGCTCGCCTCAAGCAGTTGGCTGAAAGGCAATACATTGTACACCATCAAGTGGCTACAGCTGACTCCAATAGGGTGAGAGCCTATCTGGGGTTGAATAGCTCAGCACAGTATGGGTACAAAGAATATCTCTCCAGGGTAGACAATGCACAGCTTAGGAGAAGCTTGGCACGTTTTTGTTGTGCGAATCACAAGCTGTAGATTGAGCTAGGAAGGCAAGTCAAGCTAGTGAAGGTGTCGGTCCAACAGCGTTACTGCAAATTGTGCAACTTGGGTGCGGTTGAGGATGAGGACCACTTCTTGTTGGTTTGCCATGCCTATCAAAGTGTTCGAAAGAGGTTTAGAGGTTCATTGCCACTAACTGCCATCACACCTTTGGTTGAATTGTTGAGTTGCCAACAGCAAGGCATCCTTGCTAGATTCTTAGTGCAATGTCAGACGGTTAGATCTGAATTGCTTCATCAGACTTAACGTCAATTGGGTTCTGGCCCGGGCGCTATTTAGCCCACTAAATGACGTTAAATTGTAAGTAAGTAAGTAAGGTCCTCTTGACGAAAAGCCTTTAACAAAATCGGAAGATCATCAAATCAAAGAACATGGTGGGCAAATTTGATGTATGAAAAAGGTGCGATATCGTCCTCCAAACTCAACACACGGTGTACAATAACTTTTTATGTTCGACTTTATGACGAGCAAATTGGTACGAAATATGAGACCACCGAAATTCTTTTAGTAAGTATCCATCCGGGGCCTTAACTTTAGAGCAATCCGATTGTGTACTTTGTTTTACTCTTTTTTTTTTCTTGACCTTTGTTGTTTAATGGTACGGGAGTCTAAAAAAAATCACGTGGCAGCATACAAAACTTAAAGTTGTTACCGGAACTGAGTTTTTTTTAATGAGATATGAATCCCTTGGGACCCCCATTTGTGCAATAACCCAAGAGTCAAAATCTGGGTTGTATTCACACTACAAGGTGCAGGGTCAACCTTTGGGCGTTTTCTTTTACCACCACCGTTTTGACTTCTTTTGTTTGTTTGTTTGTTTGTTTTTTTTTGGGCAAATTTCGTGACTGTGGCAACAACAGCTAGCTTCTGGAAATTGTCGTTATTGGGGCGTAAATGTGGCAAAAAATATGTGAAAATGATACCATATCTATATTTCAATTTTTGTTTTATAGCCAAATTTGGCTAAAATTTTCATTCATTTGTTTTACATCTTCCAATGGATGACCGCCACTTTGTTTTGCAATCTTCCCATGGATGATCATCACTTGTATTACATCTTCCTATGGATGATCACCACTTGTTTTACATCTCCCCATGAATGATTGTCACTTGTTTTACATCTTGCTATGGATGATCACCACTTGTTTTACATCTTCCCATGGATGAAGGTCACTTGTTTTAAAATCTTTGCTATGGATGATCACCACCTGTTTTACATCTTCCCATGGATGGTGACCATTTGTTTTACATCTTCCTATGGATGATGACCACAAATATTCCATCTTCCCCTCTCCACCCCTCCCCCAAAAATAAAAACCAAAAGCAATGCTACTCACTCACACCCAGTAGGACATGCCCATGTAGGACAACCGCATTGTTAGGCTCTGACTACCTACAATGACTACCCATTGTTTTGTCCTTTACCTATTCCAAGCTTTTGTTGCATGTGGAAGTGGAATAAACATCCCTTTTGGGAACCGTGAGCCTTTAAGGCTTCCCTAGGATAGAAGGGTTTAGGGTTTGCAAGCTTGTCCCCACAAGATTTGCTTTGCTTTGCTTGCTCCAGGTGAAACTTTTCATGCCCTAAATTGTAGGTTGGTTCTCACAGTTGACACTAGAGACTTTTTAGAGTAAATTTTGTAGGTAGTTGTTGAGTTTGCCTGCCTATGCTTGGCATCTTCAAAATTGATGTCTATTTTTCTCATAATGGAAAAAATAGCACCACCTATTTAGTCTATAAATAAAATCTAGTATTGAGAAAACTTTCAATATATATTGAAGTCTATTAAATGATATGGTATATATATGGATCCTAATGGAGGCTTAAATTTTTTTAAAGGCTCATTTTATGATTGGTACTTATCAATTATATTAGTCATATCATTTAGTTGTATAGGACTAATTATAAAATTGGTATTTTTGGTGTAATGTTTTTGTGAGTCTATAAAGCTAATTTGATTAAAAGTTCATGCTTCCTTAACCAAACTGGCCTTTAGGTAAACGAGACCTATTTTTATTTTGATTTTTGATTTTTGGTCAACTATTATGGGACCAATTTTTTTTTATAGGATTGGAGGAAGAAAGGAGAAAAAAACATGAATTTCGACACAAAATTGTAACCCCAAAAAAATGTATTATTAAGGGCTCACATAGACCATGTCAAATATTAACTAATCATCCCCAAATGATGGGGTTAAACCATTAAAACGACAACTCAAATCCGGACCATAGACCATGTCAAAAGATAACTAGCCATCCCCAAAGGGAGGGTGGGGGTGGGGTTTTAAAATGTGCATGTGGTTGGGATGACCCATTGTATTAAATTTAGCCAAATTCTCTTCTACACACCCCAATTAAGCACTCACTTGACCCCCACAAAAGGAGAAATCCATTATTAGTTTTTTTCTTTCCCCCCCCCCCCTAGAATGTTACACCTTCTTCAGCCAAAGTCTGAAATTCAATTTTCATTAATGATTGAAAATTGAATTTTTCCATTGACATAAAGTTACTCAAAATTCAATATCTTCCACATCTTAGGTCTATAAATTTAAAAATTACCTCCATAAAATTTTATTCATTGAGGGCTTTCCAACGAATGCGAAGAGTATGCACCAAGTCCTTAAAAAAATTAGTTTTGATTTCATCGAATTTTTCATGAAAAAACTCATTCAATATTCAATAGCTTTTACATGTGTTGCAAACTAAAACATTACACAAAAAAAATCACCTTCATGTACCAGTACTCATCAAGGGTTTGATTTCTTAACAATATCAAGTGCACAAGAGGGTGTAATGGTTTGGGAGATCTTGATGCGATTGACAAACAAACAAAACAAACAAACAAACAAACAAACGACCTTCGTTAACAGACACGATAATACCTTGTCAACTTTGACATAAATTATATATTACTTGTAGAAAAGTTGAAATTTTCAAAAAAAAAACCAATTGATTTTTCAAAGGAATTTTTTTGGGGGGTGAAAATTAAGATTATTTTTAAAATATTCAAACTTTCAACATGGAATCCTCAAAAAATAATGAATTATTCAATAGGGCATGTGTTATTTTGGTTGCCCTTCTGCTCATGTACTACAGTAGTTATTGGGTGTGTTCTGAGCACCCAATGTTGACAAAGGGGGGTGAGTAAAAAGCATGAGGGAGAGAACACCTGGGGTGGGGAGCTTCCTATCCAGTTCAAGAGCCCTCCCTGGGGCCTACTATAGTGACTCTGGTGGGGTCTGGAGGTCCATAGGGACCCCCCCCCCACAAGTCCAAAATTTTGGAAAAATCTGGAATCAGATCTGGAACCCACATCCTTCTGGAACTGGGAAAAAGAAAATTATTTTATTTTTTAAATTTTTTTAATTTAAATTATTATAAATAAATAAATAAATATGTTAGGGTTAGTTTCCATGTGGCCCAATGTCCAACTCTCGTATCGTATTGACCAAGTGGCATTGCCATGTGAGTTATGAGAGCATCTTGAGCGGTGCCCCCCCTCCCCCCTCCTCCCCTCATTTTGGGTTGGTTTCATTATCCAACATAGAGAAGAGATACGTGTTTCCCCACCTCCCTCCACCAATAACCATGAATTTGTGAACAATTCTTCACTTTGAAAGCCATTTAAATAATGTTATTTGAACCAATCACTATGATATGTGAATTAAAGACAATCATTTTGTTATACCGCCACCTATGAAAAAGACAATATTCAACACAAAGTTTTAGTGCCATAGTCAATTTTTAGACTATTGTATTGGTATTCCTCCTTCAATTTAATCATCCAATCAATGTTTTTCTTTTATTATGATTTTTTTTGACAAATAAATTGAGAAAATTTGGGAATTTTTTTAAAGTGTAAATTTGAATTTTTTTGCTATTTTTTTTGGGTTAAATTTCGCCAAATTTTTTGTATGAGAACAAATAAAATAAAAAATAAATAATTGGATCCAATACATCATTGAAAATACTTTTAGTTATAACTTGTTGTCCTACTTATGAAGATTATTGGGTGTTCTAGTTGCTCATCCCAACCACCCACCACACTTTACTAGCATCACTAATTTGTTTTCTAACATGTGTTGATTAAATGATTGACCTACTAGGTAGCCATGGCACACCGAATGTTAAATCCTCCCAAGGTATGAAATGTAGCAACTTGTTGTCCTACTTATGAAGATTATTGGGTGTTCTAGTTACTCATCCCAACCACCCACCACACTTTACTAGCATCACTAATTTGTTTTCTAACATGTGTTGATTAAATGATTGACCTACTAGGTAGCCATGGCACACCGAATGTTAAATGCTCCCAAGGTATGAAATGTAGCATGAAATGTGATCTAATGGTTGAGAGTCAAAATGTTGTCTAAGACACATTTAGACAACCACACCATGCCATGCACTATTTTGGCATGGGGGCAATTTTATTTTGGACCTTTGTTCTATAACCAACTATGATAAATTGTCAAGTCCTCACCAAGGTTTCCTTGTCAACGAGTCTTAGCAAGCATTGGCACCAACAAGTCCAATACCATGTAGCACATGTTAAACTCTCCTATGTTATGGAATGCAATAATCCAATGGTCAATAGTTGAAATTTTGTTAAAGACTCTGCAACCATGCCATGCCAAAAACTATTTTTGTTTTGGAATAGTTTTATTGTGGACCTTTGGGTGGAACTCAACTACAATTAAGTATCCTCCCCACTAGAGTTTCCTTATTAAGGAGGAATGGTAAGCCTAGGGCCCAACAAGTCAAATATCAATAACACAAGTTTCTCCTCATTAGCCCATAACATGGGCATACCATGGTGGGCATGTTGCACATGGTATGTCATATGAGTTGCATCCTAGATTGATTTTATGGTCTCATATAACACATGATGTGTGTTTCTATGCCACTTTATCCATTTTTGGAAAGAAAGGAACAAAAGGAACAAAAATTGCCTTATTTCCACATGGGCCATCATAAGAAAATAGTCTTTGCTTTCCTTTGCTCATTTTTCCCAGTTTTTTCTTCACAAACTTTCTCCCATCTTATAACCTTTCATTTTTTTTTCATGCCTTCACCAACTTGATTTCATCATATTGACATTTCTTCAAACCATGTTTATGACATTTGCAAAATTTCTTGAGGATATCTTAAGGATTGTTTGGTATTGACAATTATTTGGTGATATTTCAATATGTAGAGATTTCTTCAAGTCCTAAAGGTCAAATATGAAAATCATAACCTTTTATGCTTCGACAAGTTGATTGTTGGTTTTGTTTTCCCTCATCAAAATGAAATTTTCTCTACCCTATCTTTGTCATGTTTCCATTTTTATTTTCTTAAACTACCTATTGTAATAATTTGTCAGTATTTTTATCTCTCTTCAGATTTTTCATGTGATTTCATGTTCCAATTATATTTTGAAAGGTCTTCTTTGGGTTCAAAACTTTTGCTTTAAATGAAGAATTGACATGCAATTGCTAGAAATAAATTTAGAAACAATCTTTGTGAAAATTTTGACTAGGTGTTGTACAAGTTTCTATTATGGCTTAGCAATAGATGAACTAATAATGAAGCCAAAAAACATGAAATGGAACATTGTTTTGGGGCTACTTTGTTAGTTAAGCATGTCTTTTTTTTCTATATCCATTAGGGACATTTCCACTATTTTGCCCTCATCATTTATATTTTAAGGTGTTATTATTGAGAGAACACTAAAAATAAAAGTAATCAATTTTGAGCATCAAGATTCGAACTTCATTATAATTATGTGAAGGTAGCCTAGATGAACTTTGATATACTCCAAACTTGAAGAGTTCATGAAAAACAACATGGATGATGGACAATATTGAAAATACTATGAGGGCTTGCAAGAAAAGATGTGAAAATAAATGTAATTGGAAAAGGTCAAAGTGTAATTTAATATTTAACAACAAACATTATGAATTGCAACCTTTCAAAAAGAATTATGCAATATTTTTTGTGTACCTTGGCAACCTTGTACCAAAAATTTTAAGAATAGGATGTACTAGAGATTTTTGGAAACCCTTAGTTTAGGATCATAACCTTTGGTTCACATTTCTTAACTTTCTTGTGAAACAAATGACTTGTGATTTATTTGGTTTAAATTTTTAAAGATTTTTTCTAACCAAAACATGAACCATTTTGTCCATAACCCTTGATTCATTTCACAATTTTAGTCCCTAATTTAATGCCAATCATCAACATTTGTTCCATTAAATTTATTCCATTAACTTTATATCTTGGTGAATTAGAGTTTTGGATCACAAGGTTCCAAAGTTAAGGAAAAAACTATAATGACAATTAGACTAATCTATTCTAGCAACTTTTGTTCTTCTCCATGTTACATTTTGCTTTGGACTAAAATAATTGTTGCACAAATTACATAATTACCACCTATTATTGTTCTTGGGGAAAATTCCACCTTTCACCAAAAGTGAATTAAAATGAATTATTCTTTCATATGCATGAAATTGGTGCATAAAACATTATGAGATTTAACATAGTGATTGAAATTGTTGACAACTCACATGTAACAAGGTTAGTTAGTGGCTAGACAATTTTGTCTTTAAAATCTCACCAACATTGTTAGTATTTCTATCTTTGATAATGTTGTTTTTTCTTTACTTGGTTTAAACCAATTGGCTAGGACCATCATGCTCTCACTCTTCTAAAAGTTTGTAATTTTAGGCAAATAGTAATATAAATAACACGAAGAATGACAATAGGAAATAATTTTATTAAAAAACAAATGTGCAAAGGAAACCACCATTGAAATCATAAATTTATATAAACAAGTGCTTCACTTGTCAATCACAAAAACATCAATATAGGCATCCATAATATTTCATAAAGAAAATTGTGCATTTTTCAACAAACATGATTCATGCAATGTTAAACACCCATCAAAATATTTAATTCATCAAATATTTGCTATTTTTTTTTAATAAAACAAAATTATATATCTTTTGCACATATGTGATAATAACAATAGGCATAAATAGACACACATAAATAATAAAATTTCAATACACTTAAACAACCTTATAGTGATTTTCCTGTTACCACACCAACATCTCTTGAAAAATGATGTTGTCAATCATTAATTAAACAAGAAAAAATTCATTTATTTATATTAATATTGGTAATTATAGTAGTGTAACATTAAAAATAGGAGGAGAAGAAAGACTTTTAATATCCTCTTCCCTTATTCCAATCTATTGCAAAAACAAACAAAAAAATCACTTGTCACATTTTATTTTATTTTTTAGAAAGAAAAAATAAAAAATAAATGTTTGTTCTAATTCTTTCCTTCCAAAAAGAAAAGTCACACAACAAAACTCAAAAATTAAGGAAAAGAAGTGGAGGAAGGTGTTTTCATGGAAGGTGTACTTAAGAACTAGTCATAATTTAATAGTTTTCATTGCAACACATTTTTAATGTAGCTTTAAATGTTTGGAAAATATTTTGTGGTAGAAATGTGTGATTAAAGCTTAGGGGTAATTATTTCCATTTTATTCCAAACAACATGCAAAAAATATAAGGTGAAAACTATTGAAGAAAAAATAATAATAATTTAAAATAAATAAATATAAAGTATCTATAATTTATTGTGAAAATATATTTAAAATATATCATTATTTCACATCATATTAAAAAAATTCCTTTTATTTGAAATGTTTCCTAAAATATACAAGGAATGACTTCCTTGAAATCAAAGGTGGATAACATCCTCAACTTTCATTATGTTATGAAATTGATTGTGAAATTGATGCATGTATGAACAATTCAATTGACATTTAAGGCAAATTTTTAATTTGCAAGAGTTTGTAACAACATTGTAATTTAACAAACTGAGAAAAAAAAATTAATATTTTTAATGAAAATTATTTTCCATGAAATATTCCACATATAAAAAGACAACCATAATGCATAATTTCTTCCATGAAAACTTTCAATTTGTCATAAAATCACGATGTTCATATTCAATGATAAATAAACATTTGATAGTACATTATGTTATGATAATGATGATTATGAATATTTTAAGTTATAAAATGTTCACCCATTGAAGATATAGTTGGGTTAAGTGTCAATTGTATCATCCTACAAAAATAAAATGAAAATCTAAAACTAATGAAAAATGATTATTAAACATGGTGTTTTAGACAACCTTTATAAAATTATTAATTTACAATTACATAAAAACACACTTACAAATCAAATGCATATTCATGGTTCATGCAACCTATCTTAATTTAAAGGCCAAAATAAAATTTTCATTTCTAAAAGAATTCAAAGTGAGTGAAATTTTACATGTTTTTACTTTTGATATTATATGTATATTCAATTTTGGGACAAACTATGTACATACCCCAGTAACACATAAGATTTAAACTTATAACATTTGATTCATCTTTACATTACATGATTATGATCTAGTAATAATACACATGATCACAAGAACTTGGTATATAATTTTCAATTATCATACCAAATCAATATGTATATAAACTAATGTCGTGGCCATTTGTATGGTGAAGTTCTCTTGATACAATAGCATGTAGGTTCCACTCAAATAGAACCTTGAAATAAGTAAGATCCACATCAAATTAACATTGACACCTAAGACAATACGAGGAGCCAAACATTTTCATGAGGACAAGGTAATGGCACAATGCAAGATTTACCAAGCATCCATTCAAAAATATCTTATTCATGATAACAAAAAAATGTCCATACAAATAATGTGTGCCCTTTCACCATTCTAGCATGCTTCCACTAAACTACCCAGAAACAAATCATCCCTTTTTGAAACTTCCTTAAAGCTCCAAATCAAAAGTTTCCAAAACCATCCATAATTACCCACCATCACCAAAACACACACACACACACACACACACAAACATTTAAGCAATAACAAATGCATGGCAGGTAGGAAAGATCACCAATATTATTTTTCAAGATTCATACTCCTCAACTACAATAGGGAGGTAGATGGAGGAGGGTGGTGTGAAGTTAGCAAACCTTGTGTTGTTTCAAGGCCCATATTCACAATGATTCTTGTTGCAAACAATGCTAAACGACAAGATCGTCCCATGATTGCAAAAATTCTACATTCTCTAATTCTCATGGTTAACACACCATATCAATCAAACATTTTTTGACCATTTGATACCTACAATTCTTGGAGTAGCTATTCCATTTAGGCAACTTCAATGTCCCAAGCTCATTGATAGTAACATCTATGGGCTTGAAATTGCATTCCACATCGTTTCAATCACCTTCTCCATGAAATTATTTAATCAGCTCTCACATTGTATGTATGCCACAACCACATTCACCTATTCATTATCATTTTTCCCTAGGTGCCTATGTCTTTATGCACCACATTAAATCATGTTGAAAAGATTGGCCTTGCATAGGGTTTTTGCAACAATCACTACAACATCGCTAATTGAATGAAAGACTAATCCTATACATCTCATCATCATTTGGTCCATGTCATGAATGACCAACAACAACAACAAAAACAACATATCTTAACTATGTAACAAGATTGGTAGTCCTTTGTGTAGTAGAAGATTGGCAACAAGGATTCATGCGATTCACATAGGGACCTTGAGATTCAAGGCTATGGTTTGCTTGCAACAATGAAAGCTCCCCACTAAGCCAAGATTCAAAATTCAAGATTAGTCTATGATGCACCCCATATAGCTGCCCATGTGCAGCATGCCCACCATGGCATTCCATGTGGATATATGCCTGGTGTTACCTGTTAATGGGGGGAGAAATGTGTGTTAACTTAGTACTGGATCCATCTTCTTAGACCTGCCATTACTTGTCAATAGAAAAAACCCTGGTTAGGAAACCTTGGTGGGTTGGTTGGGCAGGTTATTGTACTTGGGACTGGACTAGAAGTCCACAGTTAAAACTGCCCTAAGGCAAAAAAAAATTTAAAAGTAGTGCCTGCCATGGTGTGGTTTCCCAGACTCTGAACACCATCTTGACTATTGAACATCATTTCATACCTTCACTTGGTCAGATTTGAAGTTGAGGGCTATAGCACAATCTTGCATTGTGTGCCAGGTCTGGTGTTCAGGAATGAGAAGGTTTAAAGGTGAAAATGTAACAGACAAATACATGACTATTTCACCAGGATTTCTTTTAAGGATTGTGTGCTGTAGTCAAAGTGGCCATCATCCAGAAAATAATTTTAGCCAAATTTGGCTATATACTAGATATGAAAAATATAAAAAGAACAGAATATGGGTCTTTCTTTTTGCCATGAAAAATCCTTTGTTTCGATCGAAATCATTGTTTTCGGGATTTTTAAATTGCCTGAAAGGTGAAAGGGATCATTATTCTCAATGCTTAGCAGAATAGGGTTGTGTGTAGTCTTGAAGATTTTTTTTGTTTTGCAGGCCAATGGTATTGCTGGATATGGTGATCTAAATTTGTTTTCTTAGTTTTCTCAAGTGAAGTAAGACTTCAAAGTTTAATAGGCTACTACTTAGAGACAAGTTTCTTGCACATTACTTTTGCACTTTTGTTCTGTTTTAGGGGAACGGGTCGGGAGGGTGCAGAGTTGTTCGATTACTTGGATTTTAATTGTTCTCAATGTGTTCCCAATATGTATACTTGGCAAGATGCTGCTGATCTCATGTGCGAGGTTGCAGTCTGGATTGTGGGCAAGGAATAAGCAAAGGGGTGCATGATGTGTGGTATATGATGTGTAAAGTGGAGCCCATTCTAGTTCAAAATGTTAATAATAATTGTAGAGCCCGATTCTTTCAAGCGACCAAGTTGACACACTTCCTCACAATAACCCGATTAAGAACATATTGTAATGTGCTGCCAACTAGCATTTTCTGTGTTTTAGTTTATTTAAAGAAAAGGCAGAATCTGCCCTCTCACAGATATTATTCTACAATCCAAATGTAGGACCCATTCCACTAGGAATACCTCTTTGCATTTGAGGAAAACAAAAAGTGCCGTCTTTTGAAGTTCAACGCACTTGTCAAGTCTTCAAAATAGTTCAGGGGGCGTAGTATCTAAGAGTAGTTCCAATGGCAACCAACAAATTAACAAATTGGCCTGCAAAGTAGATTTACAATGATGTGTAACATTATAACATTATGTGTTAGTTTGCACTAACAAATTTTGCACGGGATCCAATGTTTGGAAAAGGTGTTACACACAAAACTGACTGCACTTGGTTGGGTGATTGTAACAACTGGTTTAGCTCGGCGTATTCAAATAACTTTTCATCTTGTATTGTCCCATTATTTATGAGTGAAGATTGAGAAATAATTAGTACATTAGAGTTATCCGTAATGTCTCATGATTAGGGGGAAAGAA
>Ga0209208_10010416_pt1 | contig 12067 bp, 9 predicted proteins | sample S1TSphfallax_3_FD_187694 | JGI IMG/M metagenome (GOLD analysis project Ga0209208, IMG submission 187694) | Host-associated microbial communities from peat moss isolated from Minnesota, USA - S1T2_Fd - Sphagnum fallax MG (SPAdes) (version 2) | ecosystem: Host-associated > Plants > Peat moss >...
AAAAAGTTAAAAAAAAAAAAAAAAAAAAACACTAGCACTGGTGGGTGCACCATGTTGGTTCACTATGGGCAAAATAAAGAGGGATTATTGGTTATGCCTATCAAGGGGAGAGATTAAGGAACAATGGGTAGTTGTCAATTGGTCCCAATTTTTGATAAATGTTGACCAATGCCCAAGTGTCTTTCTATAGCAAATATCATGGATAAACCCAAGATTCTAGACTTGACCTAAAGTAAACCTCAATACCCTAAATTAGGTAAAAATATTTTTTTCCCCGTGCTTGAATCTCGCTATTTTCAAAATTCATGGCCATATCCAATTTTCCAAGGTTTGTTTTCATGCAAGAGAAAATTAACATTCTAGATATCAATGACGGTATCACCAAACTTCATTCTTGATACCATGTGATGTTCTAACATTAATACTAGGTGACACATGAGCAATACTCAAAACCCGAGTGATACTCGAACGACATTCATGTCACCCTACAAAACCCACCCAACACTAGTAATTTGCCTTGCTCCCATGGCATTACCATGTGTAAGAACCAAATTCCAAGGTAGGCTAATTTAATGTGGTTTCATGCTAGTACAACAAGAAGTCACAAAATAGAAGTGGATTTGTTTGGAAATGACATTTGATATATTTTTTTTTCCTATAATTTATGGCCTAAATACAAAGTTGGAGAAAAAGGTGGAAACTTTCAAAATGAATATACACTTAGATGGTACCATGCAATTCAAACATATTGTAGTATGTGAATAGATTCTCAACACATTAGTGTTAATTAATTTATTAACTTTAAATTTTTATTTTGACACATCATAATTCAATTCTCAATGTTTTCGATATGTGTTTTAATATTATTTAAATTTTTCATATAGATGAATGAACTTGAATATTCTTTCATCCATTTTGATTTACATCAATTGGTTGTTACATTTTTTGGTTTTATTTTCATGCTCTCACAAATATGATTCTTGTTTGTCATTTTCTTATCCACTTTAGCAATTTTTTGAAGGCACTCAAAGGTTTGTTGTCCACTTCAACAAACTTTATAAAGAAATCAATGGAGGTTTTGTTATAAAAAGTGAAAAGATTAAGTGAATTTTCTAAATGATTTGCAACAGATTAGGAAGTGACTTTAATGTGGTTCAATGGCTATAATTGCTAGAAAAAAAATATTCATAACAGTATTCAAAAACATCTCTAGTGAAGAAAAGCATACATAATTGGAGCATGATGTAAAAGTTTTGAATGAACAACTTATTCAAGAAGAATTAACAACCAACAAGCCTAAAAAATGTCTTGTTGACATACCGAGGAAAAAATTTGTAACTATATTATTATTTTCACATGAAATAAAAAAAGGTTATAAGTTAAGTCATTAACTAGGATGGGAAATGACAAAAGAAAGGTCCATCACTTGTTGAACATGGGAAATAATCAAAGAAAATAGGAGCTTGCACAAACTAATTCCAATTGCATTTGTGGCCTCCCATTGTTGTTGTAATAAAAAACCACAATAACAATGCAAGTGCACTACACTTTTTGAAAATAGCCTACGAGAAACCTAACATGCCAAGTCCTTATGATAAATTCACTACATGGCACGTTTATGGCAATAGCTCACTACATATAATGAATTAAAACCAAACTATAAACATGTAGTGGAACTTGGTATAGTTGTGAAATCCAACAAAAAAATTGTTCATGAATTAAAGGAGTACTTAAAATTCTACATGATTCTTTTGTTTCTTTGTTGCAAAAATTGAGACAAGCTAGATAGTTGTTTTTAATTGGCATCATGCAACCCATCCTCCATAGAATGATAAAATCTTTAGGATTTGATATCTTGTAAGAGTGCCTTAAAAGATTTATATCACATGAAAGTGGACATGCTTATTCATGAAACAATATATGAATTGGTTTTTTTGAGTTATCACAACAAGAAATAAATTACTACCTGATTAGTATGAAGAAATATACAACATGGCATATTGGATAACTTACATAATGAAAGCTTACAATATTCCACTAATCCTTGTTGTTAATAATGACCAAACATTTGTTTGTCTCATCCCAACAATAAGAGAAAGGACTTGGGAGACGAAAGGAACAAAACATATTCAAGTGTTAAAGGGTGGAAGAAAAAGGCAAGTTACTTTGGTTGTACATTTAGTTGCAAATAGTTTTTTACTTCCCTTTCAAATTATGTTCACAAGTATCATTCCTAGGAGCCTACTATATTGTTTAATGAAGGAAAGGACAAGTGCAAGAGTTCAAGTCAGGACCTAATTACTACTTTTAGCAAAAAACCATTTGGTCCACATTGGAGATAATGAAGCAATTTGTCCGCAAGATTTTGTTGTTGTACCTACACGTTCAATTTAGCCAATTAGGGTTGTAAGAAAATGAAATATGGTTTGGTTGTTTGGTCCATGCACAAAAGCCATGAGTTTTTTTACTAGATGAAACAAACACATCCAAACATCTTGGTGATATTCATTCCAACTAATTGTAGCAATGTTCAAAGGTTTAGCTAACTAATGTCATTTTACAACACTCATACAAGCTTGTTTTCAAAGTATAACTTAATTCTTGGATTATTGCAATCGTCAAACAACAAATTAAGGATTGACATGATTCACAAGTTGATTTTAGTTGTACAACCTAAAGCTTGACATTTGTGGGGGTTAGATTGTGCATGGAAACAATTGCAATGTATGGAGGAGATAATTGTGAAAGATTGGGACAAAATATGAATTATCAAAGCATTCAAAATTTAATTTCAACTTGTTACAATGGACACAAATGTGATCAACCCATTATTCATAGTCACATTAGACATATTGAACATTATAATGAACTAAACATTGAGACTAATCCAACACAAAAAACAATCATAGTTATGGAAGAATGTTTGTGAGTAAATGTAGTCACAACATTAACATCAAATGTAATAGCAAGACATACAACTACTGGTTGAACAATAAGACTAAAACAATTGGCTAGGAAATAGAAAACATTAGTATGAAAGCTTAATTATACTTGAGCTTTGAGATTATACCATATATGGTAGTTTTGTTTGGGCCAATTTGGGTTTCCCTAACCTCCATCATAGTATGGATCTTCACATAATTTTTCCTATAATGTCGAACTTGGACCCCCTTGAAGTATGTTGTAAGATATTGAATCTATTGTGACAAGCTTGACGAGAAGAAGTTTGAATCTATATTGAAAATGAAACAAAGCTTGAATCTATGGACAAAATGGTGAATACCCACAAGGTTTCCTTGTTGCACTGTCTTTAGTATTTAAAAATGTCTATGGTCATTGTTGTCATTGTTGTTCATGATGTTGCCACATTTGATTATGATGCACAACTACTATTATTGCTTTTGAAGGTTGTAATGGAGATATATGAAAATAATTGGATGTTGTTTCTTTGATGATGATTGCAACAACATAGGATTTGCAACAATTTCCATTTGTTAGTATTACACCTATTATGAATCTATAAATTGTAGATTATGAAGTTGTTACAATATTGTTTTTTTGGACTATTGTGCATAGTTTTGATGGGCACTTTTGGTTTGATACACATTAAAGCAGCACAACCAAATGCATCGCAAAATGCATATATGATGGGCATATGGCTATTTTATTATGCATGTTTACCCTTTCTTTTTTTCAAAGCAAACAACAACATCCCATCATTAAAGGTGAAAGATTTGAACCATCTTTGGAAGGTGACAATAAGGATTTATATCTATAGATATAAATTACATATCTCTTTATCTATTTTGGCAAAAAAAAAGTATAATATGCCTTTTACCCATGATTTGAAAACATTGATTTTCATTGATTTTATGTAGGTGTGACAACACTAAACAATTATAGCACATGTAAAGGAGATGACACATTCATGCCTAATAGTTATAGTGAATGACCCTAGTTGTACAAGTACCCTCAACTATTGGTAACAAACTTGTTTTTATTGTTGAAATAAGTCAAAATTCACCCATGTATTTATCATACAATGATTAATATGATGGCTGCTATGACAACCACTAGACATTACAAATTGAAACAACTACAAGTTGCCATGGTTAGAGTGATCCAACAACTTGTATTCAAATTCAACAAATATCAATAAAATGCATGTAATTGAAACACCTATTGTGAACATGATTCTTTGAATTCCAAAAATACCTCGACCAACAATATTGGCTCTAACAACAACCATTATTTGGTTGCAAAAAATAATGATTGATTGTTCATTTGTTATTAGTGGTAAACTTCATGTGACATACACCCTTCATGCATGTCTTATTGCATGCATCCATGTTAGCCTCATTTTAATGTTGTCACTATGGAAAAGAACTTAACGACCCACAATACAAAACATTTCAAACTATTAACTTAATCATAAAGGAACGTTCTTTGATACCCTTAGCAAAGGGAAACATAACAAGCATGGGATTGCCCATGTTAGGGATCTCACCCACACCACATAAATTGAATTACTAGAGGAAATGAAGCACCACTTACATAGCACATCCACTTGCATGCATACCTTGAAAATTAATTTGCATGTGAACCCAATCAATAATGTTGTCAAATAATATCTTGCAAGTTTTTTGTGAGAGGCCTAGCCATAAGAGATGTGAAAACACACATTGTGCCACAATCTATCGTCTTTTTCTATTCCCTCATGAATGAAAATGTTAAACTAGAACGAACGTGACCATAATGAACAACGTACCTAGAGGTGATAAATCACTTCGGAGACCTATTGCTAATGATTGTAGGCCCTATGTGTGGGTTGAAAATTTAATTTAATTTCATGCATTATTGACCAATATGTTAGATTCCAAAAGGCTTTTGTTTCTTGTTGACTAATAGCAATTCATTGGAAGTTCTAAAGAGGACAAATGTTTCCACCCATGAATTACGGTTGTGTAAATCCTTGTGCATAAATACTTCATGTTATTTGAATAACAAAGCAATATCTTTCAAACAAAGATAAACATGTTAGTGCACCATTCAAGGGATGACCCACCCCTATGTTGTACAAACAAACCTTTGCAAATGCGTTTAATGAAAAACTTAAATGATTATTGAACTTATATTCATACCATATTGCAACCATAAAGAAAATAATCACATTAAAAAAAAACAATAAACATCCGAAAGAAACACACAAATTAGTAAACATCATTCTTTAATGTCCATCCTTGACGATGCATTGACATACATAATAAGGGCCACTTCACACTACATCTTAGGGCTTAATTTCACAAGTCCCAAGAAGAGGCAAAGTCCCATGGAAATCAAGCCCTTGAGGTACAATAAACAATATTATTCTTGGGAGTTGGTATGCCATAGTGTGAAGGACTTGGTCCCAAGCCCAAGGGCCATGAGGAAGGCAAAGTACATTAGCATGTATTCCTAATGATGAAAAAAAAGGAAAAAAAGTATTGAAGTCATAATTTTGTTTGTGAGTAGGCCATATCAAACCACTTTTTGATTAATTTTTAAAAAAATGGTCGATACTTGTTTTTTGAATTGGTTTTCCAATTTTGTTTAACCCAATTTGTTGCTTAAGTGCCAACCCATGGAACTTAAAATATAGCAACATAAGACTTTTATTCATGGTTGAAATGTATAACTCAAGCCTTAGTGTGAAAGATTTGGTCCCCATTTGGAGCTTTAGGCCAATCATATTGCAAGATTGAATTAGGACTCGTAAATTGTTGAGTGCCCATGACAAAATGGCACATGTGAAGTGCCCATGACAAAATCATACAATTGGGTGAGTGCAAAGCCACATGTTTATTCATATAAAGTCTTTGCAATTTGTAATTCGCAAAAACCTCTCCTTAAACTTCAAACCCATGTAAACAAGTAATTGCTTTTGGTCATGGTTTTAAATTATTTTTTTAGATGCTAAGTGCTTGCACATGAACTAGTTGCAAATGCTTCCCCTTGTAGGCTTTGTGAAATATTCCATGTCTAAAAATATTATTGCCATCACACCCCCAAAGGATGTTAAGTTTTGCTACCAATCGACAACCCGAAAAGTAGTCCATTGAACTTTCACAAGTCACCTCATGAAGAGGTATTTAAAATGTTTGATGGTGGTGGTTCCATTAGGTTTCTAAAGCTTTTAGTAATAGACGCTTCCAAATTTCCCAATTTTTGGTATTTAGGACAATACATTTCTATAAAAAATGGAAAATCTAAAAAAAATCAATTAATGTTGTTTAATGTATTGTGGTAATCCTGGATATGCAACAAAGAAAGGACACGACATATGCAAAGTTGGTACCCAAAAAACCTTTTCATATGTTATTAATGCACTTGTTTTGTTTTCCAACTATGTGTTTTGTACATTTTGCTAAATGTTATGTTAAAGGGAAATTTTTGTTGGGTGTACACCAAGTAATGTCAACTTAGATATAATATATTTTAGACCAATTGGGTTGTGTTCATATTGTCCTCAACAAAACTAATAAAAATAATCCTAGTTGCCTTGATATATAAATGTAATTTGATGAAACAATATTGAATTATTTTGGCTTTGAAAGGTCATTCACATCCAAAATATTAAACAATCACACCATTGGTTTACTAAAAGACTAATGTCATCAATGGATATAGTGTATGCAACCCTACAAAACTTATATATACACATTGTAGATTAGGAAAATGTACAAAAGGATAAGTAAAAAAAAAAAAAGGAGAATTTACATGACGTTAAATTACCTCAAACTAGATGTCAAAACCTATCCATGTCAGAAACCAACCACTTGTAGTAGGTCGATCGTATTTTTCCATATCAAAAATTGGCCACTTGTAATAAGTCAATCATGGAGATGGGAGATGTGTCCTAAAGGGGTGGAAGTCATGAAGTAGCTAAGCCTATGGCTACCGCCTGACTTAAGATGGAAGATACTTACAACCTTTGCAATGTGATTGAAATTATTTTTCCAAAAAAAAGTAACCAAGATAGAAAGAAAAGAGCTTTATGGTCCTTTTAAACTCCAAACAACATTGGCACAATTGTGTAAAGACACATTTGCCTACTTATGTAGACATCCAAATAGCTCCACTGTCAAGGGGAGGAATTGATTAGTAGGGTGTCAATTGTGATAGTTTCGTTATTTGGTTTGAGTTGCATAAAAAACAACAAATCTTGGGCTGGTGCAAGATCAAGGAAGTAAAATAGCTCATGTTAGGTTAACAATGACAATGTCAACTAAGGTGCGAATTCCATTTTTGTTGAACATAATGTCAATTCATCAATGGGAAAAGTTGAACGTGTTTGAAAAAAACACATGTAGTTGTTTTCACCCCATGTGGAAACCAACATCTCACACAATGGCAGCAAATGTGTCATGAAATGCATCATGGGTTCATGTGCATTCATTGCCATGAGCACAATGTAAGAGGTGGATACCCGTGTGCACATGCATTGAAGGATACATGCAATTGAGGGATGGGGCAGTCCAAGTCGTATTCAAAGCACTATGGAAAAGATTTAAAAAATTAGTTGAAAGCTTGGGAAGATTGATTGAACTATAAGCTAAGCACTCACCCTTGGGCCAGAAACATGATAGAATTTAGGCACGATGGGCTTTAGATATCTCATAAAAAAACATGTTATAAAAGGTATGATGATGTAAATGCTCCAAGATGGAATCTTGAAGTTGAACCATTTGTTGTCCAATGAGTTGTTCAAATAAAAGAAAATATGTGTGAATTGGGGGTGGTAGGAAATCACATGTTGCCTTAACGTGTTGTTAGAAAGGGAAGGTGTTATTGTCGATTTGTGCTAAGGCTTCAAGAAGGAAGGGACGTTAATCAACCATAAACCTAGTATGATTGAGGTTACAAGGGCCTAACTCCCTAAATAGGCTATTGGGGTGATAGTGGCCATTAGTATGAACCCAATGCCACCAAAAGTTATTGGGAAAGAACTTTGTTTACATGTTAGAGGTCTTTTTGGGTTGTCAAAAGATCTTGGACCCAAAAGGTGCCCAAACACTTGAAGGAAGGAGGAATCAAAAGAAGTGAAGGATTCTATGATGGTGGAAGGAGGTGTACATCATAAAAAATATGAAGGTCATTGGATGAAACAACGAGTTAGAATTCCAAAGGCTACATAAACATCACCTATTATAGGGAAAGATCCACATGTCAAACATCTTTTAACATGGTATCTTTGATGAAAGATGATGTGAATGATGAAGTGCCCAATGGAACTCCCAAAACTTTAATTTGTTTAATGTAGTGGTAAATTGGGATGGGGTGTTGAAATCATGCAGTAGGCCAAAAGGTGACCATGCTACACATTTATGAGGTTGGATTGGAAGACCTATCGCATAAAATTTAGTTTGGAAATGTTGTATGTAGATGATACAATAGAAGTGGGACTTATGATGTGAGTGTCATCTATAATGCATGGGAAAAAACAAGAAGGGAAATGATTGGATGTAAAACACAAAGCTCTAAAATGGGCTACTGAAAATAATGCCCCTCCCATTGGATCACCTTAGTGAGTTCCCATGGCAAAAAGGATGATTGTGAGATTGCTTTCATGATTACAATAGCTGTAAAATAGGGGAGACTCAAATGCATGGAATGCATGAACAAAGGGGATGAATTGCATGATGTTTCCACCTATTATAAGAAGTTCTTGAAATATGACCCCTCTTGACATCAAATTGAAGGTGTTTGCCAAGCTTAGCTAAAGAACGACCGAATCAAGGTAAAGGTTTAAAGTGCACTTGATGCCATGGACTATTGTTTCACAACTACCCTTAGTTGTGACTATAATTTGGTGTGGGGAGAAATGTGTTACAAAGGTGTTGTGGAATTGAAGGCATAAGGCATGACTTGTGAGTTGATACAATGCTTCCCCCATTGTAATGGGATGAATTTTGCTTGAAGACTTGGTCATGGCTAAAAGGCATGCTACACCAAGGACACATGCAATTTGAAGTGGAATGTGACCTTTAACAATATGAGAATAAAGTTGAAATAACTAAGGGAATCCATTCGTTGAATCTTTTGGGTGAAAATAATCCCAAAGGTGTTTAAAAACCATCCCAAAATGACTACTTGCTGATAAATGGGGCATGCTATTGAATGTGAATTTGAAAAAATCATGAGAAAGTTAAAGATATTGATTTGGTTTGTAGTCTTTAAGGAAAAACAAGAAATAGCCATTTAAGTTAGGGTGTAGTGTGGTGATAATTAAAGTGGTGTTAAAGGATACAAATGTAAGGGAAAATGGTGCCAAGGCATAATTTTTTTTAAGTATTCCCCTGCATGTCCAAGAATTATACTACAAAAAAAATGTTTATGAGTTGGGGGATCATGTTGGGGAAAAGGCATTAAATTTGAACTAGTTGCCAAAGCTTGAGTTTGCAAAGAAGATTGTTTTTACAAGTTTTTTCAATTGCATACTGGAAAACATTTGAGTCAAATTTGTGTTTCCCTATGCCCCACTGCCCCACCACAAAGGGGCAAAATGAAACACCATTGGGGTAATAAGAAGAGCAAATGCCAAGTTGCCACATCATAAGGGTCTTGGGTTAATTTATCCAATGGACAACAAAATGCCATTTGTATGTCACATCGTGGAGTGATAGGGATGCAATTATATAATCAAAGATGATGAAAGCTTAAATAAAAATACCCAAAAACATCCAAAAATTGAAACCCAAGTTTAGGTTAATGTAGGTGGGGTGGGAACAAAGCAAGGTATTGAGTCAATATGGTCATGGGAGTTTATATTAGATGAATTAGGTGCTTGATAGGAACGCTAATGACAAGTTAACCTTTGGTTGGTAAATTAACACCAACAAGTGGGGTAAGAGTCTTTAGGTGGAAGTTGTAAACATGTTGAGAAGATGAAAGTAGGTTGGGGAGTTTGATCATGTGTAACTAAAGGGGTTAGTAGAATGGAAGGGGGAAAAGGTCTTACATGTGCATGATCAAGGAGGTTTGCGAAAGTGTAGGTTTGGGGCTTCACATTCACACAAAGGGTTGGGGGTCAATATGGGGAACTAGTGGGTGGTGTGTGGTTTGTTAAAACGGGAGGAATGACCAATGGGAGATGTGTGGTTGGCATGGGTGACAAGGTGGGAACTAGATTTGTGGTGGGACATGATAAAACAAACGAATGATGAAAATGACATGGTTTGATGAGACATGATGAACTAGGGGACATGGGATGTTTGGTGCCCATGAGGAAGGAGGCCCAATAGGAACACATGCCCCACCTATTAAAAAACTACCTAATGTTATAGGATAATCCTAAATCTACAAAGCCAACCACGAAAGAATAAATGGATCAAAAGGATAAATATAGGAAACTGCTTGAGGGTCCTTGGTTAAGGCATTATGCCAAACCCAAACCTTAACTTCACTAGAGGCTTGAGTGGCACAATCAATACTATGTTGGGTTCAACATGACCTAGACATCCTAATGTTAAAACATTATAAGTTTCATTCTTTATTCCTAATCTTAGAGGACTTGATATAAATAAGGTTTCCTAAAAAGCAATTGTGGTGGACTAGAAAGCTTCATGACAAAGATCCCAATCCACTCCAATAACTATGTACAACATTGACCCAAAAAAAAAAGGTTTTTTTTTTGGGACAAAGTCTTCAATTGAGAAGATTATTTTCAAGTTCTAGGCTCACACACTTAATAAACCACTCTACTTTTTCATCTTCCACGAAAATTGAGACCCTTAAAAAAAAAACCTACAAAAAGTCCAAAATTCTTTTTAATAGGTATCACCCATATAGGTTTCGATCTAACAATCAATCTCACTAAAATCCCAATGGGTTCTACTAGAATAAAAGTTCAAAATGAAACAAAAGCTTTAATCAAAACCAAAACATTAGGTGAAGGTTGGAAAAAAAAAACCCCCTAATTGAAATTCTATTTACCAATTTTTCTTTTCCATCTACTACTACAGCTGGCTTCAATCCCTACAATCCTCTTGTCTACCAAGTTGTTATTCTTAACTCTTCAATCTCCTCTCAACTATCAATTTTCTTGTTGTCTTGGGAGTTTTTTTTTTTCCTAGGATAAAAAATAAAACTAACACACACACCTAATTCCAGAAAGAAATAACAACATTGGATAATGATGTTAAAAACTGGTCAACTTTGCTACTTACACTCATAGAGCTTGAAGCCGGGGGGGGGGGGGTTGACTCTAAATAATGTTTTTGGATCCCTAAAGAAAATTCCTATAGGCAAGCAAGCTAGGTTCCTCCTCTAAAAGCAAAAGGATTGTTATTTGGGTACGTAATACTAACCCAAATTGATGCATGGTGTTAAGATTATTTTGGGATGATATTAGGCTCCTAAAAAATTATAGAATATACCATTGATGACACTAGTTTTTAAGTAAACCAATGGTGTGACCACCAAATAATATTAGTGGCAATAAACACATGACTCCAACAAATGAGTAAATTTTAAAACTAACATATAAAAATTAGTTGGGTGAACACCCAAAACATTTTTTTTCTTTTGGTGATGGGCCTCTTTGATTAGTTTGCCACACACCAAAAAAAACTTAGTCTTGAGAGATTCCAAAAATAGAACATGCCCATATGGTTCACTTATGTAAATGATAAAGTTGGAACTTTGTAAATCTCCATAATCACCAAACCAAAGTTCATGCAAACATAAGATATATTTGAAATTTAAGCATGTGCCATGCATTTCAAGAAACACGACTTGAAAACAACTCCTTTGTGTGAATATGAACACATATATGAATAAGATGAACATTGATTCATCCTTCTTTCATACCAACAAACAAAAAAAGGTTGAAACAACTCTCAAAGAAAACCAAAAAAGAAAAAAAGGCACAAAAAATCCAATGAATATATAAAAATGACTTATGAAACTAGAAAACACTCAAAAACCTTTAGTGCCTCTTATGCATATGCTCCACTTGGCTTGTTATTAACATGTTTGCCATGTCCCCTTCACTTCCCCCACCCCCAAACAAAAAAAAACTTACCATGTT